>JAAUYD010011663.1_pt1 | contig 19790 bp, 16 predicted proteins | sample 7278101 | NCBI WGS metagenome assembly JAAUYD01 (sample SAMN14350128, study PRJNA611818) | marine sediment metagenome | isolation source: surface marine sediment (0.6m) | place: French Polynesia: Moorea | collected 2018-08
CTACAGGGTGCTCCACGCCAGCCACCCGCGCACCGGGGATACCTGGTGCATCTATCCCACCTACGACTTTGCCCACGGGCAGTCGGACGCCATCGAGGGGGTAACGCACTCTTTGTGCACCCTTGAGTTTGCCGATCACCGCCCCCTCTACGACTGGCTGATCGAGCATCTGCCGACCCCTTCGGTGCCCAAGCAAACCGAGTTTGCCCGGCTCAACCTCACCTACACCATCCTTTCCAAGCGCAAGCTGATGCAGCTGGTCAACGAAGGCATCGTGGACGGCTGGGACGACCCGCGCATGCCCACCATCCGCGGCCTCAGACGGCGCGGAGTTCCCGCGCAAGCCCTGCGCGATTTCGCCAAGGGCATCGGCGTTGCCCGCGCCGATAGCGCGGTGGAGTACGAATACCTTGAATATTGCACCCGTGAAGTGCTGAACAAGATAGCGCTCCGCCGCATGGCCGTTCTCAACCCGGTGAAAGTGGTGATTGAGAACTATCCTGAAGGCGAAAGTGAGCTTTTGGATGCGGTGAACAACCCGGAAGATGAAACGGCCGGCATGCGGCAGGTCGAATTCTCCCGGGAGATCTACATTGAGCGGGACGATTTCATGGAAGACCCGCCAAAGAAGTTCTTCCGCCTCAGTCCCGGCAAGGAGGTGCGGCTGCGCTATGCGTATTTCGTCACCTGCACCGATGTGATCAAGAACGAGAATGGTGAGATCATCGAGCTGCGCTGCAGTTACGACCCGGCTTCGCGCGGCGGCGAATCGCCCGATGGCCGCAAAGTGAAGGGCACGCTTCACTGGGTGGATGCCTCCCGCGCCGTTAGCGCAGAGGTCCGCCGCTATGGCCATTTGTTCACCAGCGAGAACCCGGCCGCGGAGGAAGATTTCCTGGCCGCCATCAATCCGCAATCCAAATCTGTGATTGCCGATGCGAAGGTGGAGCCCGCGCTGGCAGACGACGCACCCGGCGCCTACGTACAGTTTGAGCGGCTGGGCTATTTCTGTGTGGATGCAGGGAGCACACCCGAACGCCCCATCTTCAACGAAACGGTTGCTCTGCGCGACACCTGGAAGAAAATCCAAAAGGCTCAAGGCTGAAACATCTTCTAAAGAAAGTTGATTTCACCAATCAGCCTTTTCGTGGCTATAGTGTGCCCAAGGGCTAAGGGGGCCCTAAGGGCTGAGACACAAACCTCTGAGAGGCATTCTCTGGGCTTGTCTGATGTTGCTTGCTGGCTTTGGCCAAGCGGCAGCTGACGGCCCGCGTGCGCTCATTGCCACCCACCCTTCTTTGGTGAACGCCGAACTCCCGCCGCTCATTCCAGCCGAACTGTTTTATACAAAGCAAAAAGAAAGCTGGGACCACCGGGTCTCTCCGGACGGCACCAAGCTGTTATGGCTCGCCATGAAGGAAGGCCGCACCACCATCCATTTCCGCAGCCTGGACGGTGCTGAAGAGCCCCAGACCATCTCATCCCACAAGCCGGTCGGGTGGGCCTACTGGACCAACGACAATCGCCACATCATGGTGTGGAGCGACGCCACCGGGGATGAGAACACCCGTGTGTATTTGGCTGATACGCTGAACCCCTTGGCAAAGCTCAAGAGCGTCACGCCCTACCCCGGCACAAAAGTGCGCCACCAGCAGAAGTTCCCAGATCACCCCAACGAATATCTGTTGCAGCTGAACCGGCGCGAGCGTTCCGAGTTCGACGTCTACCGGATCAATGCCTTAACGGGCGAAGAGCGTCTGGTGATGCAAAACCCTGGGGATGTGTTCAAGTATTACACCGACCAGAGCGGTGCGGTGATCGCCGTCAAGCGCCGCCTACCCAACCGGCTTTGGTCCTTGGACGTGCCGGACGGTAAGGACGGCTGGCGCGCAATCGCCAGCGGCAGCACCGAAGACAAGCTTTGGATCGAGGGCCACCCACTGGCCGGCGCCGGCTGGGCCTGGGCCATCTCTAACCTTGGCCGGGACCGGCTGGCCGTGGTGCGGCTGAACCTTAGGACCGGCGAGGAAGAACTGCTCTATGAGGACCCGCAGGCCGATGTGCAGGGCTTGTGGGTCGATGAGATCAGCTATGAACCGCTGATCGCCTCCTCCATGCCGGGCTATCTGAAAACCAAGATCTTCGCCCCCCACATCAGAGCCGTGTTCGATCAGATTGGCACCGATGGCCGGTTTGACTTCAATTTCAAATCCTGGAACCGGGACAAATCCCTGTTCACCGTGGAAATCACGCGCGACACCCAAGGCACCTCGAAATTCCTGGTGGATGCGCGCACTGGCAAGGTGTTGTCATTGGCCTCTCCTCAGATTGCCCGCTACCAGGACAAGCTATCGACCATGGAACCAGTGCGCTTCACCGCCCGCGACGGGCTGGAGTTGAACGGATATCTGACCCTGCCCGCGGGCATCCAAGGCAAGCCCCTCCCCACCATTCTGCGCGTTCATGGCGGCCCGTTCGCCCGGGATTATTGGGGTTTCCAGGCGGACGATCAGTTCCTGGCGAACCGCGGTTATGCCGTGCTGCGGGTCAACTACCGGGGCTCCACTGGCTTTGGACGGGCCTACATGGAGGCCGCCCGCAAACAGTTTGCGCGCAAGATGCATGACGATCTCATCGACGCGGTCAACTGGGCCGTGGGCAAGGGGATCGCCGATCCGCAAAGCGTCGCCATCTATGGCCACAGTTATGGCGGCTATGCCACGCTGGTGGGCCTCACCTTCACGCCCGATATCTTCGCCGCAGGGGTTAGCGTGGTGGGTGTGGCCGACTTGGTCTCTGCATTTGAGTCTTTCCCCTCATACTGGAAAAACGGCCTGGCCCGCTGGCACGCCTATGTGGGACACCCGGAAAATCCAGATGACCGGTCAGATATGGCCTCCCGATCGCCTATCAACTATGTGGACCGCATCACCAAACCCATGCTGGTGGTGCATGGCGCCAATGATGTCAGGGTCTCGCGCGCCCATTCCGACCGCATCGTTGCTGCTGTCACCAAGAACGGGCGAGACGCACAATATATTGTCTTCGATGACGAGGGCCACGTGATCCGCAAGCCGCGCAACAAAATGGCGTTTGCCCGCGCTCTGGAACGCTTCCTCGCAGAGCATCTGGGCGGCCGTGCGGAGCTCACCACCGCCACTCCCTAATCTGCGGAAAGCCCATTGACCTCGATCAAGTGCTTGGGCCACGCTGTCAGGCAGAGTGATCACATTTAGCATCTGGAGAGTCACATCATGGCCATCAAAGACCTTCTTGTTGCCTATGACGGCAATGAAAACGCCAAGCGGGCCGTGCGGTTTGCAGTTCAAATGGCGAAAAAGTACGACGCGAAGATCACCGGCCTTCATGTGTACAAGCCCAAAGAGTATGAGAGCCAGTACCGCCGATGGATCCCTGAAAGCGTTATGAAGAACATTCACGATGCTGAATTGGCGGCTGAACAGTCCATCGGAGAAGACTTCCACGCCGAAGTGAAAGCAGCCGGCGCCAAGACCGAGGTCAACTGGATCACATGCGAAGGCCGGCCGGACGTGCTGATGCCGCGCTATGCCCGCTATTTCGACCTGTTGATCGCCGGCCAGTTCCGAAGTGTCGACCAGACCGGTGGCGGCTCCCTAAACGCTGAAGAGCTGTTGCTGCGCTCCGGCAAGCCGATCATTGCGGTGCCGGCCACCTACGAGCCTCAGCCGTTTAAGGAAGAAGCGGTTGTGGCCTGGGACGGCAGCCGCGCCGCCGCCCGGGCTCTGACCGATGCCATGCAGATTCTGGAAACCAAGACGCGGCTGGACGTGCTTCGGCTGATTGACGATGAAGACGATGCAGACAAGCGGGTCTTGCCCGAACACGATCTCATCGCCCACCTGACGGCCCATGGCATCAACGCCAATCTGGTGCAGTTGAAGGCCAGCAAGCGCGAGGCAGGGCGCACGATCCTGGCGCATTGCGCCGAGACCAAGCCGGATCTTCTGGTGATGGGGGCATACGGGCGAGGAAAATTCGGCACATTTCTCTTCGGCAGCACCGCACAACATGTCCTGAAGAACATGATCGTACCTGTGCTCATGTCCCACTAGGGACCGAAAAACTCGAACTGATCCAGATCAAGGCCATTGCGGCGCAAACTCGTGCAAACTCTCACAAACACTTGCCCAGGAGAAAGCATATGCCCATCCGCACCATTCTTGCCACCCTCAACACGGTTGACCGTGCCGAGCAATTGATCCGCACCGGCTGCGAGTTGGCCGCCAAGCACGATGCCCATCTGATTGGCCTCTATGTGATCCCGGGTGCACGCTATTATGCAACTCCCGCCACCACCCATGCCGCCGTTGATATCAACGCTGAGCAGCGCAATTACTATGAGAGCAACGCCGACAAAGTGCATGAGATGTTTGAAGAACAGGTGCGTAAGGATGGCGTGCGCGGCGAATGGCGCTTTTTGCAGTCTCAGAACCCGTCAGTGTCAGGGCTCACCACGGCCCACGGCATGCAAGCCGACCTGATCATCGCCGGCCAGACGCCCACCGAAGGGTTTGACAGTTTTGAGCCGGAGTTCGTCGAGAATGTGTTGATGGATGCCGGCCGACCTCTTTTGGTCGTGCCCCACGAGGGTGACTTCACCAATATCGGCACCCATGCCTTGGTGGCCTGGAACGCCAGTGCCGAGGCTGCCCGCGCGGTTGCCGACGCCGTGCCGCTGCTGAAGCAAGCGGACAAGGCGACAGTGGTGTGGGTCAACGCGGATGAGTTTGAAGGTGGCAACCTGCCTGGCAGTGAGCTCGCGCACATGCTGTCACGCCACAACGTGAACGTGACAACCTCCGCCCTTGCCACCGGAAAGTGGGATATTGGCGATGCTTTGCTCACCAAGGCAAACGATATTGGCGCAGATCTCGTGGTATCAGGGGCCTATGGCCATTCAAGGCTGCGCGAATATCTGTTCGGCGGTGTCACCCGCTACTTGCTGGATAAAATGACGGTACCCGTGCTCATGGCGCACTAGGCGCCGCCGCCTCACTCACACGGCCAGCTTTCCGGTGCGCTGAGACCGGCGGGAAGCGTCGTCTTGGCGTCACCGCAGGCAATGGACAGCTGATCGGCCGTCAGCCCATTGGTTGCGCTGAGATTGGCCCCTTCAAACCGCGTCAGCAGCATATAGGCGCCGGTGAGAGTCACGCCGCTCAGGTTGGCACCCCGAAAATCGGCACGGGAAACATTGGCATAGGTCAGGTTAACGTCTGACAGATCAGCGTCATTGAACACGGCACGTGACACATCGGCCTTGCTCATATCTGCTTTGGCAAGACTGGCGCCGGAAAACTTGGCGCGGCTGAACTCGGCCTTGGCCAGATTAGCCTCCATCAGTTCCGCCTTTTCCAGGTTGGCCCGCGGCCCCTGGGCTTTGCTCAGGTTCGCGCCTTTCAAGCTGCTGCCTGCCAGGGTGGTTTTCACCAGCATCGCGCGCTCAAGCGCCGCGCCGTTCAGCGTGCTGTCGCGCAGGGTGGAGGAGGATAAATCGGAGCCAACAAATTTGGCTCCGGTCAGGTCCCGGCCTTTTAGGATCTTGTTCTGCTTCTTGCAGCCTGACCAGTCGACCCCGGCCCTGGCCTTGTCACCACAAGCCGCCGAAGCCGACGGTCCAGAAACACCCACCAAAGTGCCCGCCAGTAGAATGGCTGCAAACCTGCGGCTGACCAGCATGACCAACTTCTCCCATACCCAATAGTGCTTATATCTAACGTAGGAAGCCCGGCTCGACGGTGCAAGTGAACTAACTTACCTTTACGCTGGTTCTACCGTTAAAACTGCAAAGCCGTTAACCTCACGGTTTAGTTAACTTGACGGTGCGCAATATTGGGATACAAAGGTCACTAGCGATACCGGGATAGGGTTGGGACGTGCGCAAGCGCGCAGGTTGAAGCTAGCAAAGAGTATGGACAGCAGCGTCACACAGATGCAGCGCGAGACGTCCCCGACAAATGTGGACGACCCTGAGTATTTCCACAAAGTGGTGGACTGTCAGTGGGCTTGCCCAGCTCACACTCCCGTTCCTGAGTATATCCGGCTGATCGCCCAGCGCCGCTTTACCGACGCCTATATGCTCAACTGGGAGAGCAATGTGTTCCCGGGCATTCTGGGCCGGGTATGCGACAGGCCTTGCGAGCCAGCCTGCCGGCGCGGGCGGATTGAAGAAAAGCCCGTGGCCATTTGTCGCCTGAAGCGGGTGGCGGCTGACTATCGCGACGATATCTCCGATCGCCTGCCGGAAATCCCCAAGGAGGGCAACGGCAAGCGGGTTGCGCTTCTGGGCGCAGGCCCTGCCTCGTTGACGGTGGCCCGCGATCTCCTGCCATTGGGCTATGCGTGCACACTTTTTGACAAAGACCCCAAGCCCGGGGGCCTGATGCGCACCAACATCCCCTCGTTCAGATTGCCGGAGAAGGTGCTGGACGAAGAAGTCTACCGGATCGTGGATTTCGGCGTTGAGCCGCGGTTTGGCGAGGAAATCACCAGTCTAAAAGCCGTTTTAGACGACGGCTATGACGCGGTTTTCGTAGGCACAGGCGCACCGAAAGGCAAGGATCTCAACATAGAGGGCCGCGAGGAGTGCAAGGACAACATCCAGATTGGCATTTCCTTCCTCACCTCGGTAGCGTTTGGCCATGTGGACAAAATCGGCGAGCGCGTGGTGGTGATCGGCGGCGGCAACACGGCCATGGACTGCTGCCGCACGGCCCTTCGCATCGGCGGCAAGGATGTGCGCGTCACCGTGCGCTCCCCGCGTAAGGACATGAAAGCCTCCGACTGGGAGATCGAGGAAGCCGAGCAAGAAGGCATCCCCATCTACGACAATCACAGCCCCAAAGCTTTTGTGCGTGAGAACGGCAAGTTCAAGGGCGTGTTGTTTGAGGTCATGCGCGCCGAGTATGACGCAGACGGCAAGCGCACTTTGGTCGCCACTGGCGAAGAAGTCCTGTTTGAGTGCGATGACGTGCTCATGGCCATTGGACAGGACAATGCGTTTGACTGGATTGAGCGGGACCTGGGTCTGGAGTTTGGAAGCTGGGGCATGCCCGAGGTGGACAAGACCACCATGATGTCGACCCTGCCGGGCGTGTTCTTTGGCGGTGATTCGGCCTGGGGCCCGGAAAACATCATTGTGGCCGTGGCCCATGGCCACCAGGCAGCGATCTCCATTGACCTCCATTGCCGCGGTGAAGACCTGGTTCAGAAACGCCCGGCTCCCGGTCATTCTCTTATCAGCCAAAAGATGGGCATCCATGAATGGGCCTATGAGAACGACTATGCCAGCACGGGCCGCGTTGACGTGCCCCACGAAGACCTGGCCAAGTCGCTGAAAGACCTAAAGGTTGAGGTGGAGTTGGGCTACGACGACCAATTGGCCTTCGAAGAGGCAGAGCGCTGCTTGAACTGCGACGTGCAAACTGTCTTTACCGGGCCTTTGTGCATCGAGTGCGATGCGTGCATGGATATCTGCCCCATCGACTGCATCAACTTCATTGAGAATGCCCCCGAGCCCGAACTCAGGCAGAGTTTGAGGGTGCCTGCCCTCAACACCGACCAAGCGCTTTATGTCTCATCGCCTCTAAAAACCGGCCGCATCATGGCCAAGGACGAGGATATGTGCGTGCACTGTGGCTTGTGCGCGGAACGCTGTCCGACCGGGGCCTGGGATATGCAAAAGTTCACTTATGTCAAAACCCAGGCGGCCAAGCCGTGCCAGCGGCACCTGGACGCTTACGTCAGTTGGACCGAAGCGGGGTAAGCTGAGTGAGCGGTATCAACGACTTTGTTGTGAAGTTTGCAACCGTCAACGGATCGGGCTCCGCGTCGGCCAACCTGATGTTTGCCAAGACCCTCTTCCGCATGGGCATCCCCGTAAGCCCAAAGAACGTCTTTCCCTCCAACATCCAAGGCCTGCCCACCTGGTACGAGGTTAGGGTGTCCGGCAAAGGTTATCTGGCCCGCCGCGAGGGCATTGACCTCATGGTGGCAATGAATGCCCAAACCTATGAGGATGATCTGAAAGAGGTGCTGACGGGCGGGTATCTCTTCTACGATTCCACCTTGCCGCGACCGTTCAAGCGGGACGACGTGACCATCATCGACATGCCCATCGCAAAAATGTGCGCTGAACACTGGTCCGACACCCGCCAGCGCCAATTGTTCAAGAACATGGTCTATGTGGGCGCCGTCGCCACGCTGGTGGACATCGACGTTGAGGTTCTTGAGGGCGTGGTGGCAAGCCAGTTCAGGGGCAAGGACAAGCTGATTGCACCCAACCTGAAGGCGCTGCATATGGGCCGCGATTACATCCGCGACAACTACGCCTGTCCGCTGCCCATTAAGGTTGAGGCCACACATGGTACCGCCGGCAAAATCCTGGTCTCCGGCAACGAGGCTGCCGGGCTTGGCGCAGTCTACGGCGGCGCCACCGTGTGCGCCTGGTACCCGATCACCCCCTCAACCTCTCTGGCGGAGAGTTATGAGAGGCACGCCAAAGCGCTCAGGATCCAAGACGATGGCAAGAAGATGTATGGCATCGTCCAGGCCGAGGACGAGCTTGCGGCCATCGGGATTGCCATTGGCGCAGGCTGGAACGGCGCGCGCGCTTTCACCGCGACCTCGGGCCCGGGCGTTTCGCTGATGAATGAGTTTCTGGGCCTGGCCTACTTTGCCGAGGTGCCGCTGGTTCTCTTCAACGTTCAGCGCGGCGGCCCCTCCACGGGCATGCCCACGCGAACGCAGCAATCGGACGTGCTCTCGTGCGCCTACGCCTCGCACGGCGACACGCGCCATGTGCTGTTGTTCCCCACCGACCCTAGCGAGTGTTTCAGCTTCGCTGCCAAAGCATTCGATCTGGCCGAGCGCCTGCAAACCCCGGTGATCGTCATGAGCGACCTGGATATCGGCATGAATGACTGGGTGTGCGACAAACTCGCCTGGGACGACGCCCATGTGCATGACCGCGGCAAGGTTCTGAGTGCAGAAGAGCTGGACGCAATGCCCGATTGGGGCCGTTACAAGGACAGCGATGGGGACGGCATCACCTACCGCACAATCCCGGGCACCCACCCTACCAAGGGCGCCTTCTTCACCCGTGGCACCTCCCACGACGAATATGCGCGCTACACGGAAGACGGCACCGTGAATGCGGAGGTAATGGACCGCCTATTGCGCAAGTTTGAGACCGCGGCAGAAATCTTGCCCAAGCCGGTCGCCGATATTCGCGATCCAAACAGCCGGGTCGGCATTATCTATTTTGGCGCCAACCGGCCGGCCGTTCTGGAGGCCATGGACCAACTGAGTGAGGCCGGCGTTTCCGTCAACGCCCTGCGCCTCACGGCCTTTCCTTTCTGCGAAGAGGTCCGCGCCTTCGCCGACAATCACGACCGCATCTATGTGGTGGAGCAGAACCAGGGCGGCCAGATGCGCCAGCTCCTCATGGTGGAAGCTGGCATCCAGCGCGCCAAGCTTATCTCCGTTTTGAACTATGACGGCATGCCCATGACGGCGGAGTTCGTGCGCTCGCACGTCAGGGCGGCCGAAAGCGATGTCCAACTTGCTGCCGAGTAGTCTTTGACATGAGCTATATCCAGAAACCCAAAGCCTTCCATCCGGCCCTGAAGAAGAACAAGCTCGGCCTCACCCGGCGCGACTATGAGGGCGCGATGTCCACCCTTTGCGCCGGATGCGGACACGATTCCATCACGGCGGCCATCATCGAAGCCTGCTTCAAGCTGGAGCTGCCGGCCCACCGCCTGGCCAAAGTATCGGGCATCGGCTGCTCCTCCAAGGCACCCACTTATTTCCTCTCGCGCAGCCACGGCTTCAACTCCGTCCACGGCCGCATGCCCTCCATTACCACCGGCGCGAACCTCGCCAACCGGGATCTGGTCTATTTGGGCGTATCCGGCGATGGCGACACGGCTTCCATCGGCCTCGGCCAATTCTGTCACGCCATGCGCCGTCAATTGAACATGACCTATATCGTCATGAACAATGGCTGCTACGGCCTCACCAAGGGCCAGTTCTCGGCCACGAACGACAAAGCCTCGCCCTCCAAGAAGGGGGAATCCAATCCGTTTGAGGCCATAGACCTTGCCCAGATCGCCATTCAGCTGGGCGATGGTTTTGTGGGCCGCTCGTTCTCTGGCGACAAAGCCCAGCTCGTACCGCTTATTGAGGCGGCGATGAGTTATAACGGCTTTGCCTTCCTTGACGTGGTGTCCCCTTGCGTGACCTTCAACAATCACCCGGCTTCAACCAAGAGCTACGACTATGTGCGCGGTCACAATGCGGTGCTCGATAAGCTGGATTTCGTACCCTCCGAAGAGGAAATCGAGATCGATTATGAGGAAGGAACCACCAGCGAAGTGGAGCTCCACGACGGGGCGAAGATCCGCCTGCACAAGCTGGAACCCGGTTATGACCCCACAAACGCGGATCAGGCAATCAACACCATCCGCCTGCGCTTGAACGCTGGAGAGATAACCACGGGACTGCTCTATTTTGATGGACGTGAGCAGGATCTGCATGAGACACTCGGCACCAGCGAGCGCCCGTTGAACAATCTGCCCTTGGGCGAGCTTTGCCCGGGCTCGGAGGCGCTTGCACCCATAAACGACCGCTTCAGGTGATGCGCCTTTTGGGTCATCAGCGAGCAGGGTGACCAACATGATCGAAGACAAGGATCTCGCCAGCTTCAAGCACATTTCCGTAGCGCGCCTATCGCCATCTGTGGGCGCCGAGATCACCAACGTGGATCTGGCCAAACCGCTGCCAGACGCTCAGTTCCAGGAGATCCGGACCGCACTCGGCCTGTTTGGCGTCATCTTCCTGCGCCGCCAAGACATATCGCCCGCAGATCAATTGCGCTTTGCCAAAGCGTTCGGCGAAATCAACATCAACCGCTTCTTTCAGCCCGTTGACGGATTTCCTGAGATCGCCAATGTGCAACGCCAGCCCGATGAACGCGGCGCCACCGGATGGTACTGGCACACCGATCATTCCTATGACCAGGTTCCCGCCATGGGCTCAGTGTTTGCCGCCCGTGAGATTCCACCCGTGGGCGGCGATACGCTCTTTGCCGGCATGGCGGCTGCCTACGAGGCCTTATCGGATGGCCTGAAAACCGTGCTGGAGGGTCTGGAGGCCTGGCATTCGGATACCGTGTGTCCTGAAGTGGCAAATCCCAACGTGGGGGCTGCTTTCGCCGACAGGCTTCCCGGCCTGGACACCGCTGGCGTCCGGGCCAAGCACCCGGTGGTCATCCGCCATCCTATATCCGGCCGCAAAGTGCTCTACGTGAATTCCGGCTTCACTGAAGGGATAGAAGGCTGGGCGCCCGCAGAATCCAAGGCTCTGCTGGACTTCCTGTACGCCCACGCTACCCAGCCTCAATTCACTTACCGTCACCGCTGGCAGGAGGGGGACGTGGCGTTTTGGGACAACCGGGCCACCTGGCATTGTGCACTGGACGATTGTTTCGGCTACCGCCGGGTGCTCCACCGCATCACAATTGAAGGCGAACCCCTTAAAGCTGCATACGCCTGATTAAAGCTCTATTCAGGTCTCTCGCGCTAAAATTGGCCTCTGGAGTATGAGTAAATCCGCCCGTTATGGCGGACCCAGAGGCGCGTATGTTTGAGTTGAGTACCATAACGACCTACCTGAAGAACGCCTATCTGAATTCTTTGGGCAGCGTTCACGACCCCATGAGCTTCCTGGGTATCGGGCCTTTGTTTGTGGCCTTCATGCTGGCGTTCGTGATCCTCATGATGCGCATGAAGAAGAAGGCCGGCGGCCGCGATGTCCGCCCCTTCCAAGTTATCCGCATGCTCTTTCCAAAGCGCATCTTCCTTCATCCCTCCGCCAAGAACGACTACAAGATCTTTCTGATCAATGATGGCTTGTTGTTCTTCGTCACCGTGTCGGCGATCATCACACCGGCGCTCTTTGCGGAAGTGTTCGTGCGGGCGTTCGAAGCCGTCGGTGTAACAACCGGAGAAGCGGACAATTCGCTTCTGAGCAAAATCGGCTTCACCGTTGTGCTGCTGCTTGCGTGGGATTTCGGCTCGACCTATGCCCACTACCTTAAGCACAAAGTGCCGCTGCTCTGGGAATTCCATAAGGTCCATCACAGCGCCGAAGTGATGACCCCTGTCACCGCCATGCGGCGTCATCCGTTGGACTATCTGTTTGGCGCCCTGGTCACCACCGTGTCGATCGGACTGGCTCTGATGGGCTGGACGCTTGTGGTTGGCCGCGGGATCGAGGCGTACACAATCTTTGGCGTCATTGCCGGCATCTATCTCTGGCGTCTGCTTGGGTATAATCTGCGACATTCCCACATGTGGATCTCCTATGGGGACTTTTGGAACAAGATCTTCATCTCCCCCGCCCAGCACCAGGTGCATCATTCGACCAGTGTCCGGCATTATGACACCAACTTCGGTCACATCTTTTCGTTCTGGGACGCCATGCTAGGCACTCTCTATCTGCCTACCATGATGAGCGGGTGAAGTTCGGGATTGAGCCCCATGAAATGGAGCAGTTCCGAACCCTGAGCGGGATCTATTGGGGGCCCTTCAAGAAGTGCGCAGAGAGCCTGAAGGTGAAAGCCCGACCGCAGGACTCAGAAGCCAAGAAGCAGAGCGCGGGCGGTTAAGCGGAGCGCACAAAACTCTGGGTATCGGCAAGATTTGGATTGCGCCGCGCGACCCGCTCGGCTCATAACGCATGCGCGGGTCAAATTCCGGCGCCTTGACGCCGAACAGAGGGGCGGAGTTCCAACACTTGGAAACATTCGACTTTATCATCGTCGGTGCCGGTTCAGCCGGTTGCGTCCTGGCCAACCGCCTCAGCACAGACGCCAAGCGGTCGGTTCTGCTGCTTGAAGCCGGTGGACGGGACTGGAGCCCCTTCATTCATATGCCGATCGGATACGGCATTTCCTACCATAACGCCCGCATCAACTGGAAGTATCAGACGGAGAGCGATCCGGGGATCTCGAACCGCCGGTCTTACTGGCCAAGGGGAAAGGTGCTGGGCGGATCCAGCTCAATCAATGCGATGGTTTGGGCGCGGGGTCTGCCCAACGATTTTGAGGATTGGGCCGCTGCCGGTGCTGAGGGCTGGGGTTGGGACATAGCCCAAAGCTATTACAAGAAACTCGAAAGCTGGTCCAAGGGCGGCAACCATGTGCGCGGCGGCGAGGGTCCGCTCGCTGTTCAGGATGTTTCCCAACAGGTTCACCCCCTATGCGACAAGTACTTTGAAGCCGCACGGCAATTGGGTTTGCCGGTCACAGATGATTACAACGGTGCTAAGACCGAAGGTGCGGCTGCCTATCAGATAACCACCCGTAACGGCGTTCGCGCCTCGACCGCCCGGTGCTATCTGAACCCGGCCCGAAGCCGCAAAAATCTGAAAATCGTAACGGGGGCCCATGTCACCTGTATCGACGTTGAAGATGGCGCCGCAAAGGGTGTCCAGTATACGGTAGGCGGCCGGCAGTTGGGCGCCCAGGCCCGGGCAAGCGTCATCCTATCTGCCGGCGCCATCAACTCACCCCAACTTCTGCAGCTCTCCGGTGTCGGCCCAGGCGCGGTTCTGCAAGACAAGAACATCGCGGTAAAGCACGAGATGCCGGCTGTTGGGCGCCACCTGCAAGATCACTTAGGGGTGGATTTTTATTTTCGAGCCCGTGTGCCAACCCTCAATCAAATGCTGCGCCCTTGGCACATGCGGATCTGGTACGGGCTCAGATATTTACTGACGCGCAAAGGCCCCCTCTCCCTCAGCGTCAATCACGCAGGCGGCTTCCTGAAAACCCGGCCGGAACTGTCAGCTCCCAATGTGCAGCTCTACTTCAATCCGGTCAGCTACACCCGCGGCTCCACGTCGAAGCGCGAACTGATGAGCCCGGACCCGTTTCCCGGCTTACTGTTCGGGTTCAACGTGTGCCGCCCGACCAGCAGAGGTGAGATCACCCTTCGCTCCGCAGACCCGTTCGAGGCGCCTGTCATCCGGCCGAATTACCTTCCCACCAACGAAGACGTTTCCGACGTTCTTGAGGCATCTCACTTTGTGCGCCGCATGACTGAAGCCCCGGCACTCGCCTCTATCATCGAGCGAGAACTCTCACCCGGCGCTGACACCAAGACCGATGAGGATTATCTGGAGTACATCCGCAACAACGCGTGGACCGTGTTCCACCCGTGTTCGACCTGCCGCATCGGCCAGGACGCCCGAGAGTCTGTGGTCGATCCCCGCCTTCGGGTCCACGGGCTGGAAGGCCTGCGCGTGGTTGATGCATCTGTCTTTCCGAATGTCACCTCAGGCAACACCAACGCCCCGGTTGTTATGGTTGCAGAACGCGCATCAGACTTGATCCTGGAAGACTTCGCGTAGAGGAGATCAGGAGGGGCGATCTGCAGGAGGGGTAAGATGCGGTGAACGACGCAAAACCCAACGCCTCTCAGATATTCGCAGCGCTTGGAGTTGGCAACTTCTAAGGGGTATTCGGCAGCCGGCGAATTGGGGTCAGACTGCTGCATCAAGCCAACGCTGACGAACGGCTAGAAGAGGGACAGAGGCAACAAGGAAAGCCCCAGCCTGCTTCCAGCTGATTTCCGATTTGAGTCGCGTGCAGGCACCGCACGCGATGCGCGGTGAAGTTCGCTCTCTCCCGAAAACGGACCTGCCATAACAAGAGCTCGGGTACACGCTATATCGGCCGCGCACCCTCCGGCCTAGTCCACGCGTATAAGCAGTTTGCCGGTATTGAGGCCGTCATAAAGCATGCTGATTGCCCCAGGTGCTGCATCCGCGCCATCGAGGATATGCTCATTGTGAACGAGACGCCCATCTCGCACCCAATCCGCCAAAACACTGATGGCTTCGCCGAAGCGGTCCTTGTAATCCAAGACGAGAAAACCCTGCATACGGGCGCGGGCCACCATGAGCTGGCGGTGCACTCTTGGACCTTGCGGGATGGGATCCCAGTCAGTGAGCGCAGCGGTGCCGCAAATGGTGATTCTTGCGCCAAGCGCCAGGTGCTGCATGACAGCGTCGCTGATCGGTCCGCAGGTGTTGTCGAAATAGCAATCGACACCATCTGGACAAGCGTTCTGGACCGCCTCGCTTACATCCTGGGTGCGGTAATTGATCACCTCATCGTAGCCAAACACATCCCGGCACAACGCACCCTTCTCGGCGCTGCTGGTGATGCCAACTGTTCGGCACTCTTTGATCTTTGCAATCTGGCCAACCGCCGAGCCCACAGCTCCCGCGGCCGTTGACACCACGACTGTTTCGCCAGGCTGAGGATCACAGACATCGAGCAAGCCATAGTATGCGGTAACGCCATTCAGACCGAGAACACCCAGGGCAAGCGAGGAGGGCAGATCGGGATGCGCGACCTTGCGGTCGACATTGCCACCATCGGTTACCGTGTAGCGTTGCCAGCCCAACATGCCTGTCACCGTTTCGCCCTCGGCATAGTCCGGGTTGCGGCTCGCAATGACCTGCCCCACCGCAAACGAGCGCATCGGGCTGCCAATCTCAACGGGCGGCAAATAGTTTGGAGCATCATTTGCCCAGCCCCGCATTGCTGGATCCACGGACCAGAACTCATTTTTGACGATTAATTCATTGTCTGCCAGCTCAGGCACAGCCACTTCGTCGACGGTAAAATGCTCGGCGAGAGGTACACCCTTGGGGCGGTCTGACAGAATTACACGCTTATTCACCAAAGCATCGCTCATGCATTCACTCCCAACAAATCAAAGAGAGACTTTGCACGCACTATGAGACAAGGTTTGAGCCAGGTCCACACATGAGTGAAGCGGTTCCCCGCTCATGACGCACCTCACCTGAGCGCAGGCGCTTTTGCGACAAAGACCCTGCCTATCAGAACCTCAGCGACCAGCAGGTTTATGCACCAGGCAGACACCATCATCACGTCTCTCCAAGGCCCCGATGCTTCCGTGCCCACAACCGCTATCCAACCGATTCCGAGAAAGGCCTGAGTCGACGCGCCCTGACCAATGGCGTAGGCCCGAAGCATCGCCGAACTGTGCCCAAGAAAGTTGCCTGAACGCACAGCGACAACCGCCCACATGATCAAGCCTATCATCGATACGCCCAGCACCATGCGAACCGAGTAGAGGAGCGCACCCTGCAGCTCCACCGGAAAAACGTAAACATGTGTCATCCACAGCCCGGTCAGCGCGCTCAAGCACCCTGCCGCCGCGACCACCCTGCCGCACATGCGGTGCAAGCTGAGCAACCGGAGCCTCAGACTGGGCACGAACTGAAAGGCACCAAGGAGGCAAAACACGAAGCTGCTCGCAATATGAAGGCCGACCGGAAGCGGCTGGACAAGAGCGCGCGGATTTTCAGGCACGATCGCAAGGCCGCCCAAAAGCTCAACCAAGCGCAGCAATCCGCCAAAGGTTGGCACGAACGAAAAAACCAATATGAACGCAAGAAACGTCCATTCGCCGCGGCTCATATCCCTCATAATGTCCTCCTTGATTGCGGCGGTGCGCCGCATCGTCCGGGGACGTATATCGCCTTGCAGGATCGGGCCGTCCATTGCCGGAAACTGTACGACGGTCATGCAAATATGTATGAACGGGCAGGTGCTCGGGTCGAATGAGGGGTTGTCGGTGGTCTTGGACTTTCCCGCACACACACTTCAACACCAGCGAAAGGGATAAAATGGCAGAAGTAGATTGGGCGCGGCTGAAAGCGCACGAGTTGCGGGCCTTGGCCAAAGAGCGGGCCGTGGTAATCTTGCCGATTGCATCGATTGAGCAGCATGGACCGCACCTGCCCGTGATGACAGACACACGGTTAGGTCAGGAGATTGCCCATCGCGCGGCACGAAAAGCCTACGACACCAGGCCGGTGGTCGTGACACCGGTGGTCTGGTCAGGTTTATCGGAGCATCACATGCCCTTCGGAGGCACATTGATCCTCAGTCATGACACCTTCCGCCGCGTTGTGCGCGATCTGGTGGACTCCATCACACGACACGGCTTTCGCGACATTCTGATCTCCAACTCCCACGGCGGCAACATCGTCGCAATGCAACAGATCCTGGATGAACTAACGCCGGCAACAGAGGCAACCTTGGTTGCAACCACCTATGTAACTGAGGCCGGCGACGAGCTTTCGCAGCACCTGGAAGACCAACCAGGTGTGATGCACGCAGGCGAAGCGGAAACATCCATGATGTTGGTGTGCGAACCGGAACTGGTGGACGACAGCAATCTCGGCGCGTTGGCGAGTCCAGAGGACAGAACCAGATTTCTCCAAGCTGGGGCCGCGTCCTACCGCTGGCGGCCATTTGCCCACGTGACGGAAAACGGTGTGTACGGAAACCCTGCACGTGCAAATGCAGATAAGGGCGAGAAAATGCTCGACGCGGCCGCAGCCGCCTTGGCGCGCTTGATTTGCGATCCGCAGACATGGGCCGCGCCTGATGATCTGCGTTCCGGCAGCGTTGGCGGGGTGCCGTTTAGAGATTGAGGAACATCCAGAGCCTCACCCGTTCAACGCTTGGCGCTCTTGATGAAGGGAAGCTGGGTGACAAGCATGAACACCAGCGCACAGGTCAGCACAAGCGAGATCGGGTGGCTCACCAGATTATACAGGAACGTCCCCACATTCTCCTGTGCGCCGATCATGGCGCGGCGGTAGTTTGCATCGATCATCGGCCCCAAGATGACCCCAAGGATGATCGGCCCCACCTGAAAACCATAGCGTTTCAGGAAGTACCCGATCACACCAAAGGCCAATGCCCACGTGATGTGCACTGGGTTGTTCTGGATCGCATAGGCGCCAACCGCAGACAGCACGACAATCATCGGGATGAGGATCGCGCGAGGACACTCCACAACCTTTGTGAAGATGCGGATTCCGGTTAATCCGAACACCAACAGGAAAAGGTTCGCCAAAGTCAGATTTCCAACGATGAACCAGAACAGGTGCGGTGTGTCTGTCAGAAGCAGAGGCCCGGGCTTCAGCCCGTGGATATAAAGTGCGCCGATGATGATGGCCGTGACGGCATCGCCGGGAATTCCGAGTGTAAGCATAGGGACGAAAGCGCCGCCAACGGCGGCATTGTTGGCCGTCTCAGGCGCGATCAACCCCTCCTTTGCACCTTCGCCAAAGGGCACTTCGGGGTTTTTGGTGCTGCGTTTGGCCTGATCGTAAGCCAAGAGGGCCGCAATATCCCCTCCCGTGCCCGGCAGTGCGCCGATCACCGTGCCCAGCCCTGACGACTTTAAGCCCAGCGCCAGGTAACGATGGACGTCGCGCCATGCCGGGATGATCCGCGCAACCTTCTGTTTGATCGGAGTGGTTGAGACATGCTCAAGCTGAACCAGAGCTTCGGCAACACCAAAAAAGCCGATCATCGCCACAACGAAGGGCACGCCGCCCATGAGGTTGATCGAGCCGAACGTGAACCGGCTCTCAGCCGTCATCGGATCAAGTCCGATCATACCGATCATGATACCAAGCGCGCCTGCGAAGGCTCCCTTGGCGAAGCTCTCGCCGGACAAGGTACCGACCAACAGGATACCGATGATGCCCAGCAGCATGTAGTCGCGCGAGGTGAACTTGATCGCGAATTCGGCGATGAGCGGCGCAGCGAGCGCAAGCGCGAGCACACCGATCAGCCCGCCCATAACCGACATGACCGTTGAAAGTCCGATGGCCTCTCCCGCCAGACCTTTCTGTGCGAGAGGATAACCGTCGATCGCGGTAGCGATGGCGCTTGGCGCGCCTGGAATGTTCAGCAGGATCGCGGTGCGCGCACCTCCGTAGACGCCTCCGACGTAGACGCCAGCTATCAGGGCAAGCGCTTCATTGACCTCCCATTTAAACGTGAATGAGATCAGGATCGACGCGGCCATGGTGACGGACAGGCCTGGAATAGCGCCGATGTAAATGCCCGCAAACGTGCCAAGCGCAGTGAGGATGAGGAGATAGGGATCAATCCATGAGGTTATGAAGAAGCCCAGGGACTCAATCATCGCCATAAGCTCCCCATAGGCAGCACCACCTGGAAAACCACCCTGAACAGCACGTGAATCACCCCTATGGACACAAGCGAGATGAGCAACGCCCAGACGGGCCCTTTCTGCCACAGCCACCAGACCGCCACGAAAAGCAAGACGCCGGAGGACAGCAGAAACCCGGCGCTGGGGATGGCAGCCACATAGACCGACAGCAAAATCGTGAACAGGACCACACGAAGGGAAAACAGATAGGCGACCACGCCCTGCACCCCACCCTGCAAGGGCGCTGTTTTGCGCAAGGCGTCCACCAGAATGACAAGGCCGGTCGCAACCATGACCCCGGAGGCGAGCATTGGCATCACGCCTCCCGTCGTCAGCCCTTTAAAGCCGGAGATCGCATATGACTCCCAGAAGGCGTAGCCGGCGAAGCACACCAGGAGAAGCGCGAAAACCCGCTCTCCCGGGCGGAGCGTGTCAGGTGATTTCATGGGTGTGTTGAGGGCAGCCCCGCCGGAAGACCGGCGGGGCGCCAGCGAGGATTAGGGACGAGCAATGCCCAACTTCTCTGACGCCACCTCGCAGCGAGGAGGCCTTTCGAAGTGTGTCACCCAGAATAACAAGACCAGTCGCAACCATTATGCCGGACGCGAGCATCGGCATGACACCGCCTGTGGTGAGCCCCTTAAAGCCAGAGATCGCATGAGATTCCCA
>JAAUYD010073480.1_pt1 | contig 19785 bp, 25 predicted proteins | sample 7278101 | NCBI WGS metagenome assembly JAAUYD01 (sample SAMN14350128, study PRJNA611818) | marine sediment metagenome | isolation source: surface marine sediment (0.6m) | place: French Polynesia: Moorea | collected 2018-08
ACGGTCGGCGACGCGGAACGCGTCAGTGACTCGGTGCAACCTGTGCACTCCTGGAAGGACAGCCAGATGACAGACGGTCGCCGGGCACTCTCGATTGCCGCGGCGATGCGCGGGATCATGCTCGGCGGCAATGCCAGTAGTGACGCGGTCGTGGCGCAGTACTTGAGAAATCCGCGGCGGGATACCCCTTTCGCTTGCAGAACTTCCCCAACGGTTGGTGTTCTTTTCATGCTCTTCTCCTACCGCGAAAATCTATCTGGTCAGTCGATCCTCCAGGCGCGCGCGGCCGGCAGTGATGTCGGCTTCTTGTGACGACAGAATTTCAGGCGTACGGGTGATTTCGATGAATCGGCCCACAACTTCGCCGTGGGGATTGCGGTGCTCCAGCCACCAGACCCCCGGGTAGGCCGTTTCGCGGATGCGGCTGGTTCCGAGCGCATCCAGTTTGCACGACAGCTCGCCCGTGCCGAGCGTCGCTTCGAGATTTTCGAGTTCGCCGGGGCCGAACGGCAGCCCGGCAAGATCGATGGTGGTCGGTTCATCGGTTTCGAGAAGCCGGTCGACGGCATGCAGGACCTCGTGGAGCAGCGGCCGCACGTTGCCGTGGAACGGATTTGTCCTGGCGTCGACGTTTTCCGTCATGGGGCTGCCCCTGCCTGGGCCTCGTCGCGCCACGAGCGAACCAGTTCGCGGGCGCGTTCGGCGGCCTGCGGAATGGCGGCGGCTACAGGCACAGTTGGCGTGGTTCCCCAGCCCATATCGGCCGGCTCGATACCGATGAGGGCCCGGTTGGCCGGGAGATCGCCACGCAGGCGCAATGCGTCCATGAGATCGGCAAGGCCAAGTTCGTGAACGCTGCCACGTTGCTTGCGAAGGTGAGCGTCCATCGCTTCGCCGACCATAACCGTGACGGAGCCGGGGGGCTTGCCGAGCATCATCGCATCGAGTGCGACCAGGCCGTCGAGATCCGACAGGCGATCGAGCAGCGCAAGGCCGATAGTGCCGCCGTCAATGAGGTCGAGATTGGTGTCACGCTCTTCCCCGGCGAGCGCTCTCAGCACATGTATGCCGGCTCCATCATCGGTCAGGAGATTGTTGCCGATGCCGACAAGGGCCACAGGTCGCGTTGCTGAGTACATTAGCTCTACCTAATAAAAGACAATGTGCGACATACGTCAAATGACCGCCATACTGGAATCTACGCACTCCAGGGGCACGACAATTCAATTGCTTGTGGCCGCCGGTAGGTAGGAACCACAATAGAATCAAGGGTATCCGGGCGGCATGATCAACAAAGCTGTGTGGCTTCGCCAAGAATAACAACGGAGGAAAGCCGCAAGGATGCAGCGCTCATAACACTCAGCCGGCAAGCAACCAGCCCCGTCCGCATTCATGCACGAAGGGAGAGCTGCAATGCATGCCCAAGAAACGTTCTACGACGTGATGCGCCAGCACGGCATCACGCGGCGGAGCTTCATCAAGTTCTGTACCTTGACAGCCGCCGGACTCGGCCTCGGCCCGGAGTTCGCCGGCAAGATCGCACACGCCCTCGAAACCAAACCCCGGACGCCTGTCATCTGGCTGCACGGGCTAGAGTGCACGTGCTGTACAGAGTCGTTCATCCGCTCGGGCAACCCGCTGGCCGGTGACGTCATATTGTCTATGATTTCGCTCGACTACGACGATACGCTCATGGCCGCGGCGGGCCACCAGGCAGAGGAGATTCTCGAGCAGACCATCGAGAAATACGACGGCCAGTACATACTCGCCTGCGAGGGCAACCCGCCGCTGAACGAAGACGGCATGTACTGCATCCAGGCGGGCCGGCCGTACGTCGAGAAGCTGCGCCACCTGGCCGACCACTGCAAGGCCATCATCGCATGGGGTTCCTGCGCGTCCTGGGGCTGCGTGCAGGCCGCCAAACCGAATCCGACGCAGGCGGTACCGATCCACAAGGTCATCCGTGACAAGCCGATCGTGAAAGTGCCCGGTTGTCCGCCGATCGCGGAAGTCATGACAGGCGTCATCACTTATATGCTGGCATTCGACAGCTTGCCGCCGCTCGATCGTCAGGGCCGGCCGAAGATGTTCTACGGTCAGCGCCTGCATGACAAATGCTACCGGCGGCCCCATTTCGATGCGGGGCAATTCGTCGAGAAGTTTGACGACGAAGGTGCCCGCAAGGGTTACTGCCTCTACAAGGTGGGATGCAAGGGCCCGACAACCTACAACGCCTGCTCGACGGTCGAGTGGAACGGCGGGCTGTCCTGGCCGGTCAAGTCCGGGCATGGCTGCCTGGGTTGCGCCGAAGACAATTTCTGGGACAAGGGCAGCTTCTACCATTCGATTTCGGATCTGAACGTCGTCGGCGTAGAGGCGAGGGCGGACAAGATCGGAGCCGTCATTGCCGGCGCCGCCACGCTCGGCGTCGCCGCGCATGCGGCCGTGTCGATTGGCGCGAAATGGACCGGCAAGACAAAAGTCGACGTCGAGGAGGTGAGCAATGGTTAGCGTGACGACACCCAATGGCTTCGAACTCGACAATAGCGGCAAGCGCGTCGTCGTCGACCCGATATGCCGTATCGAGGGTCATTTGCGCATCGAGGTGAATCTCGATGAAAACAATGTCATCCGCAATGCGGTGTCCACGGGCAACATGTGGCGCGGTCTCGAGCTCATCCTCAAGGGGCGCGACCCGCGCGATGCCTGGGCGTTCACCGAGCGCATCTGCGGCGTGTGCACGGGCGTGCACGCCTTGCAATCGGTGCGCGCCGTAGAGGATGCGCTGGACATCGAGATTCCGACGAACGCGAATCACATCCGCAACCTGATGATGCTGTCGCAGTACATTCACGACCACATCGTCCACTTCTATCACCTGCACGCACTCGACTGGGTCGATGTGGTCAGCGCGCTGAGCGCCGATCCGAGAGCCACCTCGGAGCTGCAGCAGTCGATCAGCAACTGGCCGAAGTCGTCGCCGGGCTATTTCAGCGACGTGCAGAACCGGTTGAAACGCTTCGTCGAATCCGGCCAGCTCGGCATTTTTGCCAATGCCTACTGGGGCAGCCCGGCTTACAAGCTGCCGCCCGAGGCCAACCTGCTCGCAACGACGCATTACCTCGAGGCGCTCGACTTTCAGAAAGAGATCGTCAAGATCCACACGATCTTCGGCGGCCGCAATCCGCACCCGAACTGGGTCGTGGGTGGCATGCCGTGTTCGATCAACGTGGACGATGCAGGCGCCGTCGGCACCGTGAACAAGGCCTGGCTCAATATCGTCAAGGACATCATCGAGCAGACCATCACGTTCACGGACCAGGTCTACCTGCCGGACCTGAAGGCGATTGCTTCGTTCTATTCGGACTGGGGATACGGCGGCGGACTGTCGAGCAAGAACGTGCTCTCATACGGCGAATTCCCTATGTTCGCGAACGATCACAGCAACGACAGTTTCTTGCTGCCGTCCGGCGCGATTCTCGACGGTGACCTTTCCACGGTACACGACGTGGATGTCCGCGATCCGGAGCAGGTCCAGGAGTTCGTCGCGCACTCGTGGTACCGGTATCCGAACGGCGAGGACGGCCTGCATCCCTGGGAGGGGGTCACGGAGCCGAACTTTGAGCTCGGGCCGAATGCCAAGGGGACAAAGACGAACATCGAGGAAATCGACGAAGGCGCCAAGTACTCCTGGCTCAAGGCACCGCGATGGCGCGGCCACGCTATGGAGGTCGGACCGCTCGCTCGTTACCTCGTCGCCTACGCGCGCGGCCGCGAAGAGATCAAAGACCAGGTTGACCGGACACTCGCCGAACTGGGACTGCCAATCACGGCGCTGTTCTCGACGCTCGGCCGCACGGCGGCGCGAGGCCTCGAGACGCAGTTCACGGCGTACAAGATGCGCGAGGTCTTTGACCAGCTCATGGCCAATCTGAAGAACGGTGATACCGCAACGGCGAACATGGAAAAGTTCGACCCCGCCACCTGGCCGTCGGAAGCCAGCGGCGTCGGCTACGGCGAGGCCCCGCGAGGCGCGCTCGGTCACTGGATTCAGATCAAGGATACGAAGATCGACAACTACCAGTGCATCGTGCCGACGACCTGGAACGCGTCGCCGCGCGATCAGGCCGGCAACATCGGCGCCTACGAAGCTGCGTTGCTCGGTACGCCCATGGCGAATGCCGAACAGCCGCTGGAGATCCTGCGTACGATTCACAGCTTCGATCCCTGTCTCGCGTGCTCGACTCACGTCATATCGCATGACGGCAGGGAACTGAGCACCGTCAAGGTTCGATAGGAGGTCAGACATGGCATTCAGCAGATCAGCGCCAATGAAGATCGACTACACGGACCAGGTGTACGTGTTCGAAGGTCCGGTTCGGTTGTGGCACTGGGTGCACGCACTGTGCATCCTCGTGCTGGCCGGTACGGGTTACCTGATCGCCAGCCCGTTGCCGTCGATGCCCGGAGAAGCCAGTGACAACTTCGTCATGGGCTATATCCGGCTGATCCACTTTTCGGCGGCGTACGTCATGACGATCGGTTATCTCGTGCGAATCTACTGGGCGTTCGTGGGCAACCACGTATCCCGTGAGTTGTTCGTCGTTCCGATATGGAGTCGCGACTGGTGGCAGCGTGTCTGGCACGAGATCCGGTTGTACATGTTCCTGACGAAGAAAGTCAGCAAGAACATCGGGCACAATCCGCTTGCGCAGATCTTCATGTGGTTGGTGAACGTTGCGTTGCTCATCTTCATGATCTGCACCGGGTTTGCGCTGTACAGCCAGGGAGCCGGGCCGGATCACTGGTCCGATGCGATGTTCGGCTGGGTGTTCGTGCTCGAGCCGAGTTCGCAGACGGTGCGGATGTGGCATTTCTTCGGCATGTGGCTCATGCTCGTGTTCGCCGTCGTTCACGTGTACATGGTGATCCGCGCCGAATTCATGTCGCGGCAAAACGGCGTCAGCTGCATGATCGACGGCTACCGGCGATTCCGTGACAAGGGTCCGCGAGACCTGAAATGACGGATTCGGCCGTCAACCGCGCGGATGCCGATCCCGGCGCTTTCGAAACGCTGGTCCTCGGGATCGGCAACATCCTGTGGGCCGACGAAGGCTTCGGTATCCGGGCCGTCGAGGCCCTGAACGAGCACTATGCGTTCCCGCCCGACGTGCGCATCATGGATGGCGGCACCCAGGGCATCTTTCTGTTGCCCTGGATTCGCAGCGCAAAGCGCCTGTTGATCTTCGACGCCGTCGATTTCGGTCTGGCACCGGCGACACTCAAACTGGTACGCGGCGATGACGTTCCGCGCTACATGGGCGTCAGGAAGGTGAGCATGCACCAGGCCGGCTTTCAGGAAGTGCTGTCGTCGGCGGAGTTATCGGGTGATCTGCCGGCGGACATCGCGTTGGTCGGCGTTCAACCGGAGCTCCTCGACGACTACGGCGGCAGCCTGCGCGAGAGCGTGCGGGCCAGGATCGGGGACGCAGTCGAGCTTGCGTGCGGTGTTCTGCGAGAGTGGGGTGTGCCGGTGCAGGCGCGGGGATCGAGCACGAGTATCGAACCTGTCGGTCCCGACGAGCTCGGCATCAAGGACTACGAGGCAGGCCGGCCGGTAGTCGGGGAACAGTGCCGATGAGCCATCCTCTGATTCAACGGCTCATCGACGAGCTGCACTATGTCGAGGTGACCGTCAACAACCACGACGAATTCATTGATCAACCGGGCATGAACGTCCTGTTCTTTCCGGGCGATCCCGCGGTCGCGAAGGACGCCACTGACGTTGCGGTCGTGTTGCCGGAATTAGTCGACAGATTCGACGGGCGGCTTCGCCCGGGCATCGTGATCGATACCTACGGCGACGGCAAGACGCTGAAGCGCCACTATGGATTCAGCGCCTACCCATCGCTCGTCTTTGTCCGCTCCGGCGACTATGTCGGCACGATTACCCGCATTGCCGACTGGGCCGACTACCTCGAGAAGATCAGCGGCTTCTTCGACGCGGCCGCGAGCAGGCCGCCAGGCTTCAGGATTCCCGTCGTTGCCGGCTGAGCACGGGCGCGAACAGGAGAACAGCAGGATGCCAATCGACGAGATTCCCGTACGCCTTATCGGACCCGGCAGCCAGCCCGATTCCGGGAAAGAGCTGCGTTATATCGACATGCCCAACGACATGGCGACGTTCAGCGCACCGTTGATCCCCGAGCCCGAGGCCGTCTCGCACCTCGTTGGGGCGCGCGAAGCCATGCAGTGGCTGGGCGAGGCGCTGGCAGCGTTCGCCCCTGGGCAACCGCCACAGCTCGCCAACCTGACCGGCCTGGATGCCGAAAACCGCGAACTCGTCAACCAGATTCTGGGGGAGGGTGAAGTTAGCATCGTCGCCTCCGGCGATGTACCGGCGCGCTGCCAGGAGTCGGTGCTGGCCGGCGTCTGGCGCACACTGTATTTCGACGAAGCGCAACGCGTGATCGGCGATTTGCTCGAGGTCGCGATGGCACCTCACGTGCTGGCCGCGCCGATCGGAGACGGCGAGCCCGTCGACACGTCGTTGCCAGATGAGGACGCCCCCGGTCTCAACGCGGTCCCCATTCTGGTCGAGTTGCAGGCGCACCTGGAGGTATACACGGGCGGCGGCAGGCAGCACTCAATCAACCTCAGCCTGCTGCCGTTGTCCGATGAGGACACCGGGTTCCTCGATTCGAGGCTTGGCCGCGGACCGATCGAGATTCTCTCGCGTGGCTACGGCAAGTGCCAGATCACCAGCACCGGCACGCCGAACGTCTGGTGGGTGCGTTACTACAATTCGATGGGCACCCTGATTCTGAATTCACTCGAGGTGGTTACACTGCCGGAGGTCGTCGTCGCGGCCGAGGAAGACCTGCGCGACTCGGCCACGCGCCTGCACGAAATACTGGCGCCGTACTGGCGGGACGAGGCATGACGGCCGGCCACGAGATACAGCGCGAATTGAGCGACGACGCGAAGCTGGAGTGCCGCATCTGTTGGCACGTTTACGATCCTGCTAAAGGCGATCCGCTCTACCAGGTCGAGCCAGGAACCCCCTTTCGTGCGCTGCCGGGATTCTGGCGTTGCCCGGAGTGCGACGCGGAACCGAGCGCCTACATTCCGACCAGCGAGTGACATGGGCGTCGGCGTCCCGCAGCTGGTCGACTACTATGGCAAGGTATACAGGGATCGGATCCACGATCTGCCGATCATCAATTCGAAGCTCGAGGTCGAGGCGGTCGGATTTCGTAAACTGGACGAGCACGAGTTTGGCGTGCTGATTACGCCGTGGTTCATGAACCTCGTTTTGTTGCCCGGCACCGATCGCTGGCAAGACCGGACTCAGGGCACCGCCGTCGGCATCGACCTACCCGGCGCCAAGCTTGACTTCACAGTCGCACATGACGATAAGCTGGGCACGATCCTGACTGCGGCGCTGTTTGGCACGGTCACGAGTTTTCCCGGCCAGGCAATGGCGCGCGATGTCGCACGGGAGACCTTGCGACTGCTCTTCACCAGTACCAAGGACGTCGGTAGAGGGTCTGGAAGAACCATGTCGCGGCGGGAATTGCTGAAGCAATTGGGTGGTGTTTTGGGTGATCAGCAGTGAGGAACTTCTTCGCATCGGTACTGGCCTGCCTCTGCCTGGGTGCCGTCGGACCGACGTCGGCCGCATGTTCCCCAGCGGAAGGCGTAGCACTTCAGGTGCTCGGCTCCGGCGGTCCGATCGCCGATGACGGTCGTGCATCGACCGGTTACATTGTTTGGGTGGATGGCAAGTCCCGGGTTCTGATCGACGCGGGCAGCGGGACCTTTCTGCGCTTCGGCGAAGCCAGGGCGCGATTCATTGATCTCGAATTCATTGGGCTCAGTCACTTCCACACAGACCACTCGGCGGACTTCGCCGCGCTGATCAAGTCCGGCAATTTCTCCGCGCGCAAGCGCCCGTTGCGCGTGGCGGGGCCTGAAGGGGCGCCGCCGTTTCCCGGGCTCGAGGGCTTCCTCGCGGCGCTATTCGACAGGAAAACGGGCGCCTACGCCTACCTGTCCTCGTTCCTCGACGGCACCAACGGCACGCCGATGCTGACGCGACGTGAGGTCGGGCGCGGCGAGCCCGTGGTCGTGTTCAAAGGCGACGATCTGCTCGTCGAGGCCCTGCGCGTGCCGCACGGAATCGTGCCGGCCGCGGCGTTCCGCGTGAAAGCCGGGAACACGACGATCGTCTTTGCCAGCGACCAGAATGGCGGCGATCCGGCGTTTGCGGAGTTCGCCGCGGCTGCGTCGATCCTCGTCATGCACATGGTCGTCCCGGAGGAGATCAGGGGCGTCGGCCGACGCCTGCACGCACCGCCCAGCGTAATTGGCGACATCGCGGCGGCCGCGCAGCCCGGGACACTCGTGCTCAGCCATCTGATGGCGCGGAGTTTGCGAAACCTCGATGCCAATATTGCGCTCGTGCAAGAGCGCTACGACGGCAATGTCGTGCTCGCCGAAGATCTTCTGTGCGTGGCGCCCTGAGCGCCGCAAATCGTGTAACAGACGTGTGACCAAAACCTGACAAACGTGTTACCGAATGCGGCATCGCGTCATCGCATTGTCATGGCGTTGTCACCGAATTGTCGCCGCGCGTCGCCAGGATTGCCGTTACTGGGCAATGCTGGGCGCTTATCCATGATCCAACTCTTCGACGAGCTCGAATACTCGACCTGCGTTCGCATCAATGCGTTCAGTCGAAACGCGACCGTGCGGCGTTTTTTCCAGGCGGTGTCGCGACTAGGTGACTACCCCGGATATGTCATCGTCGGCATCGCATCTGCAGCCGTGCTCGAGGGTGATAGTGCGGCGTTCGTGTTGCATGCCTTGGGCCTGGCGACGGCGGGCGTCATCGCGTACAAGCTGCTGAAAAACAGCCTGGTTCGAGAACGGCCGTTCATCACGCACGACCAGGTCGAGTGCGCGGCAGCGCCTCTCGATCGCTACAGCTTCCCGTCCGGTCACACGATGCACGCAGTGGCCTTCGCCATCTTGTTCAGCGCGTATCTGCCGTTCCTGATATGGTTGATGGTGCCGTTCGCGATACTCGTCGCGGCGTCGCGCGTGGTCCTCGGACTGCACTATCCGAGCGACGTTGTTGTCGGTGCCTTGCTGGGAGCGCTGCTCGCCGAGACCAGCCTGAACCTCATCGGCTGATCATCCCGGCATATCGACCGGCAGGCCGGCCTCGCTCCAGGCAACAATACCGCCGTCCATCGAACGCACGTTGTGAAATCCCATGTCGTCAAGCGACTTCGTCGCTAGTGCGGAACGGCCACCGGTACCGCAGTAAAGTACGATGTCAGCGTCGGCCGGGTTGGTCTTGACGCCGATCTTGTTCAGCAACTCGAGGATCTGAAATTCGAGCATGCCGCGTGGAACGTGGCAGGCCCCCTGGATATACCCGCGCGCGTATTCGTCGGGCTCCCGGATATCGAGCAATATCGTGTCCGGCCCGAGGCCGTTTTTGACCTCGGTGACCGTACATTCCTTGATTGTGGCCTTGGCTTTAGCGACGAAATCGGCGGGTGAAACAAGCATCGTGTTACTCCGGAGATGAATAAGGGTTTGGCGGCATCAGTGCCGGGGGAATCGCCGCGCGGCGGCGAGCCGCGTCGGGCGGGTAGTTGTCCGCGAGGTAGGCGATGATGCGGCTCTCCGTGTTTTCATCGAATGGCCATAGGTTCTGCTTTGCCTGCATCCAGCGGATCATCGTCAGCCACTGCTCGGCCGTGCCGCGCTGCTGCGTTACGAGTTTCGCCGAATGGCAGGGCGTACAGTTGGCGCGGACTAGTTCCCAGTCCTGCGCTACGATCAGGCCCGTGGCCGGATCCAGCGCCTGAGCGGTGACCGGATTCTCCAGCTGAGCAGCTCCTGCCTGCACCGGCTCGGGAGCGCTTTCTTCGGTCGAGCACGCGCCGATCGAGAGAATTGCGGCGGTTGCCACGGCGATGAAGGACCGACGCATCGTCAGACCGCCTGAACCGCGATCCGGTGACAGGCGTTGTTGAGATAGCCCTTCGGATTCCAGCCCGGCAGCACCATGGGCTGCGCGCGACCCGTGTCATCCGTTGCCCGCGCCCAGACTTCGTAGTAGCCCTGTTGGGGAAACTCGACGTCCGTCTGCCAGTGCTGCCAGGCGAAGCGATTCACGGGTTCTTCGAGAGTCGCCTTCGTCCATGTCGCACCGAAGTCGATCGATACATGGACTTCCGCAACCTCCCGGTCGCCGGCCCAGGCGTGCCCCCGAACCGCGAGCGCCGATGCGGCGTCATGTTCGATACCCGACTTCGGGAACGTGACGAGTGATTTCACCGGCATGGATTCGATGATGCACATTTCCTCGTCCGGCACGACCGTGCCCGGCGCGACCGGTTCGCACGGTACCCGGTACGATGTGCCCGTCATCTTGGGCCCGTCATGCACCTGGTTGCGGACCACAATCTTGCGGAGCCACTTGCCGGCGACGGATCCCGGCCAGCCTGCGATAACGAGACGCAGCGGGTAACCGTTCATTGGCGGGATGTCCTCGCCGTTCATGGCCCAGGCGATCAGCGATTCGTCTTCGAGCGCCTTGTCGAGCGGCACGCCGCGCGAGATCGGGACTTTGCCCGGGTCGCCGCTGGCGTGGGTATCAGCACCGTAGTAAGCGACATATACGGCGTCGTCCCTGATTCCGACGTGCTCGAGTACATCCCGCAGGCGCACCCCTGTCCATTCCGGGCAGCCGATCGCCCCCGTCGTCCACTGGTTGCCGGAAGCCGGTGGCACGAACTCGCTGCGACCGTTGCCGCCACACTCGAGCTGCAGCTGATAGGTATAGTGTTCGAACGTCGCCTTGAGGTCGGCGACAGTCAGCGTCACTTCCTGTTCCACCGATTCGCCGCCGAAGCTCAGCTCCCAGGCGTCGGGGTCGATGCCATCGGAGGCCGGCGGCACGCCGTTGTTGCGAACGAACAGGTGCTTCGCCGGCGTGATGCGATCGTCGAGCAGATGCGCGGGCGTTTCCGCGTTGACGGGTCGATCGTTGAGGACGATGAGACCTTCCTTGCCCGGTATCTCGAACGGGGTATCAGTCTGGGCCAGCGCAGCCGGGATCAGGCCGCCGGGTATTAGGTGTGCAAACGGTATCGAAGCGCCGACCGCGGCCGACATGGCAACGAGTCCGCTGCCCTTGAGAAAACCGCGGCGAGTTACCGGATCGGTCTGTCGTCCCCAAACTGCCTTGTCTGCCGCCGCCGGATCGTCCCGGTACAGCGCGTGAATACCTCGTTTCCTGTCTTTCATTTTGGTTCCGCGCGATGCGTTTAGTAGAGCAATGAGATCAGCGCAATGCTGACGCCGCCGACGAGCAGGGCTGCTACCAGCCCGGCGCCGAGCGGCTTGAGTCCGATTTCCGTGAGTCCCCTGATGCTCGTCCCGAGACCGACTGCTGCCATCGCTACACCGAGGCAGAGTTCGGCCGCTTCCTTGGTGTGGCCGACGATGGCCTGCCACAGCGCCGGCTCGAGCACACCGAAGGGCTGCTCACCCATATCGCCGACCGTACGCAGCAGGCTCATGAGGGCGAAGCCGACGACGAACAGCGGAATCATCGTGTACCAGGCCGGTGCGTCGGTGCCGTCCGAGTGGTTGCGGTGATAGACGATGCTCATCAGCGGGATGACCAGCAGCATGCCGAGATTGCGGACGAGCTTGGTGACGGTCGCAACATCAAGCGCCTGGGGCTCGTTGTAGTACTGCTGGTAGACGAGGCCGGCGCCGGCGACCTGCGCAGTCTCGTGCACCGACGTGCCGAGGAACAGGCCGCTTTTGAATGCATCGCCATCAAAAATGAAGTGCCCGGCGAACGGGTACAGCAGCATGGCGACGACGCCGAACAAGGTAATGCAGGCGACCGAATAAGCGACCTCGTTGTCCTTGGCCGCGATTGTTGGTGCCGTCGCTACGATTGCCGTAGCACCGCATATGCTCGTCCCGACGGCGATTAACGTACCGAGCTTGCCGGACAGGCCGAGACGCTTCGCCAGGTAGGTGACGACGAATAGCGCGGCGGCAACAGCGCCGATGATCACGGGCAGCGCCTGCAGCCCGATCGCGCCAGCCTGGCCGAGGCTCAGACGAATACCAAGCAGCACAATGCCGAGTCGCAAGACCCGCACGAGGCCGAACCGAATGCCGTCCTGCATGACGTTCGGGAGTGTGAATGTGTTGCGAATGATAATGCCGAGAATGATCGCCATCATGATCGCGCTGACCGGGCTCTTCGGCAGACCCATCAGGTCCTTGCCGATGAAGTCCGACAGGAATTGTCCTGCAAATGCCAGGACGAGCGCGAGTAGCAGTCCAGGTACGACGTTCATGATGTTGCCCAGAGCCCCAAATCCCGGAGCAAAACAAAGGGCGTGGAGATGGTTATCCGCACGCCCCTGAGATCGTTTAAGCGGTGTGTTTGATCAGGAATCGATAGACGCCGTCATTTTCCGAGTGCTCGACGAGTTCGTTCCCTGTCTGTCGGCAGAATGCCTCGAAATCGGCAACGGAGCCCGGGTCAGTCGCCAGTATCTCGAGCGTGCCATCGGCCGGCACTTCCTTGAGCGCCTTGCGGGCCTTGAGAATTGGCAGCGGGCAGTTCAGGCCTTTCGCGTCAAGTGTGTGGTCAGCCATGGAATGTCTCCGTCAGATAAAGAGGTTGATGTCGGCTTGCGTGGCGACTTCGATGTACGTTGCCGCGCCACCGAGCTCCGGACCTTCGATCATGTCGTCGAGCGTATACTCAAACAGGTCCATCGTCATCTGGCAGGCAATAAGCCGAACCTCGGCTTCCACGGCCAGTTCGCGCAGCTCATCGATCGAGGCAACGCCTTTCTTGTTCATGAGGTTCTTCATCATCTTCGTGCACGCCGCGTCGACGCCCGGAATTGCGGTCAGGATGTTGGGCAGGCCCATGTGGCCGCCCATCATTGGCATTTTCATCGCCGGGTTGCCGGCCGCTGTCAGCTGCAGGTCGAGCTTCTTGAGAAGCAACGGCAGGCCGTAGAACGTGAAGAACATGGTGACAGGCACACCCATGGCTGCAGCCGTGGTCGCAAGAATGAAAGGCGGGTAAGCCCAGTCGAGGGAACCCTTGGTCACGATGATGGACATGCTCTTTTCTTCAGCGGACATGGCTTGGTTCCTCGTCTCTTGGGGGGTTCAGGCAAACTCACATTAGATTATCAGAATTGTCTTTATTAGTGAAATGTAATATTGTGGATCGATGCGCTCACTCGATCCGATCTACGTAGGCAGCGAGATCTTCAGGCGACCAGCGTTCGGTGCCAACCACCCGCTCAGCATCATGCGGCACGCGGCCGTGATCGATCTTCTCGGCATGCTCGGCTGGCTCGGTGAGGATGAGTTTCAGGAGTGCCGCCCGGCATCCGTCGAACAATTGCAGCAGTTCCATAGTCGCGCTTACGTGCGCGCACTCCAGCACGCCAGCACCACAGGGACGGTCGAACCGGAAGTTCGCGACCGTTACCAGATTGGCACGATGGAGAATCCGCTGTTTCCCGGCGTTTTTGACCGTGCGGCGATGACGGTTGGAGGATCGATACTCGCGGCCAACCTGGCCGATCAGGGCCGGGTTGTGTTTCACCCATCCGGTGGCACGCACCACGGTCGCCCCGACCGCGCCAGCGGCTTCTGCTATTTCAACGATCCCGTCTTCGCGATCCGTACGCTGCTGGATCTTGGCAGGGAGCGCGTCCTTTACATCGATATCGATGCGCACCACGGTGACGGGGTAGAAGACGCGTTCTATCTCGATGAACGCGTAACGACGCTGTCCGTTCACGAGGCCGAGAGATGGCCATTTACGGGCACGCTGTCGCGTCCGAACGAGAGCGTCTACAACTACAGCGTTGCGCCCGGGCTCAATGACACGGAGTTCGAGTTCCTGGTCAAGCACGCCATCATGCCGCTGGTCGAAGCGCGGCAACCTGATGCGCTCGTCCTCTGTTGCGGCGCCGACTGCCTTGCCGGCGACCCGCTGTCGAAGATGGCGCTGTCAAACGTCACACTCTGGAATACGGTCTCGCGACTGATCGAACTCGACGTGCCCACTGTGGTTCTCGGCGGCGGCGGCTACAATCCTTGGACGGTGACGCGCTATTGGGCCGGCATGTGGGGCATGATCAAGGGCGAAACCGTGCCGCAACACTTGCCCGACGATGCCGTGAGATACCTCGCCGACATGGAGTGCGATTTGATCGATGAAGATGAGATCGATCCTGCGTGGCTGACGTCGCTGGCGGATTCCCCGTATCCCGGACGGGTGCGCGACGCGATAAGATCACTGGTTCCTGACGCCGGGAGACACGTTGCATGAGCTGGCTTGAGCTTCTGACGGCGATCGAGGATCTCGAAGATGCCGAGTTCGATGCCGAACTCGTTGCCGAGTTCGAGCGCCGTCGCGATGTTGCTGTCGCGCGGCCTGTGCGGTTCTCGACCCCGACTTTCAAGGAATACGAGAGCGCCGAACTCGAGGGCTGCGGCAAGAACAGCTTCCCGGCGTTTTCGATAACCGCCGGTGAGTGCGGCCTGAACTGCGACCACTGCCAGAAGAAGATCCTCGAACCGATGATCCCGGCAACCAGTCCGGAGATGCTCGATGAGAGGGTCCGCGAGCTAATCGACACGCAGCAGCTCACCGGCTTCCTGCTGAGCGGCGGCTCGAATCGCAAGAACGAGATTCCTTACGGACGTTACATGCCCGTGCTCGAGGGACTGAAGTCCGACTTCCCAGGCCTCAAAATAGCCGTGCACACCGCGTTGCTCGACGAGCGACGCGCGAAGGACATGGAAAGCGCGGGCGTCGATACGGTCATGATGGATGTCATCGGAGCGCAAGAAACGATCGAGCAGGTGTACAACCTGCAGCGGCCCGTCGAGGATTTTGAAGAAACGCTGGCCGCGCTGTGCTCTACCTCGATGGAGGTGACGCCGCACATCGTCGTCGGTCTCCACTATGGCCGGATTCTCGGCGAGGCCAATGCGCTCGATATGGTCAGTCGCTACAACGTCAACGCCCTGGTCCTAGTCGTGATCATGCCCTTTTACGCCAAACCTGGCACGTTCGTGACGCCGGAGACCTCGGATGTCGGTCGTATCTTCCTCGAAGCGCGGGAACGGCTGTCCGACCAGCAGGTCCTGCTGGGCTGCGCGCGGCCGCCGGGCATGCACAAGCGAGTCACGGACGCGTACGCGATCATAGCCGGACTTGATGGCATCGCGTTCCCGGCAGACGGCGCCGTGTCGGTCGCGCACACGATCGGTCGGCCGTTCGAGCAGGCACATTCCTGCTGTTCCATCAAAGTGGGCAGCGACCTCAAAAACCGACTTCAGGCATCGTTCGCCGCCTAGGACAACAAACCATGGGTTGTATCGATCATAAGAAATCGCCAGCTGAAGACGGTCACGGTCGCGACTTCAATCCTTTCGACGCCATGGAACCGCGATTGCCCGAAAAGACACCGGTCGACCGGCGTAACGGCAAGCACGTCAAAGCAAACGACATTCCACCCGAAGGCGTCTACCTGCCTAATAACAACATTCTCGCTCCGCACATGAAGTCGCCCGACTACGTGCAGCTATCAAACGCTGCCGCGATCACGCTCGGCATCATGGGCGGTCGCATGTATGGGTGCGAATGCACGCGCTGCCTGAACCTGTTGTTGACGTATCCCGAAGGCTGCCGTGCGAACTGCGCATATTGCGGCCTCGCGCGTCACCGCGAGGCCGATCGCGATTACGCCGATCGCAATTTCATTCGCGTCGACTGGCCCGCGGTGCCGATGACCGAGATCGTCGACATCGTCGCGAAAGACCCGGAAAACAGCCCTTTTCACCGCATGTGCATCTCGATGATTACGCACCCGCGTTCCGAAAGTGACACGTTCACCGTGTTGCAGCAATGGACCGATCGCATCGACCCTCAGGCCATCCCGGTTTCGATTCTGTCGAACCCGACGACGATGACGCGCGACGATGTTCAGAGGTGCAAGGACCTCGGTGCCGATATCTTTACAGTTGCGCTCGATGCCGCGACCCCGGAGATCTTTGACCGCACGCGGGGCAAAGGCGTGCAGTCGCCTCACAAATGGAAGAAGTACTGGGACACGCTGCTCGAAGCGAAGGATATCTTCGGCGCCGAGAAGTTCGGCGCTCATATTATCGTCGGCATGGGCGAGACCGAATACGAGGTGCTGAACCTCGTGCAGGAACTCGTCGACCTCGGCGGGCATAGCCACATGTTCTGTTTCTTCCCCGAGGAAGGGTCACTCATGGATCACCTGCCGGCGACACCGCGTGACCAGTGGCGCCGCGTACAGTTGGCTCGCTACCTGATCGACTACCGCGGCGTGCGCGTTGACCATATGCGTTTCGATGACGCTGGTCGTGTAACGGACTATGGCATCTCCAATGCCGAACTCAACGACGTCATCGATGCAGGTATTGCTTTCCGTACGTCGGGCTGCCCGGGCAAATTTCAGGATGACATTTCAGCCTGCGACCGTCCTTATGGTGACTCGCCGCCAAGTAATATTGCGAGTTACCCGTTCCAGCCGAAGAAGAAAGACCTCAAGAAGATCCGAAAGCAGCTCGATATCCCCGTGACTGTCAAGTAATGGCGGCACCGTTCCGCATCATCGATACCGGGGTACGGGAAGGGCGTTCCAACATTGCGTTTGACGCGGCACTGATCGAACTGCGGCAGCAGGATCTTGTGCCCGATACCATCCGTTTCCTGCGATTCCCGCCGACGGCACTGATCGGGCGTCACCAGGACCTGAGCCGCGAAATCAACCTGGACTACTGTCGCGGCGACGGCATCGGCACGGTACGCCGGATTACCGGCGGCGGAGCGATCTACCTTGACGAAGGGCAGCTTGGCTGGGAGTTGGTCTTCCACCGCTCTTCACTCGGCATCGCGGCGCTGCCCGATCTCGCGCGCGAGATCTGCAACGCGGCCGCGGCGGGCCTCGGCGAGCTCGGCGTCAATGCGAAATTCAGGCCGCGCAACGACATTGAAGTCGACGGCCGCAAGATCAGCGGAACCGGCGGGTTCTTCGATGGGGATATCCTGATTTACCAGGGTACGATCCTCGTCGACATGGACCCGGCCCAGATGGTCAGGGCACTGAACATTCCCGAGGCCAAAGTGGCGAAGCACGACCTGGACTCGGCTGAGCAACGCGTCGTGACGTTGAAGGAGCTGCTCGGCGACGACCTGCCGGACATCGAAACGATCAAAGCGGCGCTTGTCAAAGGTTTTGTCGAAGGCCTTGGTATCAATGCCGAACCCGGCGAGATCACTGAGGCCGAGGAGGCCATGGCGCAACGCATCTTCGACGATGAGATCGGCCGCGACGACTACGTTGCGGAAATTGACAACCCGGGCGGTAGCGATCAGTTGCTCGAGGGCAGGCACACGGGCCCCGGTGGCACGGTAGATACGTTCGTGAAGCTCGAGGGACCAACGCACGGCCTCATCCAGCGTGCCCTGATAACCGGAGATTTCTTTGTCACGCCGCCGCGCGTCGTGTTCGATCTCGAGGCTGCGCTGGCCGGGACGAGGCTCGATGACGTTGAAGACACCGTAACGAGATTTTTCGAGAATACGGACATCGACATGCTGAGCGTTGGTGCGGGCGATTTCGTCGCATCGATCAATGACGCGCTGGCGCAGCGGGAAGGCGCCTGACCGTGGCGCAATGCAAGAATCCCGACGACGCCTTTGTGCTCGCCGCGAACGAAGCGGACCCGATGAACGTCGTTGCCGTCATCCAGCACACGGCCGGCGAGTATCTCGGGCTCATCGAGGACCATCTCGAGGGCCGCCGCATCCGCTTCCAGTACTACCGGCCGTTTGCCGCAGGCAGCTTGCCTGCGGCCGATTTGCCGGCCGATGCACTGATTCTGCTCGGTGGCGGGCCCTGGGGCGCGGCAGGAACGCGGGACCTGCCTACCCTCGAACAGGAGGTCGAGCTGACCCGCCATCGACTGGCCGAGGGCACACCCGTGATCGCGTTCGGCGCCGGCGCCCAGGTACTGGCACTCGCGGCTGGCGGTTCGGTGACGGCTCGCGATCTGACCTTTGAAATCCTGTCGGCAAGGCGCACCCAAACGGGCGCGCTGAATGGCTACCTGCCCGAGCGCCTGACACAGGTTGTCTACATGCGTGACTGGCCGCGCTTCCCGAAGCGAGCACGGACGCTGGCAGAAGACGAGTCAGGCCGTCCCGTTGCGTGGCAGCTTGGCGATAACGTGTTTGCCTTTGCCGGCAACCCCGGAGTCAAGCTCGGGATGATCGAAGACCTCGTCATGGAATTCGAGGAAGTACCCGCGAACACTGGCGAGGGTCTCGAAAAACTAAGGGAAATGCAGGGACTTATCGAAGACGAGCTCGTCCCGCTAATGACCGGACTCGTGCAGTGCACCTCGCTAATGGCCTCACCCAGGGCGGTGGGAGATTTGGATGCAAAGCTAATTTAGTATATGCTAATTAACTGTTGGACAGCCGTCCAACGTCAGGGGAATCGCAACATGGCAGAAAAACTCATCATCGTGATGGCGAACACCGATCCGCGCAACGGCGAGGAACTCGGTGCGCCGATTTTCCAGGCTACCGTCGCCGCCGCGATGGACTACGAGGTCGACGTAATCTGCACGGCGACGTCGGGGCGCCTCATGAAGAAGGGCGTCGCCGAGAATCTCTTTGTCAAGGAAGGCTCGCCAAAGTCGGTATACAGCTTCATCCAGGACGCCCACGAAGCTGGCGCCAAGTTCTACTGCTGCTCGCCCAATCTCGACCTGTTCGATATGAGCAAAGATGACCTGATTCCCGAGTGCGAGGGCATCGTCGGCGGCGCACACCTGATAGAAGAAGTCATGGAAGGTGACTGCCGGGTACTGTCTTACTGAGAGGATCGTTTCCATGTCGCACTCCGCAGCGTCAAGAGTCCAGGAATACATCGGCGATCCCGTATCCGATTCACCTCCGGTTGATCGCGCCCAGCTCGAGGAAATCTTCCAGGACATCCAGGCCGACTTGCGTTTCGACCACGAGCTCAATGGTTGTCTGAACTGCGGAATCTGCACGGCCACCTGTCCGGCCGCTCACTACTACGATTTCAGCCCGCGCGAGATTGTGCAGCTTCTGTGGACCGAGAATCTGGAGGGCATCCACGACGCGATGCAGGAGAAAATCTGGTCGTGTGCCCAGTGCTACACGTGTGCCGCGCGCTGTCCGTTCGGCAACTCGCCAGGTGGTCTTGTGATGCTGATGCGCGAGACGGCGATCAAGCACGGCATGGAGTCGGCAAAGAGCGTGTTGCGCCCGTTCAGCCGCGTCATGCTGAAACTCATTTCGACGGGCAACCAGCTGTCGCCCGACATGATAAACCCGGAAGGATTTGCCGACTGGGGTCCCGATATTTCGAAAGTGGACGCGCCGCTGACCACGCTGCGCAAAGCCATTCCCATGCCCACGCTGCATACGACCAAGACAGCCTGGGAAGTCAATCTCAAGACGTCCGTCGAGTTGTATACGATCTGGGAAGAAACCGGCGTGCTCGACAGTCTCGAGACAATCGACGAGAACCTCTTCGACGTCATTCTCGACATCATGGACGAGAAACGCGACGACTACGAAGACTGGCTCGACGAACAGGATGATGATTGAGGTAACGCGCTATGGCA
>JAAUYD010083765.1_pt1 | contig 19780 bp, 16 predicted proteins | sample 7278101 | NCBI WGS metagenome assembly JAAUYD01 (sample SAMN14350128, study PRJNA611818) | marine sediment metagenome | isolation source: surface marine sediment (0.6m) | place: French Polynesia: Moorea | collected 2018-08
ACCGGGCCGCCATCTGGGTGGTGTGGCGCAACTACATGAAGTCACGTTCGGAGAACCGGCGGGACGATCCGCCGGCTGTCTTCTTGGGCCTCACTCCCAAGCGCCTGAGCGTCAGGGAGATCCTTCGGGATCGCTGCTTCCCGTGGCGGCAGGAGCTCGGCGGATGGGTTGCGCGCTGCTATGCGGCGCGGATCCCGACGCGGCGGTTGGCTCGATGCCGGGCGCACACGCTCCGGTATGCGTTCTGACGGAGGTTCTGGTTCGGAGCCGAAGGGTTGGCACCGCATAGACCCATTCTTCCGTCCACAACTCAGCCGACGAGCCAGTAGACGAGCCCGAGAAGGCCCGCCGCCAGCGCGAGCAGCACGACGTTGCCGACGAGCCCGATGACCCGCAGCCGGCGCTGGAACTCGGCGCGGTCGTTCACGCGGGGGAAGGGCTCGTTCGGGACGGGCACGCCCAGGAACTCGCACAGCGGCTCCCAGCCCTGGTCGACGGAGTAGACGAGCAGCCGCTCGGCAGGCACGGCTTCGGCCACGTCGCGCGAGTGACGCTCGTAGCGCTCGATCATGGCGGCCCGGTCGTCCATCTTCCCTTCGTAGAAGCGCCCCCAGATCAGCCGACTCGCCATCCGGGACATCTGGCGCATGGTGGGGACGATGCGGCGCACGAGCACCAGGTCCGTGCGCTTGTCGGTGGAGTAGATGGTCTCGACGGTGCTCTGGTACCAGGCCTCCGCCCCTCCCGGGTGGTGGGTCAGGAGCACCTTCGCCTGGGGGTAGGCCAGAACCAGCTCGCGCCACACGCACGCCGCCGGGTTGTCCACGACGGCGCGGTAGTCGGCGAAGACCTCCTGCCAGTCGAAAGGCGTCCCCGGCGGCGCGTCGGCCACCCGGTTCCAGAACGCGAGGTGGCTCTTCTGGTTGCGCGGCCGCATCACCTCGTGCATGTGGTAGCAGGGGAAGCCCAGGCGATTGAGCGCGACTCGCAGCGAATCCGTCCCCGTGCGTCCGAAGCCGACGCCGATCACCTGGAGCTCCATGCGACCTCCTCGGGCTGCTCGGGCTGCCCGACTGTCTCGTCGGGATCCTACAGCCCCGGCACCGGGAAGCCCTCACAGAAGCTTCGCACCTCGCGGGCGATCTCCTCGATGGCCGCTTCGCTCTCCCGCTCCCGCAGGGTGCGATCGATCCAGCCCGCAAGACGGGCCATGTCGTCCTCGCCCATGCCGCGGGTCGTCGCCGCCGGCGTGCCGATGCGGATGCCGCTCGGGCGCAGCGGCGGGTTGGGGTCGTCCGGCGTGATCTGCTTGTTCGTCGTGATGCCGACGCGGTCGAGGGTCTCCTCGGCGAGCTTGCCGTCGATGCCGTAGGTCTCGACGGTGTCGAGCACGAGCATGTGGTTGTCGGTGCCGCCCGTCACGAGCACGCCGCCGCGCTCGAGGAGCCCCTCGGCCAGGACTTTCGCGTTCCGGAGGATCGCGCGTCCGTAGTCCTTCCACTCGGGCTGCAGCGCCTTGCCGAGGGTCACGGCCACGCCGGCCACCTGGTTCATGTGCGGCCCGCCCTGGAGGCCGGGGAAGACCGAGGCATCGATCTCCTTCCGGAAGGGCTTGCGACACAGCACCATGCCGCCGCGCGGCCCGCGAAGACTCTTGTGGGTGGTCGTGGTCACGAGGTCGAAGCCGGCGTCGAAGGGATTGCGCAGCACGTCGGCGGCCACCAGGCCCCCGATGTGGGAGATGTCGGCCATGGTGAGCGCCCCCACCTCGTCGGCGACCTCCTTGAAGGCGGCGTAGTCGAGGTCGCGCGGATACGAGGTGTAGCCGCAGAGCACGATCTTGGGCCGCGTCTCCTTCGCGATCTTCATGACCTCGTCCATGTCGATCCGCCCCTGCTGGTCGGGGTGCGTCTTGTAGCGGACGAAGTCGAAGATCTTTCCCATGTGTGAAACGGGCGCACCGTGGGTGAGATGGCCGCCGTGGGAGAGATCCATCCCGAGGATCGTGTCGCCGGGCTTCATGTAGGCCAGGTACACGGCCTGGTTCATGGGCGAGCCCGAGAGCGGCTGCACGTTGGCGTGCTCGCAGCGGAAGAGCTCCTTGGCGCGCTTCCGGGCCAGGCGCTCGATCTGGTCGGTGTACTCGTTGCCGCCGTAGTAGCGCCGGCCCGGATAGCCCTCGGCGTACTTGTTGGTGAACACCGACCCGTTGGTCGCGAGCACCTCGGGCCAGGTGTAGTTCTCCGACGGGATCAGCTCGATCCCGATCCGCTGTCGGTCTTCCTCGCCGACCATCGCCGCGTACACGTCGGGGTCGGACTGGGAGAGGAGCTGCCGGTTGCGGGCCTCGGCACTGCCGTTCGTTTCCATGGGGCTCTCCTCGGGGGAGCGCGTACACATCCCCCGGTTCAGGTGGGGGGGACGACCCAGGCGAGCGGCACGTGCCCTGGAAACTCGAACGCTCGGCTTGCGCTTCCCCGTGGTGTGCTCCACGTACGCCAGTCGCGCCTGCCGATTGAGCTAGGGTCGCTCAGGGAGGGAGATTGGCAAGCATGACCGAGCCCGAAACCGAGCCCAGAGCCGACCCGGGAGCCGAGCGGTGGGACAACTGGGCGGGCAACCTGGGCTGCGACGCGGCGCGGATCGAGCGGCCGGCCAGCGAGCCCGAGGTCCAGGAGGCCGTGAGGAGCGCCGCCCGCGGGGGCCTGCCGGTCCGCGTCGCGGGCTCCGGCCACTCGTTCCAGCCCCTGGTCGCCACCGAGGGCATGCTCCTCTCCCTCGACGGCCTCTCCGGAGTCCTCTCGGCCGACCCGGACAGCGGGCTCGCCCGGGTCGCTGCAGGAACCAAGCTCCACGCCATCGGCGAGCCCCTGCACGAGGCCGGGCTCGCGATGCAGAACCTGGGCGACGTGGACGTCCAGGCCCTGGCCGGTGCGCTCTCCACGGGGACCCACGGCACCGGCCGCACGCTCCGCAACCTGCCGAGCCAGATCGAGGCCCTGCGCATCGTCGGGGCGGACGGCGAGGTCCGCGTCTTCGACGCGAGCGACCCCGACGCGCTGGACGCCGCCCGCATCTCCCTCGGCGCCTTCGGCGTGATCACCGAGGTCACCCTGCGCTGCGTGCCGTCCTACCGGCTCCATGAGACCACCCGCCGCCTCTCTCCCGACGAGGCCATGGCCGAGGCCGACGCCGTCTCCCGCGCGAACCGCCACTGGGAGTTCTGGTGGTACCCGGGCCGCGACTTCTGCGAGGTGAAGACGCTGGCGCTCACCGACGCCGAGCCCGAGTCGGTGGCGGAGGAGCGCTGGCAACGCATCGACTGGAGCCACCGCATCCTGCCGAGCGTGCGCGAGCTTCGCTTCGTCGAGATGGAGTACTCGGTGCCGGCCGAGGCGGGCCCCGACTGCTTCGTCGCCGTACGCAGCCGGATGCAGGAGCGGCATCCCGAGGTGCAGTGGCCGGTGGAGTACCGGATGCTGGCCGCGGATTCGGCCTGGCTCTCCACCGCCCACGAACGAGACACGGTCACCATCTCGCTGCATCAGGACGTGTTGCTGCCCTACCAGGAGTTCTTCGCCGACGTCGAGCCGATCCTGCTCGAGGCCGGGGGGCGTCCCCACTGGGGCAAGCTCCACAACCTCGACGCGAACGCGCTGCGCGCGCGGCACCCGCGCTTCGACGATTTCGTGGCGCTGCGCGAGCGTCTCGATCCCGAGCGTCGCTTCGGCAACGCCCACCTCGAGAAGATCCTGGGCTAGCAGGATGCTGAAGAAGTCTCCCGTCCGACGTTCTTCAGCACCCTGCTAGGGACTGGTTTGCGACCCCTGGAGCTTCACGGCTTCGACGACGCGCGGCACCTGGGGCCGGCCCTCGGCCAGGCTCTCGGGGTGCTCCCTCGTCCGATCGAGGTGCACGTGTTTCCCGACCGCGAGTCGCGGGTCCGCGTCCAGAGCGACGGCGCCGAGCGGGCGGTGCTCTTGCGCTCCCTCGACGACCCGAACCGGAAGCTCGTGGAGCTGCTCTTCGCGGCGGACGCCCTGCGCAGCCGTGGCGTCGAGGAGCTGGTCCTCGTCGCCCCCTACCTCGGCTACATGCGCCAGGACACGGCCTTTCGCGAGGGCGAGGCGGTCTCCCAGCGGGTCGTCGGGCGCCTGCTCGGCGACGCCTTCGACGCGGTCCTGACCGTCGAGGCCCACCTGCACCGGACCCGAAGGCTCGCCGACGTCGTCGCCTGCGACGCGCGCTCCTTGTCCGCGGCTGCGGAGATCGGCAGCTGGTGTCGCCTGGCGTCCCGTTTCGACTGCCTGGTCGGGCCCGACGAGGAGTCCGAGCCCTGGGTTCGCGCGGCGGCCGCGGCGGCGGACCTTCCCTTCCTGGTCTGCCGCAAGTGGCGTCGCGGCGATCGCGAGGTGGTGGTGGAGGTCCCGCCGGCCCGGGCGGGGGCCCGCCGGGCGCTGCTGGTCGACGACATCGCGAGCTCGGGAGCGACGCTTCGGGCCGCCGCCCAGGGCCTGCGAGAACGAGGCTTCGATTCGGTCGAGGCCGTCGTGACCCACGCGCTCTTCGATGCCGGCACCGAACGGCGCTTGCGCGAGTCCGGGATCGACGCGCTGCTCTCGACCGACACGTTGCCGCATGCGACCAACGCGATCTCGACGGCTCCGCTGCTGGCGGCGGCCGTGACCGAGGTTCTCGATCACCCCCTCGACCACGGGAAGGAGGGGCGATGTTCAAGCTGAGGCAGATGGGGATCGACACCCAGAGCGAGCACGTCGTCTTCATCAACGAGCGCTCCGTGCGCGACGGGTCTCTCGGCTTCAAGCCGCTCGACCGCGTGCGGGTCTTCGAGGCGGGGGGAGCGGACCCGTCCCCGCGGAAGGTCACCGGCGTGCTGAACTTCTGCCACGACGGCCTGCTGGCGATGGACGAGATCGGCCTGTCGGAATCGGCCTTCGCGGACCTGGAGCTGCCGGCGGGCACGGCCGTCGAGGCCACGCTCGCGCGCTCTCCGGAGAGCGTCCATCGCGTGAGGGAGAAGCTGCGCGGGCGGCGCCTCAGCGCCGGCGACTTCGACGCGATCCTCGAGGACGTCGTGGCGCGGCGCTACTCGAAGCCCGAGCTCGCGATGTTCGTCCTCGCCTGCGCGCTGCAGAACCTGGATCTCGACGAGCTGGTCGATCTCACGCGGGCCATGGTCGGAAGCGGGTCGACTCTGCACTTCGACATGCCGGTCGTGGCGGACAAGCACTGCATCGGCGGCATCCCCGGGAACCGGACCACGCTCATCGTGGTCCCGATCCTCGCCTCGATGGGGGTGACCATTCCGAAGACCTCGTCGCGAGCGATCACCAGCCCGTCGGGCACCGCCGACACGATGGCGGTGCTCGCGGACGTGGAGCTCCGGGCGCCGGAGATCTACCGCGTGGTGGAGCGGGTCGGCGGCTGCATCACCTGGGGCGGTGCGCTGGACCTCGCGCCGGCCGACGACGTGCTGATCACCGTCGAGCGCCCGATGCAGATCGACACCGAGGCCCAGATGGTGGCATCCATTCTCGCCAAGAAGAAGACCGCGGGGGCCACCCACGCACTGATCGACGTCCCGGTGGGAGCCAGCGCCAAGGTCCGTACGCATCACGAGGCCGAGGAGCTCGGCCGGCTGTTCCGCCACGTCGCCACCGCCCTCGATCTCGACGTCGAGGTCGTGACGACCGACGCCCGGGGACCCATCGGGCGCGGCGTCGGCCCCCGCCTCGAGGCCCTGGACGTCCTTTCGGTCCTGCGCCTCGAGCCGGAGGCGCCGGCCGACCTGCGCGAGAAGGCGCTCTTCCTGGCCGCGCGCCTGCTCGAGCGCACGGGCACGGTCGGCGACGCGGGGGGATATCGGGCGGCCCAGGAGGCGCTCGACTCGGGCCGGGCCTCGGCGTGCTTCGAGGCGATCGTCGATGCCCAGGGCCGCCGCGAGCTCCCGCCGCCCGCCCGCTTCCGGCACCGGGTCGAAGCCGGACGCGACGGACGGATCCGGGAGTTCGACTGCCTCGGGATCAACCGGATCGCCAAGCTCGCAGGCTCGCCGGCCAACGAGTCGGCCGGAGTCCGGATGCTGCGCGAGGTCGGTGACGTCGTGTCCCGGGGCGAGCCGATGCTCGAGATCCACGCCCAGAGCGCCACCCAGCTCGAGTTCGCGAGGGAGTACGTCGAGCAGGACGAGGCCTGGGTCCGCTATGGATACTGATGGCGCGGCCCCGGCAGCCGTCGGCTGACGAGTCGGCATCGGAGGGCAGGGGGGACCCGTTGAAGATCCACTTCCTCGGTGCAGCCGGCACGGTGACGGGCTCCCGCTACCTGATCGAGAGCGATCGTTCGCGAGTGCTCGTCGACTGCGGCCTCTACCAGGGCGTGAAGCAGCTGCGGCTCCGCAACTGGAAGCAGCCGCCCCTGGATCCCGGATCCCTCGATGCCGTGGTGCTGTCCCACGCCCACATCGATCACAGCGGCTACCTGCCGGCCCTCGTGCGCGACGGCTATCGGGGCCGGATCCATGCGACCCCCCCGACGAACGCCCTCTGCCGCATCCTGCTTCCGGACTCGGGTCGCATCCACGAAGAAGACGCCGCCTACGCCAATCGCAAGGGCTTCTCCAAGCACAGGCCGGCCCTTCCGCTCTACACCGAAGAGGACGCACTGGGCGCCCTCGAGCACTTCTCGTCCCTCGAGTTCGAGGACCGGCTCGAGGTCGGCGACCTGTCGATCTCGATCCAGCCCGCCGGGCACATCCTCGGGGCCGGGAGCGTCGAGATCCGCGGACCGGCAGGAACCCTGCTCCTGTCCGGCGACCTCGGCCGGGACGACGACCTCGTGATGCAGCCCCCGCAGCACCCGCGCTCGCCGAACTGGATCGTGGTCGAGTCCACCTACGGCGATCGCGTCCACGCCGAGATGGACCCGATCGAGGCCATCGGCTCGGTCCTGGCGCGAACGCTCGAGCGGGAGGGCACCCTGCTGATCCCCTCCTTCGCCGTGGCGCGCGCACAGACCCTGCTGCTGTGCCTGGACGAGATCTTCCGGCGAGGCCTGGCTCCGGAGGTGCCGGTCTACGTGAACAGCCCCATGTCGACGAGCGTGACCGGCCTCTACCACCGCTATCACGACTACCACCGCCTGTCGGACGAGCGCTGCGCGGAGATCTTCGAGCGCCCCCACTACGTCCGCACGATCCAGGAGTCGCGGGACTTGAGCAGCCGCGGCCGCTTCCCCGCCGTGATCCTGTCGGCAAGCGGGATGGCGACCGCCGGCCGGGTGCTGCACCACCTGAGGCAGCTCGCGCCCGACGATCGCAACACGATCCTGCTGCCCGGCTTCCAGGCACCCGGAACGCGCGGCGCCGCGATCGCGGGCGGAGCCCAGGCCGTCAAGATCCACGGCAGCTACGTGCCGATCGCGGCCGAGGTGGTCCAGTTCGATGCCTTGTCGGCCCACGCCGATCAGCGGGGATTGCTGGAGTGGGTCGGAGCCTGCCAGCCGCCCCCGCGCCGCGTGTTCGTGACGCACGGCGAGGCCGTCGCCTCGGACGTGCTCCGCCACGAGATCGAGGAGCGGCTCGAGGTCCGGGCCAGCGTTCCGGACCATCTCGACGAAGTGATGCTCTCGTGAGGGAGACGAGCCGGGGATCATGAACGCGCTGCCGTCGGAGGCGAACCTCAACGCGCGGCTCGCGCAGCAGCTTCGCGAGATCGCGGCGCGGCTCGAGCTCGACGAGGTTCCCCACCGGCCCCGGGCCTATCGTCGCGCCGCGGACGCCATCCAGCAGCAGGTGCGCCCGGTCTCGGAGCGCCTCGAGTCCTCGGGCGCAGAAGGCCTGGAGGAGATTCGCGGGGTCGGGCCCCACATTGCGCGGCTCGTGGCCGAGCTGATCGAGACCGGCGGAGCCCGAGAGCTACAGCGCCTTCGCCGCAAGGCACCGCTCGACGTGATGGAGCTGCTGGCCGTGGACGGGATCGGACCGCGGACCCTGAAGCAGCTGTGGAAGCGCCTCGGGATCCACGACCTCGCCGAGCTCGAAGCGGCGCTCGCCGAAGGTCGCGTCCGGCAGCTGCCCGGCTTCGGCGTGCGGCGCGAGGAGCGGCTGCGCCAGGCGGTCCGCATCCGGCGCGCGGGCCGGGATCGGGTCCCCCGCAAGAAGGCTCTCCCGATCGCCAGGCGGCTGCGCGATCGGCTGCGGAAGGACCCGGGCGTCGCGCGCTGCGAGATCGCGGGCTCGCTCCGTCGCGGCTCGCCGACCGTGGGCGACATCGACCTGGTCGCCGAGGCGGACGACCCGCAGACCGCAGCCGCCTTGCTGCTGGCGGACCCGGCGGTCGCCTTCGTCTACAGCCGCGGCCCCAAGCGCGTGAGCGTCAGGCTGCGCTCCGGGATCGACGTCGACCTGCGGACCGTTCCGACCGAGAGCTTCGGAAGTGCGTGGCTCTACTTCACCGGCAGCCGGGCCCATACGGTGGCCCTGCGGCGCCTCGCCCTGGCCCAGGGGCTCCGCCTCAACGAGTACGGGCTCTTCCGGGGCGACGAGCGGGTGGGCGGGCGGAGCGAGGAGGAGATCTACCGGGCCTTGTCCCTGCCCTACCTGCCGCCGGAGAGCCGACGGGGAGAGTCCGAGGTGCGAGATGCGCTTCGCCGGCGCGCCCCGCGCCCTCGCTGACTTCGCTCCGCGGGGCACGGGGAGTTCGGTAGATTCCCCGGCCATGCTCTCGCGCGCCCTCCACCGGATGCGGCGGTGGCTCGCCCGGACGCTGCGCGAGAGCGGCGACCGTCGGCGAGACCTGCCCGACCTCGAGGGCGCGCTACTCCGCTACCGCCTGGCGCTGCTGGCCGCAGAGCCCAGGGGCGGGACGCTCCGCCGCTGTGCGAGTGCTGCGACCCTGTGCGGACGCGAGAGGCTCGCGGAGCGCTGCTGGGAGGAGGCGTCGAGACGGGTACCCGACGATCCAGAAGCCTGGGCACGGCGGGCCCGCATCGCGGCCCGGGCGGGAAGACTCGAGGAAGCCCGCGACCACGCGCGGCGCTACCTCGAGCTCGACACCGTGCGGGGCAGCCGCTTCACCCGGGGGTCGAGCGTGGCGAGTCTCCTCGCCCACCTCGAGCGCGGACCGGCGACCGAGCCGAAGGCACGGCACATAGCCCTCTGTGGCGTGTCCTATTGTGGCTCGACGCTGGTCTCCTACTTCCTGGGGTCGCTTCCCGGCGTGGCGAACGTGGGCGAGTCGCACTGGCTGGTGCACCGGGCCGACCGCAGCGGCCCCGGCTTCGGCCCGGCGCCGCTCGAGTTCCGGTCCGGCGCACCGAGCGGCATGCCGCTCTGCGGTCACTGCCGGCGACCCGACTGCCCGGTGCTCGGGATCGAGCTGCGCAGCGGCCTGGCTCGAGATCCCGTGGACTGGTTCGATCGCATCGCCGCGGCCCAGGGTGAGCCCGTGCTGATCTCGTCCGACAAGAACCACGTAGCCCTCCAGGCGCTCGATCCCTGGCTTCGCTTCGATGCGGTGGTGCTCTTTCGCAGCCCGCTGCATGCCTGGTCCTCCACGCGGACCAAGCGCACCAACAAGGACGGCCTGGCCGACTACCTGCGCGCCTGGGACCGCGAGTACCGCTCGCTCCTGTACGACTTTCCCAACCGGGGCCGCCGCCTCTTCGTCGACTTCGAGTCCCTGCGACGCGACCTCCCGCGGCATCTCGCGGTCCTGTGCTCTGCGCTCGACCTGCCCTTCGACGTCCGCTTCGTGACCGACGTCGAACGTCGCCAGCATGCGATCGGAGGCAACACCCGGGTGCATCGGGCACTCCAGGAGGAGCGGCCGTTCGAAGTGGTCGCCAGAGACCCGGTCGAGCTCCCGGCCGAGGAGCGCGTGATCGTCGCGCGCTTCGAGGCCAAGAGCCCGGTCCTTGCCGCCCTGCGAGCCGGACACGCCCGAGTGTTCGGCGGCGGCTAGCTCTTCGCTGCGAGCGCGCAGCGCTCGAGGTCCTTCGGGCCTCCGGCTAGCGGATCAGCTCGAACTCCACGCGCCGGTTCGCCGCACGTGCCTCGCTCGAGACGTCGGCCTCGAGGGGCTTCTCCTCGCCGTAGGCCTCGACCCGAAGGCGCTCGGACGGGATCTCGTAGCGCGACTCGAGGTAGCCGCGAACGGCCTCGGCACGGCGCCGGGAGAGCTCGCGGTTGTACTCGGCCTCGCCCACGTCGTCGGTGTGTCCGCCGATCACGAAGGTCTCGTCGAGCTCCTGCAGCGCCATGCCCATCTGGTCGAGCTGGTCGCGCGCGGCCTGGTCGAGCACGTGGGAGCCGGAGTCGAAGTGGACCTGGAGGTCGATCTTGGGTCGCCGCAGGGCCCGGGTCTGGACCGTGAAGTAGGCGAGGATGTCCTCCTTGGTCATGTCGAGATCGCCGCGGCCGACGACGCGCAGGGGGACGTGGGCCGCAGCCATGTTCGCGCCCGTCGCTCCGGACCGGGCGGACAGGACCTCCGCCACGCGAGCGGCGAAGGCCGGGGCGTCCGCCACGTCGACGACCGCGAGAGGCGTCGCATCCGAGAGCCCGAGGTCGGCCAGGGTGACGGCCTCGCGGGTGGCGTAGACGAACACGTCCTCGCGGCCCATCGGCGGGCTCACCTCGAGGGCGAGGTCGCTGCCGGCGGGAATCGAGTTGGGGAGACCGGCCGCGATCCGGTTGCCGGGGTACGCGGCGCTCGGATACAGCACCGAGATCACGCCGTGACTGTCGACGTGCAGCACGGTCAGGTGCGCGTCGGCCTTCGCCCCGAACACGTAGCGGACCTCGTCGCCGACCCGGACGACCTGGCTGCCGCCGTCGTTCACCCGCGCTTCGAGGCCGAGATCGGACCAGCCCGGCGAGACCTTGCCGAGGGTCTCGAGCACCTGGTCGCGAGGAGCGGCGTTCGCCGCCCCCGTGATGACGGCGGAGAGGACCAGCAGAAAGGCGGCGAGCAGGCCGATCTCTCGGCGCGCCGCTTGGCTTCGACTCATCGTGGGTTCCTTCATGGCCTTGATTTCAGCGGATTCCCCGGGGGCGACGAGTGAGGATCCGCATGCCCGGACTCTCACGCATCCCGTGCGCAGCGGAAGCCGTCGTCCACGTGGGGGGCTCCCGGATCCTCCCGCCGGCGGGCGGCGCCCCGGAAGCTCGCGGGGTTCTCTTCGGCGAACGAGCCGCCCTTCAGCACCCCCTCGTCCTCGATGTTCGTGGAGGTCCACTCCCAGACGCCTCCGGCCAGGCCCTGGATGCCCTCGGGTGTGGCGCCGGCGGCCGCCAGGCGGGGGCTCGCGCCATTGGCCGCGGAAGGCCCGAGGCCGAGCCGGCTCGGGTCCCACTCGTCGCCCCACGGAAAGACCCGGCGCGCGGCGCCGCGGGCGGCGTACTCCCATTCCTCGGCCGTGGGCAGACGCTTGCCGGCCCAGCGGCAGTAGGCCACGGCGTCGTCCCGGCTCATGGAGCGCACCGGCGCCCGCTCGCCGCCCGCGCTTCGCCAGGTCTCGCCGGACTGCTTGCGCCACTGGCTCCGCTCGGCGTCCCAGGCCCACGCGTAGCCGATGCGCTCGGCGGTGGTCAGGTGCCCCGCCGAGGAGACGAAACGCGAGAACTCGCCGCGCGTCACCTCGTGGACGTCGAGCAGGAAGGGCTGCAGCCGGACCTCACGGGCCGTCTCGTCCTCGTACCAGGAGCGCTCGCAGTGGGGACGGTGGGCGCGGCACAGCGCCATGGCGGCCTCGATCTCCTCGGGGCGGCTGCCCGCCTCGAAGACCGCGGGCTCGGCGAGGACGAGCTTCATCTCGGCCGACCCGGTGGCGGCGCTGGCCCTGCGCAGGCTGCGCGTCTTCGGCTCGGGCGGGCCCTCCGCTGAGACGGGAGGCCCCGGAGGCGTGGGACCCGCTTCGCTCTCGTCCTCCAGCTCAGAGCTCGTGCCGAGCCAGACGATGCCGGCCAGAATGGCCGCGAGCAGCGCCGCCACCGCCGCGAGCGCGGAGAGAGGGAGCCGCGAGCCGGCCGCCTGCTTCCGCAGCTCCGGGTCGATCGTCCGCGGCTCGACGGTGTAGTCGGTCTGCACCTCGGTGCGCGAGCGCGGCGTCCGCTTCGTGAAGGGCTCCTCGATGGCGAGCAGCTCGCTCAGCGCCGAGGCGGCATGGGCCGGCCGCCCGCGACGAGGCTTCGAGGTGAGCGACTCGATCAGGCCCGAGAGCGCCGGCGAGATGCTCGCGTCGATCGCCGCGAGCGGCGCCAGGGTGTGGGAGTAGTCCGTGTGCCAGCGGATCCAGGCGGCGCGCCGGGCCTCGGGCGTGCCCGAGGAGTCGATGTCGCCGAACTCGCGCTGGAAGACGTCGCGTCCCGCGAGCATCTCCCAGGCGATCATGCCGAGCGCGTACAGGTCGCAGCGCCGGTTCACCGAGCCCTGCTCCTCGAGCAGCTCCGGGGCCGCGTAGCGCACGGCGCCGACGCTGCGCTGCTCGACTTCGGGGAGCCCGCCAAGGGCCACGCCCCCGACGCACACGCGCGCGCCGCGATCCGCGAGGTGCAGGTGATCGGGGCGCAGTGCGCGGTGGACCAGCCCGCCGAGATGCAGGGCCTTCAGCCCCTGGAGCCCCTGGCGCAGGATCTCGAGGGCGAAGTCGCGCGGGACGTCTCCGGCGCGGAGCACGTCCTCGAGGGAGCGATCGAGCCGGTCCAGCACCAGGTAGCAGCCCTCGTCCAGCTCCCCGCGATCGTGGAAGTGCAGCACCTGGAGCACGTTCGGGTCCTGGACCCGGGCCAGGCGACGCGCCTCCTCCACGAAGCGCTCGAGCCGCGCGGGATCGCGCAGGGTGGCGTCGTCGGCCGCGCGGATGTGGACGTCGCGGCCGAGCGCAGGATCGATGGCGCGGTACACGATGCCGGTGCTCGCGACCCGTCGATCCAGGATCTGGTATCGGCCGCCGAGGCCCGAAGCCGTCACAGTCGCCCGTCACCTCCTCGGGCGCCAGCATACCCGCTTCGAAAGGAGCCCCGGGTTGTGAACTCTCACACCCGGGCTTCGACGCGTCGCGCCAGCCGCATGAAGCCCAGGATCGCCATGACGGAGGTTCCCGCGGCGAGCAGCCAGAGCGGAGCGCCGAGACCGGCGAAGGCCGGCACGCCCGGGAGCGGCACGTCCCAGCCCACGTAGATGGCCATCCCGAGGAAGGGCGCGATGGCGCCGCGCAGGCCGGTCAGGGTCGCATGCAATCCCATGTAGAGGCCCGCGCGTTCGGGCCGCGCGAAGTCGTTGTGGCCGAGCGTCCAGGCCAGCATGCCCCCGCCCCGGGCGAGCCCGAGCACCACGCGCCCGATGCCGATCCACAGGAGCGAGCCCAGGTACGCGCCCACGAAGGTCAGGAGCAGGGAAGCCACCCAGAGCCAGCTGTGACGCGAACGGAAGCGGGTGATGTGGACGCGATCGATGTAGCCGGCCCAGAAGGGGATCGTCAGAACGGAGAGCACCAGGGGGAGCACCACGGTGAGACCCACGGAGACCTGATAGTTGGCGCCGAGCTCGCGAGAGACGAGAAGGACCAGCGGGGCCTCCACCGCCATGTTCGACAGCCCCAGCAGGAACTGGCAGGCGAGGTAGCGCGCGTAGAGCGGATCGTCGCGCAGCAGCCGGACGAGCCCGGTGCGCTCGCCCTCCTCCGGAGCCCCGATGGGCACGGCGCCCTTCTCCTCGCCGCGCATGCGCACCCGCGCGTAGGCGAGCGCCGAGAGGCCCGCGAGGGCGGCGGCCCCGAGGAAGATCGCGCGGTACCGGCTCGCGTCGGCGTCGAGCGCCACGCTCCCGGCCCAGGAGACGAAGGCCATCCCGAGGACGGAGACGTTCGTGAGACGCGAGGTCACCCGGCCGCGCACGTGGTCCGCGTAGTTCATCGTCCACACCACGCTTCGCACGGTGATGTAGCCGCTCAAGAGGAGATGCGTCGCCACGATTGCCGCGACGAGCCCGATCGCACCCGCGGAGGTCGCGGGCATGGCGGCGGCCACGGCGATGCCGACGCCGAGGCTGACCTGCAGACCCACCAGCAGGGGGACCTTGCGCAGCCGCTGCGCCAGGGACGCCCAGTACGCGCTCGAGAGGTTCGCGAACATCGGCGCGGCGGTGAGCAGGGACAGCACGGCCGGATGGACGGCGAAGACCTTGTCGGCGATGACGCCGACGAATCCCCCCTGGATCACGGCCATGGCCGGCGGCAGGAGCAGGTGCGCGCGACGCTCGGCGCGGTAGCTGGCCAACGACCAGTCGGAGATCTCGGGCCGCGCGAGAGCGGAGCGAAGCCGGGCACTCACGCGGCGCATCCGATCGCCGCGCGAGGCGCCGGGGGTCATGGGAGCCGTCGTCGCACGTTCAGACCGACGAGCGCGAGAGCTTCCGGTGGGTCCGCCGCGATAGCTCGGGGATCGCGATGCCGTGGGGACAGGCCGTCCGGCAGGGCGCTCCGGAGCAGCTGATGCACGGCTGTGCAGAGGCGGCACCCAGCCGCGCGTAGTCGGCCCGCGCCAGGGTCTCGTCCTCGTAGTCGAAGGCGTACATGCGCGTACGCAGGACCTCGGGGATGTTCACGCCCGCCGGGCACGCGTCCGCGCAGTCGCTGCAGCCGTAGCGACACTGGGTGGCGTTGGTCTTGGCCGCGTAGCGCTCGAGCAGGGCGGCGTCGGCTTCGTGAGCAGCCTGCCAGCCCGAGGCGCCGAGGTACTCGTCGATCTGCTCCGTCCCCGTCATGCTGACCACGAGGGAGTCCACGTAGCCACTCGCGAGGGTCCAACGGAAGGCCGCCTGGGCGAAGGTCGCGCCGCCGGTCTCGTAGGGGCGCATGTCGTTGAGCTTGGCGCCGCGCAGGGTCTTCATCGCCACCACGCCGACGCCCTTCTCGCGTGCCTTGGTGAGCACCCGCGGCAGATCGGGCTGGATCGCCACGAAGTCGAAGCTGCGCGTGAAGCGCTGATGGAAGGCGGGATCCTGGCCGAAGTTGAACCCGACGAGCACGACGTCGGCGAGACCCTCGTCCACCGCCACGTCCAGGCAGTCGACCAGCCGTCCACCATGACCGGAGATCCCGGTGAAGCGGATCTTCCCCGCCTGCTTGGCGCGGCTCGCGAACTCGTACCACTCGTCGTTGCGCAGGCGATCGGTGTCGTTGACGGCGTGGTTGAAGTAGATCTCGATCCGGTCGGTGCGCAGCCGGCGCAGACTCGCCTCGAGGGCCTCCTCGAGCTCGCTCCGGCTCGTGCCGGTGTCGCACTTCGTCTTGCTCGCGATCACCACCTCGTCGCGGCGGCCTTCGAGGGCCCGGCCGATGGCGAGCTCGGAGTTGCCGCCGCGGTAGCTCTCGGCGGTGTCGATGTAGTCGATGCCCCGGTCGAGCGCGTGGAGCACGACCCGCTCGGCGCCGTCCCCGGAGAGCCGGCTGCTCCCGAAGCCGATGTCCGGGATCTCGAGGCCGGTCTTGCCGAGCGGCACGCGCCGGCGCACCTGGGCCTTTGCCTCGTCGGCCCGTACGGGGGGAGCCCCCAGGGTGAGGCCCGCCGCAGCGGCCCCCATCACTCCTCGACGCAGGAACTCACGACGATCGAACGAGCTGGCGGACACGAGCTGACCTCCCGACGGAGAGAGGACCACTTTCGGGGCGCCGGCACAACCCGGCTTTTTTCGGACGGAGTGAGCATCCGCACAGGGCCAAGGCCCCTCCATGGCCGATTCTGCGTTCATCGAAGGAACTGGACCCTCTTTCGAACCGACCCAGAAGCAACCGAGAAGCTCGAACATCCCCCGCCAGGGAGGACCGGGAGCCGAAGGACCCCCTCCCCCGAAAGCCCCCGGTTTCGAGCTAGCATGGCCCGCCTCAGTGGAGGAGGCGGGTCATGCTCTCGGGCTTCGACGACTACGCGGTGCACCAGGTCGCGGAGACCATCCGTCACGTCGGCCCCAGCGATCGGAACTTCTACGACCGCTACTACGCGAATCTCCACGGCTCGAGCGACGAGCTCTTCCTCGTGATGGGGATGGGCCAGTACCCGAACCTGGGCGTCCAGGACGCCTTCGCGGTGATCCGTCGCGGTACCGGGCACCACGTGGTCCGCGCCTCGCGCACCCTGGGCGACCGCATGGACAACTCCGTCGGCCCCTTCCGGATCGAGGTCCTGGAGCCGTTGCAGAGGCTCCGCTTCGTGCTCGAGCCGAACGACCATCAGCTCGCCTTCGACCTCGTCTGGGAAGGCGCCATTCCGGCCTTCGAGGAGCCGCGCCAGTACGTGCGGCGCCACGGCCGCGTGCTCTTCGACACCATGCGCTTCGCCCAGACGGGGAACTGGAGCGGCGAGATCGAGGTCGCGGGCGAGCGCATCCGGGCGACCCCGGATCGCTTCGGAGGGACCCGCGATCGCTCCTGGGGCGTGCGGCCGGTGGGCGAGCCCGAGCCGCCGGGCATCCGCGCGGGCGAGCTGCCGCTGCAGGGCCTGTGGAACTACGTGCCCATGCAGTTCGACGACTTCTCGATCCTGTACATGGTGAACGAGCACGACGACGGCGAACGCCTGCTGGACGAGGCCGTGCGCATCTGGGCCGATCCGAGCCGGGAGCCCGAGTGGCTCGGCAGCCCGAGCCACGAGCACGAGCTGATCCCGGGCACCCGGCGCATCCGCTCCTCCGTGCTGCGCTTCCCGGGCGCTCCGGAAGGCCCCCTCGAGGTGCAGGTGACGCCGCTCCTCGAGCTCCACGTGGGCGTCGGCACGGGCTACGGCTTCGACGCCGACTGGCGCCACGGCATGTACCAGGGCGAGCTGGTGGTGCAGGGCCTCTCCCTCGACGTCGAGAAGGACGCCGACCGGATGATCGGCCTGATCGATTCGGCCTCCCGCTTCGAGCTCAAGGGCAAAGGCGGCGCCTTCACCGGCTACGGCCTCCACGAGCACATGTTCCTTGGGCCTTTCAGCCGTTATGGCCTGAGGGACTTCGCGGACGGAGCTCCGTAGTCCCTCCCGGGGCGTTCCCCGCGGGATCAAGACACTCACCGGGGTGACCGAACCGGGTGTTCGTGGAGTCCCCGTTCGTGAGCTTCCAGCAGGCACTGGACCTCGCCGGCACGCTGATCTTCGTCCTCGGCTCGTTCTGGGTCGGGGGGCGGCTGCTCTGGCTGCACCGCCAGACCGGCGAGCTCCCGGAGCTCCTCTGCGGCGCCGGCATGCTGGGTACCGCCGCGATCGGCTACCCGCTCGTGCTGGCGGCGTTCGTGATGCGCCAGGCGGCCGGCTCGGCGGACCTGCCCTCCGCCATCGCACCGGGAATCGCCGGATGGATCCTCCACGACGTCGGCGTGGCACTGACCATCGCGTTCACCTGGCGGGTCTTCCGGCCCGGCGAGGCCTGGGCGGCGCGACTCGCCCTGGGCGCCATGTCCGTGCTCGCCGTGGGCCTCTGCGGCCTGGTCGCCACCGGGTACATGGCGACCGGCGACGCCAGGGGCCCCTTCTTCTGGGCCCACTTTGCCGTGGTGTGGACCTACCCGGTCTGGGGCGCGATCGAGTCGCTCCGCTACGCGGGCCTGATGCGCAGGCGCGTGGCCCTCGGGCTCGCGGACCCGATGACCGCCGACCGCTTCCGCACCTGGGGCTACGCCCTGGTCGGCACCATCGCCGCCACCCTGTGTGCGTCGCCCCTGCTCTTCGTCTCGCCGGTCGAGGTCGCGGCCTCCGGCCTGCTGCGACTCACCACCAACGTCACGTCGGTGATCGGCGTGGTCGCCATCGCGTTCTACTGGCTCGCCTTCGTTCCGCCCGCCTGGTATCGCGAGCGCGTGATGGAGCGGGCGCGCGCCGCAGCCGCCGAGGCGTAGCGCCGGAGCCGGGCTACCGTCGGGACATGCCCGAGCTCGACGCCGTCCTGTTCGACTTCGGGGGCGTCTTCACGCCCTCGCCCTTCACGGCGGTGGCCGACTACGGCGCGAGCCTGGGCATCGAGCCGGGGCGCTTCGTGGAGGCCGTCTTCGGCCCCTACTCCGAGGACACCGACCACCCCTGGCATCGGGTCGAGCGCGGAGAGATCCCGCTGCTCGAGGCGCGCGAAGGCATCCTCGCACTCGGCCGCGAGCAGGGGATGCAGGTGGATCTCTTCGGCGCCCTGAAGGCCCTGGCCGAGGCGGGAGGCGGAGCCGTCCGTGAGCCCATGGTCTCCTGCGTGCGCGAGCTGCGTGGGCAGGGCGTGCGCACCGCGCTCGTGACCAACAACGCGGCGGAGTTCGCGCCCGCCTGGCGGCCGCTCCTGCCCCTCGACGAGCTCTTCGATGCGGTCATCGACTCGAGCGAGGTGGGGCTGCGCAAGCCGGATCGGCGCATCTACGAGCTGGCCCTCGAGCGCATCGGCGGCGTCGAGGCGAGCCGCGCGGCGTTCCTCGACGACTACGAGGGCAACGTCTCGGCCGCGGTCGAGCTCGGCCTGCACGGGGTCCTGGTCGGCGACCCCTTCGAGCCCGCCCTCGCGCGCCTCTCCCGCCTGATCGGGGCCTAGACGCCGGGCCTCACCGGCGGGTGACACCGCGGTGACGTCGCCCCCACGCGCCCATGAAGAGCGGCTGCCGACCCCGAAGGGTCGTCACTCCGCAACCGGCCTGTCACCCGCCGGGGCGATCTCTACGCCCGGACGCGGGACACGCCCCCTCGACCCTCCCCCCTGAGAGACCAAGCGGATGTGGAACGCCGAGAGCCGAGAGCCCGCCCTCGGGCGGATGCGCTGGGGCTCCCTCGAGAACCCGATCCGCGGCCTGTTGCACGGCAGCATGGGCCTCGTCTCCTTCGGCCTCGCCGCCTACTGGTGGGCGCTCTCGAGCTGCGAGGAATCCCTGCGGCTCTCGCTCACGGTGTTCGCGGGGAGCCAGTTCGCGCTCTACACGGCCAGCGCCTGCTACCACTCGGTGCCCTGGACGCCACGGTGGAAGGAGCGCATGCAGCGGCTCGACCACTCGATGATCTACGTGAAGATCGCCGGCTCGATGACGCCGCTGGTGTGGGTGGGCCTCGAGCCGCCCGAGCGCTGGTGGATCCTCGGCGCCGCCTGGGCGGTCGGCGGCCTGGGGGTCGCGCAGAAGCTCCTGCTGCCCAGGGTCCACCCCAAGGCGTGCATCCCGGTCCAGATCGCCCAGGCCACGCTGGTCATCCCGGCGCTGGTCGGCTTCGCCGACCGGTTCCCGGGCCTCCCGGTCCTCCTCCTCGGCTTCATCGCCGGCATCTACTGCATCGGCGTCGTGATCTTCGTGACGGAGCGGCCGCGCCTCTGGCCCCGGGTCTTCGGGTTCCACGAGGCCTTCCACGTGATCACCGTGGTGGCGAGCGCGACCTACTTCTTCCTGGCGCTCACCACCATCGAGGCCCTCGGAAAGACCGGCTAGGCGACCGAGGCCCTCGGCAGGGCCGGCTAGGCGACCGAGGCCCTCGGCAAGGGCCGGCTAGGCGAAGAACGGCGCGAGTGCGGCGGACAGCTTCTCGCGGGCACCGGACAGGGCCCGGGCGCCCTCGGCGACCTCGCGCACCGAAGCGATCATCTCGAAGGCGAGATCCTGCTCGATCTGGTCGAGCTCGGCGATCTCCTGCTCCGTGGCCGCCAGGATCTCGCGGGCGGCGTTCATTCCGATCCAGCGCGGCTCGTCCTCGCCCGCGAAGCTGAAGCAGAAGACCCGGCGCTCGCGGTCGTCGGCACAGGCCAGGGCGATCGCCTTGCGCAGGCCG
>JAAUYD010039116.1_pt1 | contig 19767 bp, 15 predicted proteins | sample 7278101 | NCBI WGS metagenome assembly JAAUYD01 (sample SAMN14350128, study PRJNA611818) | marine sediment metagenome | isolation source: surface marine sediment (0.6m) | place: French Polynesia: Moorea | collected 2018-08
CATCATGTTGCCCGACATCGAGATCGTGTGGCCGCGCTGCTCGAGAATCTTCACGGTGTCCGGGCTGTGGCCGGGCTCGAGAAATAGACTATCCGGCAGCCATTGGTGATGCATCCGTGGCGCGATCGTTGCCTCGGCGAGATTCATGCCGTGATCGATGACGTTGACGATGAGTTGCAACACGGCCGAGATGATGACCGAACCGCCCGGGCTGCCGCTGGCGAGGACGAATTCACCGTCCCGGAATACCATGACCGGCGACATCGAGCTCAGCGGCCGTTTCAGGGATTCGATCGCATTCGCTTCGCCACCGATGAGGCCGAAGGCATTCGGTACGCCGGGCTTCGCGGCAAAGTCGACCATTTCGTTGTTGAGAACGAAACCGGCCCCGGGCACGGATACACGCGAACCGAACGAGAAGTTGACCGTGTATGTGACGATCGCGACATTGTCGTCGTCATCGACGACCGAGTAGTGCGTCGTATCGATGCCCTCCGGTCGCGGCGGCACACCGGGCGCGACGTCGGTCGAGTTTCTCGCCTTGTCCATCGGAATGCCGGCCGCAATTTCCTTCGCGTACTGTCGGCTGGTCAACCACTCGACCGGCACCTCGTAGTAGTCCGGATCGCCGATATGCTTGGAGCGGTCGGCAAATGCCGTGCGCAGCACTTCCGCGAGCAGGTGCACGGAATCGGCACTCTCGCTGCCAAAACCGGCAACATCGAAATGCTCGAGGACGTTCAGCGCTTGCACAATGTGGATACCGCCGGAACTCGGCGGCGGCATCGCGACGATGTCGTAGCCGCGGTAGTTGCCGCGGACGACCTCGCGCTCCGCGGCCTCGTACGCTGCGAGCGACGCCTTATCGATGATCCCACCGCCGCGCTCCATCTCGGCCACGATCAGGTCGGCGATCTCACCCCGGTAGAAAGCGTCGGCCCCCTGCTCCGCGATCAGCTGCAGCGTATTCGCAAGATCGGCCTGCACGAGCGTTTCGCCAGCTTCATACGGCGTGCCGTCGGGCTTGTAGAAATAGCCGCAGGTCGCCTCGTTCGTGCAATACCGCTCCTGATTACGAAGCAGAATTTCGGCCATGTCGTAACTGACAGGAATGCCATCACGCGCCTGCCGAACGGCCGGCTCGAGCACCTGAGCCCAGGTCAGGCGGCCGAACTTGCGATGAGCGTGCCAGAGACCCGCCACGGTTCCCGGGATACCCGGTGCGAGATGACTGAACCTGGCGCGCTCGGTGTCGACATCGCCATTTTCGTCGAGGTACATGTCACGAGTCGCCGCGAGCGGCGCCATCTCGCGAAAGTCGATCGCGATGTCTTCGCCGGTTGCCGCATCATGAATCAGCATGAACCCGCCACCGCCGATGTTGCCTGCGCGCGGCAACGTCACGGCCAGCGAGAAACCGACGGCGACCGCGGCGTCGACGGCATTGCCGCCCTGCGCGAGGATCTCGGCGCCAACCGCTGCCGACCAGCGGTTCTGCGCCGCAACCATGCCGTCGTCGGACGTCTCCGGGTGGATCAGATCCTGGTAGCGATAGATCGGCTGCGTCGACTGGGCACCGGCGCATGCCGCCAGCATCAACGCCAGCGTCGCGCTCAGTGCGCGAACCATGCCCGATTTGCTACGGAAGAACCGCACGGAACAGGAAGAAGAAAAGGATGGAGAGGATCGCGCCCGCCGGAATCGTCACGAGCCAGGAGGAGACGATGCGTCCAACGATGCGAAGGTCGATCGCTCCGATACCGCCGCGCGCCAGTCCGACGCCAAGAACGGCACCGACTAGCGTATGCGTCGTGGAGATCGGGATGCCCGTTCCCGACGCGATGACGATGGTCGTCGCTGCGGCCAGCTCGGCGGCGAATCCCCGGCTGGGTGTCAGGTGCGTGATTTTCTCGCCGACCGTTGCAATCACGTGGCGGCCGAAAGTCGCGAGTCCGACCACGATGCCGCCACCACCGAGAACCAGCACCCAGGGGGGCATCGATGCCGTGGCCGTCACGGCGCCTGTTGTCGCGACGCTGATGACGGCGGCCAGCGGACCAATGGCATTGGCAACGTCATTGGAGCCGTGGGCGAAAGCCATGCCGCACGCGGTCACGACCATCAGAACTCCGAAAATGCGCTCGACCGTAGCGCCTCGCGCTGCGTCATCGGCATTCTCGCCAATACGAATACGGCGGATGATTATGGCGCCAAAGATCGCGATGCCCAGGGCGATGGCAGTCGCCAGCTTGTAGCTCTGAAACGTGGTCAGATCGAGGCCCACATGCTTCAGTCCCTTGAGGATGGTCACGAGAGTGAGCGTGAATGCAGCCAGGAACATGTAAACGGGTACGTAGCGGCGCGCCCTTGCCAACGGGTTCTCGTGACTCAGGACGAGCTTCTGGACGCTGGCGAACAACAGGAAGGCGATGAAGCCGGCGACGGCGGGCGACACGACCCAGCTCATCGCGATGGTCCCGACCTTCCCCCACTTGACGGCCTCGATGCCGATGCCCACCGCCGCAAAACCGACGATCGCGCCGACGATGGAGTGCGTCGTAGAGACCGGCCAGCCTTTCTTCGAGGCAATCAGCAGCCAGGTGCCTGCGGCAAGCAGCGCAGCGAGCATGCCGTAGATCAGCTGCTCCGGCGAATCAGCCATCAGGCCCGAATCCACGATGCCGCGGCGGATCGTCGAGGTGACCGCGCCACCGGCCAGAACCGCACCGGCGAACTCGAATACGGCGGCAACAAGTATCGCCTGCTTGATCGTCAGTGCCTTCGAACCAACGGACGTCGCCATCGCGTTCGCGACGTCATTGGCACCGATTCCCCATGCCATGAAGAGGCCGAAAACGACAGCGAGACCGATGTAGATGAACTGTGCTTCCATTCCTGTCCTCGGGCACGAAGGCGCAATCCTATCACGCGATTTCGCGTAAATCGCTCATTGTCAGCATGCTAGAATTCGCGCCTTTGAGCGGACTGGAAATAACCCCGAAATGACCTACTGGCTGATGAAATCCGAGCCCGACGACTACAGCATCGACGACCTCGAACGCGATGGCCGCGAACCCTGGGACGGCATTCGCAACTACCAGGCGCGCAACATGATGCGCGACGACATGGCGATCGGCGACGAGGTGTTCTTCTACCATTCCAACTGCAAGCAGCCGGGCATCGTCGGCATCATGAGGGTCGCCAGTGAGCCCTACCCCGACCCCACGCAGTTCGACAAAAAGGCGAAGTACTACGACGCGAAGAGTTCGAAGGACAATCCGCGCTGGTGCCTCGTCGACGTCGAGTTTGTCCGCAAGCTCGACCGCAAAATTACGCTGACGGAAATCAAGGCATCTAAAGGACTCGACGGACTCATTCTTACCCGCAAAGGTAATCGCTTGTCGATCATGCCGATCGAGAAGAAGCACTGGAACAAGCTGCTGAGCCTTGAATAAGACTCTCGCGGTAATCGCAGGCCTGTGCGTGATTGAACCTGGAGTCTATTCTGCGCCCAGTTCGCTGAGGCGGGTCTGCACGGGCTTCGCGCCGCCGAGCGCCAGCATGATCACGAGATCGCCCGGCTGCGCCCAGTCGAGCGCGGCCTCGAGTGTCTCGAGTTCTTCCTCGTTGTGCACGATCTGCGAGTCATTTGCACCCAGGCTGAGCAGTTCGTCGCGGATGATGCGGAATACGTCGCCGTGCTCGCGGCCACGGTGGTATTTCGCCAGTTCGGAGACGAACACGCCGTCCAGACCGATGGCCCATGCGTCCCGCGCGAGCTCCCGAATCAGCTCATCCGTCCGATCGCCGGCCTGTCCGAAGCAAAGCGCCCGTCTCTTCGCGGGCACGGCACTGGCCATGTCGAAGAGCGCGCTCATGGCCGCGGGATTGTGCGCAAAATCGATCAGGATCTGGAAGCCGTCCAGCGTGTAGAGATTGCAGCGCCCGGGGTTTTCGTCCTGCTGCATCGTCGTCAGACCCGCACCGATCACCTCGAGTGCAACGCCCATACAATGGGTCAGCGCGGCGGCGGCGAGCGCATTGGCGACGTTGTGACGCGCCGCGCCACCAAGGGCGATCGGGATTTCGTCATCGCGGCAGATGCAGTCGCGTCCCCCCGGGTTCAACCGGACCAGGTCGCGGTCGTCGAGAACGAAAGCCGTCCCTCCACCGGCGACGTGCTCCTTCACGATGTCGTTTCCGGCATCGAGGCTGAACCAGACAAGATCGCCGTCGTAGTCGCGAGACCGGGCGACGAGCCGATGATCCTCGGCGTTGAGGACGAGCTTTCCGGACCTGCGAACCGCGTGACTGACCACCCATTTGATGCCGAGCAGTTCGTCCAGGTTGCGTGACCCGAAATCGCCGAGATGATCTTCACTGATGTTCGTGATCAGGGCGGCGTCAGCGTGCTCCACGCCGAGGCCGCGACGCAACAGGCCGCCGCGTGCCGTCTCGAGAATGGCCGCATCGACGTCCCGTTCCCTCAGGACCGCACGCGCCCCGCCAGGACCGGACCAGTCGTCGCGATCAATGATGCGTTCGTTGACGGCAATCCAATCGGTCGAGCTGACACCCACATTGTGGCAGGCCTCGCGCAGAATGTGCTTGGCGAATCGGACAGTCGTGGTCTTGCCGTTGGTCCCGGTGACGATGCCGATGGGCACGTCGGCGAAGCCGTCCCAGTCGAAAGTGTCCGGGATCTCGCGGACGGGCCAGGTCGCCGAATGCTCGCCGAGGCCGACGGACACCTCGTCGTCGTCCCAAAGCAAGGTCTTGCCATGGGTTGCTGCTTCGTCTATCAGCCACATGAGCTCGACGTTGGCTTCTTCCGCCGCGGACTCTCGCAGTGCATCGAGCGCCTCATCAAAGTCGGGTTCCTCCGTCGCCGCACCGAGTTCGTAAGCGCTCGCTGCCCATGCCCACTCGTTGATTTCGGACGCGGCGTACAACTGATCGATCGGTGCGGAGAACGCAAGGCTGATGCCACCTTCCAGCCTGCGGGACGCGAATTCGGCCGACGGCCAATCGAGCGCCTCGAGCATGCGCCCGACATTGTCGGCCCAGACGGGTATCAAGCGGTCCGCGTCATCGGTGGTGCAGGACACGTCCAGTACGGACCCGATGCCGTCGAATACGGCATTCGGGCCGGTCAGCCTGCGCGCGTCGACGAACTCCATGGCCGGGGTCAGTCGCCCTCTTCACGGGCGATGCGTACGCCGCGCTCGTCACTGATGATTTCGAGGTCTTCGGGCATCTCGAAACCGATGGACTCGGGCAGGTCGATCGTGACGTTCGACTTGTTGTTGCCCGTATCCACGCGCGCGCCCGAGTTGAAGTAGATGATCTGCTTCCACGTGCGCTTGGTGTTGTCACCGAGCATCAGGATCAGGTCGCCGGCCTCGGCCATTTCGAGCGCACGCGTATTGGCTTCCTGCTCGTCGGGAATAACCTCGATCCGGTCGTTCGAGATGCCGGACTCGAGCAGCCTGTTCTTGAGCATCGTCGCCACCTCGTCGTCACCGCGGCCGCGGCGATTGTCGTCGCAACGACAGATGAAGTGGTCGAAATGACCAGCCGCAATCTCGGCAATACCGCGAATATCCTCGTCGCGACGGTCGCCGGGTGCGGACAGGACGACGATGCGTTTGCCCTCGACATCGAAGCGGTCGGTGAGGTCGCACATCGCCCTGACGGCCGCGGGATTGTGCGCGTAGTCGAGGATGACGCGGAACGGATGCTCGTCGTAGATGTTCATGCGGCCCGGCGCCTGGAAGAACGTCGAGTCGAACGTGCGCAGCCCCTGGCGAATGTCCTCGAGACTGATCTCCATGTTGTAGGCCAGCGCGGCCGCGAACATCGCGTTTTGTACGTTGTGCAGCGCGCGCCCCTCTATCGTCGCAGGAATCAGGTGCGTCCAGACCAGCGGCGTGTGCGCCTCGTTGTCATAGATCGTGATCATGTGGCCATTCATGCCCTGCTCGAGCACGAAAGCCTGGCCGCCCGCCTGGATGTGTCTCTTCACGAGCGGGTGCGACGGATTCATCGTCACGTAGCAAATGGTCTGCGCATCGGTGTGGTCGGCCATCTGCAGGCACAGCGCGTCGTCGGCGTTGAGGACTGCCGCCTCCTGGGCAATTTCGATCGGTACGCGTTTGACCTCGGCCAGCTGTTCGAGCGTGTCGATGCCCCGCATCCCGAGGTGGTCGGCCGACACGTTCAGGCAAGCCGAAACATTGCACTCCTGGAAACCGAGGCCGCTGCGCAGCATGCCGCCGCGCGCCGATTCCATGACGGCCGCATCGACAGACGGGTCGCGCAGAATCATCTGCGCCGATATCGGCCCGGTCATGTCGCCGGACACCGAGAGCTTGCCATCGATGTAGACGCCGTCGGTCGACGTCAGGCCGACCGTGAGGCCGGACATCTTGAGAATGTGCGCCAGCATGCGCGAGGTCGTCGTCTTGCCGTTCGTGCCCGTCACGGCCGCGATTGGAATGCGGCTCGGCGAATCGGGAGGGAACAGCATATCGATGACCGGCCCCGCGACGTCGCGAGGCGTGCCTTCACTCGGCGCGACATGCATCCGGAAGCCCGGCCCGGCGTTGACTTCGCAAATGCCGCCGCCGGCCTCGCGATAGGACAACGTGATGTCCTTGGTCAGGAAGTCCACACCGCCGATGTCGAGGTCGATGGCGTTGATCGCACGAATGGCCATTTCCCGGTTGTCCGGATGGATCACATCTGTGACATCGATGGCCGTACCGCCGGTCGACAGGTTGGCTGTCGAACGCAGGTACACGGTTTCGCCTTTCTTCGGCACGGTCGTGCGGTCGTAGCCGAGCTTGGCGAGCAAACGCTCGGCCTGGTGGTCGAACTCGAGCCGCGTCAGGACTTTTTCGTGCCCGACACCGCGACGCGGGTCCTCGTTCACGATGTCGACGAGTTCCTCGATCGTGTGATTGCCGTCTCCGACGACATGACCCGGGACTCGTTTCGCCGCTGCCACGAGTTCGCCATTGACGACCAGCAGGCGATGATCGAAACCTTCGATGTAGCTCTCGACGATGATCGTTCGTCCGTGCTCGACCGCTTTCGCGAAACCGTCTTCGACATCTTCACGCGTGCGCAGGTTGATTGCGACGCCGCGGCCATGGTTGCCGGCGAGCGGTTTAACCACCACCGGGTAGCCGATCTTCTCAGCCGCGCGCACGGCCTCCTGCGCCGTGCGTACGAGTAGCTGCTTGGGAACCGGAAGGCCGAGATCACGCAGGATATCGTTGGTTTCTTCCTTGTCGGACGCGAGCTCGACCGCGATGTTGCTCGTGCGTCCCGTCGTCGTTGCCTGGATACGCTGCTGGTAGCGACCGTGGCCGAACTGCACGAGCGAATAGCGGTTCAGGCGCAGCCAGGGAATGTCGCGTTCTTCTGCCGCCTTGACCAGCGACGCGGTACTCGGGCCAAATTCGCGGCGCTGCGCGTAGCGGATGAAGCGATCGCGCCGTTCCGCGAAATCCCAGCCATCGTCAGGCGAGTCTTTGGGTCTGATGTCGTCAGGGAGCAGGCTGTGAATCAGGTCGAGCGACAGCTTGCTCGCCTCGCGGCCTACCTCGGCGTCCTTGTACTGGAACACCATGTTATAGATGCCGGGCCGGCCATCGACCGAGCGCGTCCGGCCGAACGTCACGTCGGAACCGGCCACGACCTGGAGCTCGATCGCAACGTGCTCCATTACGTGCCCCAGCCACGTGCCCTCGTCCTCTCGCATACGGCGCACGAAGCCGCCGGGTTCTTTGTACGAGCAACCGTGTTCGTGCAGCCCGGGCAGATTCTCGAGCAGCGATTCGATGAACGGATCGCCGAGGCGGACCGTCGGCCAGTGCTCGAGCTCGCCCAGGTCCAGGACATGGCGAATGACGGGAAAGCGGGCAAACATGTTCGGCCCGACATATACGTTGGTGCTCTCGATCTTCATAGCGCTGGCCTGCTGTTCTTATCTTATTCTGGGTACGCCTCGCGGGACGCCAGGTCAAAACGCCCCCCTGCGACGAGGATATGCAGTTTGACGCCAATCAGGCTGACCGGCTCGCCCCGGCGAGCCTTGTGCATCGAAGAATACTTCAATTCACTCGGGTCGATCAGGGTTATTCCGCCGCTGCCGACGACCTCCAGCGCGTCACCGGGCCTGATGAATGCCGCCGTGTCTTCGTCCAGGCCGAGACCCACTGCAAAGGGGTTGTACGCGAGCGCCGTTAGCAGCCGGCCGAGGCGATCGCGCTCGCGAAAGTGCTGATCGATGATGAAGGCATTGGTCAGGCCGAGCCCAGGCGCCATCGTGACCATGTCGGGCATCGGGGTGCTGCCTTCGTAGCCGCCTGCAATCATGTGCTCGGGCATGAACGCGGCGCCGGCCGACGTACCGGCTACGTGCATGCCGTCGGCATTGCGGCGGCGGATGAGCTGCGCCACGGCCGTGCCGCCAATCGTCGTCGACAGGCGCAGCTGGTTTCCGCCCGTCATGAAGACGCCGTCACATTTCTCGATGTAGCCGAGGTCCTCGTCCGACTCGCAGTCCTCCCGCGTCTCGAAGTGCAGGACCCGCGCGTGCTTGACGCCGATCTTGCGAAACAGCTTCTCGTAGTTGCGCCCCGTGTCTTCGAGTTCGGAAGCCGTCGGGATAATGCCGATACGCGCATCCTTGCCGCCACACACGTCGATGAAGCGGTCGAGGATTTCGGGGTTCTTGAATTTTTCTTCGGCGCCGCCGATCGGGACGATGAAACCGCGATCGGTGCCGTCAACTTTATTGGCAGGACTCATGAGGGACTCGAGGCGTAAAAAAGGCCGGTATTTTACACGGATCTTGCTGCAGAATACGCGGGTGAAAGACGCCAACCTACCGCTGGGTCGGGAGACCGACTATCCGCACAAGTACGCACCGGAGGTGCTGTGTCCGGTACCGCGCACGGGCGATCGCAGCCGATTCGCGGGAGTCGATATCTGGAATGCCTGGGATCTCACGTGGCTCGCTCCCGGGGGCCTGCCCCGCGTCGCGACGGCGGAAATCCGGGTACCCGCGGAGTCGCCGGCCATCGTCGAGTCCAAGTCGCTGAAGCTCTACCTGGGATCTTTCGCGATGAGCGAGTTCGCGTCGGTCGACGACGTGGCCGGGCGCATCGCGAAGGACCTGTCGGCCTGCGCCGGTGCCAGTGTTGGTGTGCGTATTTCTCCGGTCACCGACACAGAGGCGCTTTGCGTTGCGCGTCTCGCCGGGGACTGCATCGACAACCTCGAGATCACCTGTACCGATACGGAGGTCAACCCGTCACTGCTGTGTGCCGACGACGCTGCCATCGTGACCGAAGACCTTCACTCACACGTGCTGCGCAGTCTCTGTCCGGTCACGAACCAGCCCGACATCGGCAGCGTTCAGATCAGCTACCGGGGTCCGCGCATCGACCGCGCGGGTCTTTTGCGCTACATCGTCTCCTTCCGCGAGCACAACGATTTTCACGAGGCCTGCGTCGAGCGTATGTACGCGGACATCCTCGAACGCTGCGGACCGCAAACCCTGACCGTGCACGCGCGTTACCAACGGCGCGGCGGCATCGACATCAATCCGGTTCGCACCAACACGGGTGAAGCGGCGCGCAACCTCAGGATCTGGCGACAGTAATCAGGCGCCGTCGATATCCTCTTCGCTGAGGTCGTGGCCCCAGTCCTGCTTGGCGCTCAGGTAGCGCCGGTTGCTGTCCGTCACACCGGTGACGTGCTTGACGCGCGATATCCCCTCGACCCCGTAATCGCCGAGGTCATCCACCTTCTTCGGGTTGTTGGTCAGAAGCCGGAACGGCTTGCCACCGAGGAAATACTTGAGCAATGACGCGGCATCGCCGAAATCGCGCGAGTCGTCGGGCAGGCCGAGCGAACGATTGGCCTGGTACGTGTCCTCCCCCGCGTCCTGCAGAAGGTAGGTCGCCGCCTTGGCCCAGAGACCGATGCCCCGGCCCTCGTGGCCTGCCATGTAGACCAGCATTCCGCCGCCTTCCGCCGTGATGCGCTCGAGGGCGGTCTGCATCTGCGGACCGCATTCACAGCGCTCCGAACCGAAAACGTCGCCTGTCAGACAGCTCGAATGCACGCGCACGAGCGGATTCTCCCAGGTGCCCGGGTCGCCGACCAGCATGACGCTGTTGACCGCCATGTACGAAGCAAGCGTTGCAAACGAGCGCTGGCCGTTCTGCGCGCGCAGGTCGTCCGCAAGCTCCTCGATCTTGCCGAGTTCCGTGTTGCGCACGCAGGCGTACCAGAGCACCTCGTAACGCGCCCGGCACAACGTGAGCGGCAATGGAATCGGGCCGAGGACGCTGATCGTATGCCCGCCGGGCGCCGCCGGCGTGCCCGGCTCCAGGCGGCGACCATCACGGTCGATCTGGAACAACGTTCCCTGCTCGGCCAGGCGCTCACGGACCGTCGGATCGATGTAGGTGAACATGCCGCGGATTATGCCGATTTGCGCGAAATTTGCGACGTCGGACACTTGCTGACTGACTAGTCAGTAACTATAATTAATGACTCATGGGTCAGTAAAGAGAATCGACATGGCCAGCCAGCCGAAGTACCAGCGTCGCAAGGAAGACCGGCCGCGGGAGATCGCCGATGCCGCGTTCGAGGCTTTTGCCGAAAAGGGCTATGCGGCCACCCGTATCGACGACGTCGCAAAACGCGCCGGCGTCAGCAAGGGCCTGACCTACCTCTACTACAAGACCAAGGAAGACCTTTTCAAGGCCGTGGTCAAGAACGTCGTCGTGCGCCGGGTGGATGCGCTGGTCGCGGACGTGGAATCGACCGCACTGTCGTCCGAAGCATTCATCCGCGGGCCGATGCTCGACTTCATGAAGCGGGTACCGGGCTCGCCGGTCGCGATTGTCATCCGGCTCCTGATCTCGGAGGGACGGCGCCACCCCGACCTGATCGATTACTACTACGACAATGTGGTCGCGCGCGGGCTCGCCGCGATCTCGCGGTTCCTGGAACGCGGCGTCGAGCGCGGCGAGTTCAGGCCCGAAGCACGCGATCTCCAGCCGCAGTTGTTCCTCGCGCCGATGATGCTGTCGATGATTTGGCGGCTGATCTTCACGGACAAGCCACTCGATACGGACCGCCTGATGGAAAACCAGATCGACCTGTTGCTCACCCAGATCAAGGCGTGAGCGGAGTAACGACATGAAGCGAACACTCATTTGCCTCGCCGGCCTGCTCGTCCTCCCGGCCTGCGGCCCCGACGATCAGGCCGGCCGCGCCGTCGGCCAGCTGGCGTCCGACCGCATCGAGTTGTCGGCAGAGTCCGGCGAACCGATCACGCGTATCGCAGTCCCGGAAGGCGCCCTTGTTGCGGCCGGCGACATCCTTGTCGTGCAAGACGATGCCCGTGCCGAAGCCCGACTTGCCGAGGCTGACGCAGTGCTCGGCCAGACGCAGGCCCGCCTCGACGAACTCGTACGCGGCCCGCGGACGGAGATGATTGCGGCCGCGCGGGCCAGTGTCGAAGGCGCCACCCGGGATCTCGAGTTTCGCGAGAGCGAACTCGAGCGCATCCGCGAGATTCACACGCGCGGCCTTGCCTCCCCGGACCAGCTCGACCGCGCGCAGGCAGCACTCGATGCGGCCCAGGCGAACGCCAAATTGCGGCTCGCGCAACTCGAGGAACTGCTGACCGGCACCACGATCGAGGAACTGGCACAGGCGGAACAGGCCGTCAAACAGGCGGCAGCACGACGTGACGCGGCACAGGTTGATCTCGATCGCCACACGCTGCGCGCGCCGGTCGACGGCATCGCCGACAGCCGACTGTTCGAACTCGGAGAACGCCCGACACCCGGGCAACCTGTCATGATCGTTCTCGGCGGCACGCAGCCGTACGCGCGTGTCTACGTGCCCGAAGCGATGCGCGTGCACGTGCAGGCCGGCGCAGCCGCACGCGTATTCATCGACGGTCTCGAGGAACCTGTCGACGGACGGGTGCGATGGGTCGCGAGCGAAGCCGCGTTCACTCCCTACTTTGCGCTGACCGAACGCGATCGCGGCCGGCTGACCTATGTCGCCAAGATCGACTTGACGAGGAACGGCAACCGCCTGCCCGACGGCGTGCCGGTCGAAGTCGAGTTTCTAACCGACTGAGGTCACCGATGTCCGGCGAGTTCGCAATCGAAGCACACGGCCTGTCGAAACACTTCGGCGACCTCAAGGCAGTCAGCCATCTCGATCTCAAGGTTCCGCGCGGCCAGATCTACGGTTTCCTGGGGCCGAACGGTTCCGGAAAGTCGACGACGATTCGCATGCTCTGCGGCCTGCTCACGCCAACCGAAGGATCCGCCACAGTGCTCGGGACCGAGGTCCCCGGTAAGGCGCACGACCTCAAACCGAAGATCGGCTACATGACACAGAAATTCTCTCTGTTCGGCGACATGACGGTGCTCGAAAACCTGCAGTTCATCGCCGAGATCTACTCGTTTCCGGCGGCCGACCGCGCCGCCCGAATCGAGGAGCTGCTGGAGAAATACGACCTTGTCGGGCAGCGCCGGCAGCTCGCGGGGACGATGAGCGGCGGGCAGAAGCAGCGTCTCGCCCTCGCCTGTGCCGTACTGCACCGGCCGGAGTTGTTGCTGCTCGACGAACCCACGAGCGCGGTCGATCCGCAGAGTCGACGCGACTTCTGGGCCAATCTCTTCCGCCTCGCGGAAAGCGGCACGACGATCATGGTATCGACGCATTACATGGACGAGGCCGAACGATGCCATCGCCTGGCGATCCTCGACCGCGGCGTCAAGGTTGCCGACGGCACGCCGCAACAGCTGCAGGCGACGACCGGCATGCACATCGTCGAGGTGCTCGCCGAGGATCCCTACCATGCCCAGGAAGCGCTCGACTGTGCCGAGCATATTGCAAGCGTCACGCAACTCGGCATACGCCTTCGCGTACTGATTCCCGAGCAGTTTCAGGATCCGGCGTCCCTCGTACGCAGCCATCTCGACGATCGCGGCGTCACGGCGGATGTCCGCCTGACCACGGCCTCGCTCGAAGACGTCTTCGTCGCCGTGACGATGCCGGCAACGGAGGACGCGCCGTGAAGTCGTTGCACCGCCTGCTGGCGGTCACCAAGAAAGAAGTACGCCAGCTCCGCCGCGATCGGCTGACCTTCGGCATGATCGTCGGAATTCCCGTGATCCAGCTGCTGTTGTTCGGCTATGCGATCAACACCGACGTCCGGAATCTCAGCACGGCGATCACCGACCAGGCCAACACACATCTGTCTCGCCAATTCGTAGCCGAACTGCGGGAAACCCAGGTCGTCAACATCATCCGCCGGGTCGATACGCCGGGAGCACTGGTAGAGATGCTGCGCCGCGGCGAAATTTCTGTTGCCGTCGTGATTCCGCCGGACTTCGAGCGCCGCGTCATTGATCCCGATCGCCCTGCCGTGCACCTGCTCGTCGACGGCAGCGACCCGACGATCTCGGGCGTCGCCCGGCAGCTCCAGTCCATGCCGATCGCGTTCGACACGAGCGTTCGGCCCGAGCGCCGCGACAACATCGAGGTACGCGCCTACTACAATCCGGAACGGCGTACGCCGGTCAACGTCATCCCGGGGCTCATGGGTATTATCCTGACGCTGACGATGATGCTGTTCACCGCCGTGGCTATCGTGCGCGAGCGCGAACGCGGGAATCTCGAGCTCCTGATCAATACGCCGGTCAGCTCGGCCGAACTGATGGTCGGCAAGGTCATTCCTTATATTGTTATCGGTATGATTCAGCTCGCGCTGATCCTGCTGGTTGGCGACCTGCTGTTCGACGTGCCGATGCGCGGCAGCTTGGCCGATCTGTACCTCGCCGCCGGGGCCTTCATTGCCGCCAACCTGTCGCTCGGTCTGTTCATATCCACGGCGGCGCGCACCCAGTTCCAGGCGATGCAGATGACGTTCTTCGTGCTCCTGCCCTCGATCCTGCTGTCGGGATTCGTGTTCCCGTTTGACGGCATGCCGACGTTCGCACGCTATTTGGGCGAAATCCTGCCGACCACACATTTTATCCGTCTGACGCGCGGCATCATGCTGCGCGATGCGACGCTCCTGGAGCTGTACCCGGAGTTGATCGCTCTGGGCGTGTTCACCGTCGTCGCACTCACCGCTGCCGCCCTGCGCTTCACCAAACGCCTCGATTGAACCGGCGCAACGCGGCCGTTTTCGGTCGCCGGGGCTCGCATATTTGCTCCCAATCTGGTCCAATTTGCGGCCATGGCCGCACAATCAGAACAAACTCCGACCGTATTCATCGTTGACGACGACGCTGCAATCCGCTTCGCCATGCAGGCGCTGATGGATTCGGTCAACCTGAACCATGAGATCTTCGCGTCTGCCGACGAGTTTCTCGAGAAAACCACCGAGCAGCGGCCGGGTTGCCTCGTCCTCGACATCCGTATGCCGGGTCTGGGCGGTCTCGAACTGCAGGAAGAGCTGATCAGGCGTGGCAATACGCTGCCGATTATCTTCATTACGGGGCACGGCGACGTGCCGATGGCCGTCGAGGCGATGCAGAAAGGCGCGGTCGATTTCATCCAGAAACCGTTCCGGGACCAGGAATTACTCGATCGTATTCGCGAGGCGCTCGCGACCGACGAAGAACGCCGCGAAGAACAACAGGCACATGCGGAAGTTGCCGCGCGGCTCGCGCGCCTCACTAACCGCGAGCGCGAGGTCTTTGACCTCGTGGTCACGGGCAAACCGAACAAGGTCATCGCCTATGAGCTGGGCGTGAGTCAGCGAACGGTCGAGATCCACCGTGCCCGGGTCATGGAGAAGATGCAGGCGAGATCACTGGCCGATCTCGTCAAGATGCATATGACTGCCTGATCAGAGCGAGTGCCGGCGCCGCCGTTCGTCGAACTCGGCGCACTCGATGCATTCCTCCGCGTACGGATACGCCTCGAGGCGTCCTGCGTTTATTTCGAGGCCGCATTCCACGCAGATGCCGTATTCGCCGCCTTCCATTCTCTGTAGTGCTGCAGATATCTTTTTGAGTTCTTCGCGCGCTTCGTTGCCCAGCGCGTCGACGACCTCGTTGTCCTCGAGCTGCTTGGCGCGTTCCTTCGAGTCCGCTTCGTAGCCTCGACGCAAGTTGGCGTGGATCTTCTCCAGCCTTATCGACAGCTCCTCTTTCTTGCTCTCGAGTGCCTTTTTAAGTTGCTCGTGACTGGCGCCAGGCATCCTCAACTCCTCGCGTTATCTGTTCGTTACTCTAAGCTGCAGTGACCGTATTTGTTAATCAGTATAAGCACTTACGGGGCCATAGGTAGATTCCGACAGGCGCTAAGCAACACAGCTTATGGAATGCATTAGACGTGCGCGTATTCTCTAAATGAACCTCGGATGAGCCTAACGATGCGGTGTCGGGTGAACCCATGAACGAATTCAAGAAGATACTGGCCGTTGTCGATCCGACAGTTGTCGATCAACCCGCGGTCCAGCGCGCCGGGTGGCTGGCCAGAGCCAGTGGCGCCGAGCTTGAACTCCTCGTCTGCTATTACAACGAGTATCTGAGCGGCGATCGCCTGTTCGACTCGCCGTCACTTGAGAAGGCGCGCGACGAGGTTATCGAAAATCACGAGAAGCACCTCGAGACACTGGCCGAACCGCTGCGTGCCGAGGGCATCGTCGTCAAGACCAGCGCCGTCTGGGACCATCCGCTGTACGAAGGAATCGTGCGGCATGCCGTCGAGAGCGGCGCAGACATGGTCATCAAGGACACGCATCATCACTCGGCAGTGACACGAGCGTTGCTGACCAACACGGACTGGAACCTCATTCGTACGTGCCCGATGCCGCTCTGGCTGGTCAAGCCCAGGGACATGGCGGACGAGCCCGTGTTCGTCGCGGCGATCGATCCGATGCATCAACACGACAAGCCGGCTGCGCTCGACGATGAGATCCTGCACGTCAGCAAGGACGTTGCCGCGAAAGTCGGCGGTGACGTGCATGCGTTCCATGCTTATGACCCGCGTATCGCTGTCGCAACCGCTACGGCCAATGCCTACATCCCGGTCTCGCTGCCATTCGACGAGATCGAGCAGCAGATGCACGAGGACCATCAGAAACGCTTCAACGAAATCACGCAGTTCCACAAGGTCGAGGACGACAAGGCACATCTCGTCGCAGGGCTGACCCACGAAGAGCTGCCGATGATCGCTGACAAGCTGAAGGCCGACGTAGTCGTCATGGGCGCCGTTGCGAGGAATCGCTGGAAACGCCTGTTCATCGGCGCCACGGCCGAGCGCACGCTCGAGGATCTGCCGTGCGATCTGCTGATCATCAAACCGGACTGGTTCCAGACGCCGGTGGAGATGTCCAATCACGAAGCCGCTTGATTCCTACCAGGATTTCTAACGGCAACGAGGGGCAGTCGCAATGCTGCCCCTTTCTTTTTGCTCGTGGTCGACAAAACGAGGCCGGGTCTTGGGACCCGGCCTCGCCGTTACAGCTTTCTACTGCGCTCTAGTAGTTGGCTGTCAACAGATCGACTGTGACGAAAAAAGCGGGTGCGGAACATAGGTAGATTGCCGTATCCGCAGTCCTTCAATCGAGCGGCACCTCGCCGGTCTTCACGGCATGCCGAGCTGCCGTCAGCAGCCGGTTCGTATCGATGGGTTTGCACATCAACGTGCAGTTGTCGAGCAGACGCGCATCCTTGACGACTTTCGACGTGTCGCCGCTGACGATGAACGCAGGAATCTCGATGTCGAAATGCTCGCGAATGACACTCACAGCTTCGACGCCCGTCGAACCGTCGAGCAGATGGAAATCGGAGATGAGCAACGCCGGCGTTTCCTCCACCTGCTCCAGCAAGGTCCGCGTTTCGGACGCCGATGCCGCCATCGCCACCCGGTAGCCTTCGGCCTCCAGCAACAGACCCCACGCGTTCGCGACATTGACGTCGTCCTCAATCAGGATGACGAGTCCGGACCCCGACCCATGCGGTGCTTCAGTTTCGACCTCCTCCCCGATGTCATGGCCGGTGACGCCGGCGACGGTCGGCAGGGATATGCTGAAGCAACTGCCCTTGCCAAGCTGCGACTCGACGTGCAGCCTGAGCCCGAGCAAGTCGGACAGCCGCTTGACGATTGCGAGTCCGAGGCCGAAACCCTCATTGCTCGCACCGGGCGTCTTGCACTGGTGAAACTCACGGAAAATCTCGTCGAGCTGATCGTCGGCGATGCCGATTCCGGTATCGACGACCTTGAGCGTGAACGTGCCGCCGGTCTCCTCGCATTCGATTTTGACCGAGCCTTCGTCCGTATAGCGGATCGCGTTCGACACGAAGTTCTGGATGATCTCGTCGAGCAGATTCGGGTCGCTGTTGATCACCGCCGAACTGGACCCGGCCGAAAACTCGAGGCCCGCATGTTGCGCCTGACGGGCAAACTCGTCGGACAGGCGATCGATGAGGCGCTGGATGGGAAACTCCTCGCACTCGGGTTTCACGGCACCGGCGTCGAGCCGTGATATGTCCAGCAGCGAATTCAGCAGATTGGTCATCGCCGTCAGCGAGTGCTGCTGGCTGTCCACCATCTCGAGGGCGCGTTCGTCGGTTATCGTCCGGCGCAAGGCGCCGTTCAGCAGACTCAGCGCCTGCACGGGCTGCCGCAGGTCATGGCTTGCCGCCGCGAGAAACGCGCTGTTGGCTTTGTTGGCCCGCTCGGCCTCGAGCCGCGCCGCGATGATCTCGTCTTCCATCTGTTTGCGCTCGGTAACGTCGCGAATCACGCTCGAGATGAAACGATGCTTGCTTGTGTAGACGGGACTCAGGCTAATCTCGACCGGAAACTCGCTGCCGTCCTCGGCCCTCGCGACGAGCTCCTGGCCCTGACCCATCGGCCTCAACCTCGGATTCATCGCGAAGCCGCCGCGATGCCCGGCATGAATACGGCGCAGTCGCTCCGGCAACAACATCTCGACCGGCTGTCCGAGCATGTTGTCGCGCTCGTAACCGAACATGGCCTCGGCGCGACCGTTGACGATGGCGATCTTGCCGTCTTCGTCGATGATGACCATGGCGTCCGGCGCCGATTCGAGCAACTGCTGGAACAGACTTTCGGGAACTTCATTCGCCCGAATCTCGCGAATCGTGGTCGTGACGACGAGGCCGTCACGGGTCTGGACCGGGTTGAGCGCAATCTCGGCCCGAAACGTGCTGCCGTCCTTGCGCCGCGCGACCAGCGCCTGGCCGGATTCCATCGGGCGGGCGCGCGGCGACGCCTGGTAGCGCGCGCGCAGCTCGGCGTGGCGTTCGCGCTGCTCCTCGGGGACCAGTATCTCGACAGGCTGGCCGACCAGCTCGCCGGGGTCGTAGCCGAACAATTCCTCGGCGCCCGGGTTGGCCGCCCAGATCACGCCGTCGGCATCGGTCACGATGTGGCAGTCTGCCGAAGTCCGCAGGAGTTCAGTGACCGCGTCGACCGACAAAACGGTTCTCTTCAAAGGGAAATCCAGTTCGCAAAACGGGCTCCCGATTATAGGTGCAACGAGCGCGAAATCAGGACATTTATGGCCCGACTGAGTCCATACGTATCGTCCCCTATACGTATATTAGCTTTCGCTTGATAACCTGCCGCGTCATACCCTCCGTCCGGATTACTTACACACTCAACAGGGGCCCAAAGTTGGACACAGCAGCTTCCTATAATGACAAGGTGGTGCGTCAGTTCTCGATCATGGTCGTGGTCTGGGGCATCGTTGGCATGCTCGTGGGCGTCCTCATCGCCGCGCAGCTGATATGGCCGGCGCTCAATTTCGACCTGCCGTTCCTGACTTACAGCCGCCTGCGGCCGTTGCACACCAATGCCGTGATCTTCGCGTTCGGCGGCTCAGCATTGTTCGCAACCTCCTACTATGTCGTGCAGCGCACGTGCCACGCACGTCTCGCCTTTGGCAAGCTGGCTGCATTCACGTTCTGGGGCTGGCAGCTGATTATCCTGCTTGCCGCCATCACGCTGCCGCTGGGTATCACGCAGAGCAAGGAATACGCCGAGCTCGAGTGGCCTATCGACCTGCTGATCGCGATCGTCTGGGTCGCCTATGCCATCGTGTTCTTCGGCACGCTTGCCAAGCGCCGCGTCAAGCACATTTACGTCGCCAACTGGTTCTACGGCGCCTTCATCATTACGATCGCCGTGCTGCACATCTTCAACAACCTCGCGGTACCGGTCACGCTGACCAAGTCCTACCAGATCTACACGGGCGTCGTGGACGGCATGATGCAGTGGTGGTACGGCCATAACGCAGTCGGGTTCTTCCTGACTGCAGGCTTCCTCGGCATGATGTACTACTTTGTGCCCAAGCAGGCAGGCCGCCCGGTCTACTCCTACCGCCTGTCGGTCGTGCACTTCTGGTCCCTGATCGCTATCTACATGTGGGCCGGTCCGCACCATCTGCACTACACGTCGCTGCCCGACTGGGCACAGACGCTCGGCATGGTGTTCTCGGTCGTCCTGCTGGCACCCAGCTGGGGCGGCATGATCAACGGCATCATGACGCTCTCGGGCGCCTGGCATAAGCTGCGTTCCGACCCGATCCTGAAGTTCATGATCGTCGCCCTGTCCTTCTACGGCATGGCGACCTTCGAAGGCCCGATGATGTCGATCAAGACGGTCAACGCCCTGTCGCACTACACCAACTGGACGATTGGCCACGTGCATTCGGGTGCGCTGGGCTGG
>JAAUYD010019075.1_pt1 | contig 19766 bp, 20 predicted proteins | sample 7278101 | NCBI WGS metagenome assembly JAAUYD01 (sample SAMN14350128, study PRJNA611818) | marine sediment metagenome | isolation source: surface marine sediment (0.6m) | place: French Polynesia: Moorea | collected 2018-08
AATGTAGACGCAACAGCGGCTTGGAGCAGAGTAACCCAACACCAGTAAAGCTTTGTTGGGTTTCCCTATCGCTCAACCCAACCTACATTTTTAGGCGTGTCAGTCCACTACATAGAATTGGTATCAGTTTCTGGAAGTGGAAAATTTTTTTCCGTAAATCAAGCCCCTTGATTTATCTATGGGAAAAATGATAACTGTTAGCGCAACACAAGAGTCCCGGAGGCTAACTGATAACTGATAACTGATAGTAGCCACAGTGTTTCCCATAGGGTCTTCACGTAAAGAGTGATAAATTTGCACCAATAAGTTATTGTAAATATCAAACGATCCCTAGCTGTTCCCATCTCAACTTGGCAAAGTTGTCTGGAAACGAGAGAATAAAATTACATCGCCCTGAAACAAAATTTGTGAATAACGTCCGTACTGTCTCTGATACAAAGCGAACCTTCTACACCCTTCATACCCGCCCGATAAATACAATTTATCGACGGGTAGTAGAAGAGTTGATGGTAGAAATGCATCTGCTGTCAGTGAATGCTGATTTTAACTACAACCCAATTTATGCTTTGGGTATTGTCACAACCTTTGAGCGTTTTATGGCAGGTTATAAGCCGGAACAGGATAAGGAGTCAATTTTTAATGCCCTTCTCAAAGCTGTGGAGGCAAATCCAGATATTTATAAACAGGATGCTCAACGCTTACAAGCTGTAGCGAATGATTTGCCCGTTTCAGAGTTAATCGGCTGGCTAAGTCAAAGCACTCAGTTAGATAGAGATGCTGAATTACAAAATACTCTACAAGCGATCGCAAATAATTCCAACTTTAAATACAGTCGTCTATTTGCGATCGGTTTGTATAGTTTATTGGAATCCTCAGATCCAGAATTGGTCAAAGATGAAAAGCAGTGTAATGAAGCCTTTAAAACCATTGCTGATGGTTTGAGTTTATCTGAGGACAAAATCACTAAGGATTTGGAGTTATACCGCTCAAACTTAGATAAAATGACTCAAGCTCTGATTGTAATGGCAGATATGGTTGCTGCCGATCGCAAAAAAAGGGAACAACGTGCTACAGCATCAGATAGCACACCGACTCCCCCAACTAACAACGAATAACCGGGAGTTAGGAGTTAAGAACACAATTCATAACTCCTCACTCCCAGCTTTGGATTATTAAACTCCTAGTACTTTGTAAATTAAGCTACTGATTCTAGTACTTTATAAATTAAGCTACTGACTAAAGAGAGCGCGAATGCTCCCATAATGGCACTCCAAATACCGAACCGCAGACGAAAGCCTTGAACTAGCCAAGCTGCAAGACCAAAACAAATCACGGTAATAATAAATGTGAATAAGCTTGACAACAAGTCAAAAGTGAGAAAGTTTGGAACTGCAAAAAATAATCGTAAAAATGGTCTGATAACTGCGGTAACAATCCCCAATACGGCAGCTGAGATAAATGCTTTGCCTGGAGAATCAATTTCTACTCCCAAGGGGAGTTTGCTAATAATGTATAAGCTGACAGCTGTTATAACCCAGGTAATTAACAGGGCTACGATATTATTCATTGCCACAATCCCTGAAACTTGAATGGCGGTTTGTGAAACTTTACGTCATCTGAAGTAAATAACGCATAGGATACCAAGTTGCTGGCATACTTGGTGTACCCCTAGTTTCGCTATAGCCTTCGGCATAGCTTCACCAACCCTACACTAGGGGCTAAGTGCTGACGCGCACGTTCCGCGTTAAGCGTATAGCCCTGCGGGCATTCAAGAAACGCGCAGCGTGTTCGTTCGCGGAGCGTCTCCGTAGGAGTTAGGACTCAGCTATGCCGTAAGCTTTACGCGTCTCCTTCGCTGTTGCTCCGTTAGGTATCCCAAAAAAGGGGTATCCATCAACCAAATCCGGTCTGAGTCTTATACAGCGTCTCTGGCATTTCTGCCTTTATCCCCTCAAGGAGGAACCCGCGCAGCCGTAGTGCTAGCAAAGGCTGTTTGACTATTTGTAACTTAGCAGGAATTTTATGTATCAGGGAAATTTATTTTATATATCTTTATCTTTGCAGGAGTGATGGAGTGGGGGAGTGGAGGAGTGGAGGAGTGGAGGAGTGGGGGAGTGGGGGAGTGGAGGAGTGGGGGAGTGGGGGAGTGATGGAATGTAGACGCGCTTATCTACAGCTTTGAGAATAAATAACCGAAAAACTGAAAACTCCACTCAATTTTCCTTCCCTCTTTCCCTCCTTCACTCTTTCCCTCTTTCCCTCCTTCACTCCTTCCCTACTTCCCTCCTTCCCTACTTCCCTCCTTCCTTCCTCAAGCATCAAGGTTTTACCGGCACTGTCTGGGGCTGACTTGGTACAGTTGGTATGGGGGGTTGATTATTTGATGGAGGTAAATTGAAATTAGGACTACCTGGAGAAAGATTGTTAGGGGCAGGATTAATACGTGTAGGTGTGGTAGATGAAGAGTTATTAGAAGCTCCTGAAGGACCAGGAATAATTCCTAAGGCAACGCGATCGCCCCCAACTTGCCTTAGTATATCTAATGTTTCAATCACATCATTATACGTAGCAGTCCGAGATGCATTTAATACTAGTACGCCTTGAGGATTTTGTTGTAGGTACTGTTTTAATTTCTCTGCTAACTTCTCCTTGGTCACGGGTTCTTTTTCCACAAAAGTCTGACCAATGGCATCTATGGTGACAGGTAAGATGTCGCGCTTACCGGATGGTGAATTAACCTGAGAAGAACTGCCCGTTTGTGCTTTGGGTAAGTCTACATTAATTGCTTGCTGGCGAGTAAATTGCAAGGCTGCGAGTAGAAAAAATGTGAGGATGCAAAAAACAACATCAATTAAAGGAATTATTTGAATTTGTACGTCTTCACCAATATTTTGGAGATTAATTTTCATTCTCTACCTCTCACACCGTATATCAAGTTGTAATTGCTAATTAATTATCAAGTCCTAAAGTATCAGAATCTTTTTGCTCCCTACTTTCAGCCAACTTGCTTTGATTTGGTTCGGTATAATTGGTGAACTGATTATCTGTAGATTCTGTGGCGGAAGCATCATCAACATCAACATCTATATTTTTGCTGGTAGATTGTTGTGACTTCATCCCAAAATTACTTTGATCACGGCTGTGACGATATTCTGGGGGTGATTGTCGATACAGTAACTCTAGCTCATTCCCTGCCCTGCGAAAAACTTTGGCTTGGTTAATCACAAAACTTTGAAATAGGCGGTAGAATACCAAACTAACAATGGCTACCACTAGTCCAGCAGCAGTACTAATCAAAGATTCACCGATACCGGAAGTTACACCGGCAGCAGCTTGGGTTCCCAAGTCTCCGATTCTAATGGCACCTAAAGAAGTAATTAAGCCTAAAACTGTACCTAATAATCCTAATAGGGGAGATAAGGCTATCACCACTTCTAATAGCTTTTCTCCTCGGCGCATTCCTGCTAATTCTTCTTCGGCACTGGATTCTAATGCCAATCGGAAAGTTTCTGGATCTGTGGAGGATAGATTTAAAGGTGCGTAAAGAAATCTACCAATGGGTTGATCTGTTGCCCGTTTAGCTATATCCCTGGCGATTTCCCAATGATCTTTAGCTGCTTCCAAGACGCGATCAACTGTTGCCCTTTCTTGGCTTAAAATCCGCAACCAAAACCAAAATCGCTCAAAAATAACACTCAAGGATAAAATTGATAGGGCTAATAGGGGCCACATCGCAGGACCACCTTTTTGAAATAGTTCTAATATATCCACAGTTGTAACTCTCCTCTTTCCATTCTTCTGCAAATATCCCTAATTACTTGATTCGTTAGAATTAATGCACTATCTTAATTATTCCGGAACTACCGATATTTAGGAAATAGCTAAAGTTATATTGGTAGCATTTCCCTGATTAATGAGTGCGGTTATTCCCACAGGAAGTTTAGGGCATAATTTGTCAAAATTAAAGACAAGTAGAGGTTAATGTAATGAAGTTTTCTATCCAATCTATTTATACATGGTATCGTAATTTGCTCCGCAATCCTAAGTACAGATGGTGGGTAATTTTAGGTACTTTGGTGTATCTTATTAGTCCCATTGATATCGCTCCTGATATGATTCCAATTTTAGGACAAGTGGATGATGTGTTTTTATTAACACTATTAGTTGGTGAAGTTTCTAGTTTGTTAATTGAAGGTTTTAAATCACGTCAAGGTCAACCGACCGCAGATAATGTAGCTAGTACTACTTATGGAGTAAATACATCTACAGATCATACTGTTGATGTTGATGCTGTCTCTGTAAAATAATGTTAAGCGATCGCTACTGGTAATCCTGTTTGTGAGGAATGTCTAGCAGCGTCTGCAATTTTCAGGGAGTATAAACTTTCTGTGGGGGTAATATACAAAGGGGTATTGCGAAGTAGATGCTGCAAAACCATAGCTGTATCTTTAGCAAATAAACCCCGACGACTAGCAATGTTCATCGGTATACTTTCTCCTGCTCTTACTAATACTCCTTGTTCGCCATTGATGATAATTCCCCCTTTGGAGCCATGCACTTCAAATCTGCGTTCGCGGTGCCATAGGGTTTCTCCTTTAGCATAGGTAATTTGCCCCAACAATCCACTCTGAAATTGTAATTGAGCACTACATATACAACCTTGGAAATATTCACCATCTGTCTGCCAAAATCGGTTGTGACAATTAACTGTCAAAACTGGACTAAATAAATCCACCAGACGATGGACGCGGGAAAGAGCGGCCATTAAGGGAAAACCAAACATTTGGTGGTGGTAACTCCATTTACGGGGTGCTGGTAGTTCAGGTTTGATGGTGCTGTAGCAGACATAAAAAAGTTGACCTATATCGGGCAAATGTCGTTTTAAAGCTTGATGTACTCCCCCCAGTATTTCAATATGTTCGACATGGAGGAGTTTCTTTTGTATTTTTGCCAGGGCAATAATTTCCTCAGCTTCCGCCACATCCAATGCTAGAGGATACTCAACTACTACGTGTTTTCCACTAGAAATTGCCGCTTTGGCGATCGCTCCATGTTCTCGATTGATGGTAGAAATAATTACTAGATCGATGTCTTCTCGGTTAACTAACTCTTTCCAAGTAACTATCACTTGACAATTAAACTCTTGGGCAAAGTTCACAGTTCTTTCTGGAGAATGACCGCAAACAGCAACTAGTTGAGCCTGAGGCGCGATTTCATCACTGTGTAATGCTTTTGCCCTCGTTTTTGCTGCATATCCAGTACCTACTAAACCCACCCTAATTCTTGATGCTGTAAATGTATACATAAGTACTAGTATTTAGAATAAGGAAGTGAGGGAGTGAAGAATTACAACTCCTAATCTTTAAACTATCAACTTTTCTAATGGTAAGAATGAAACGAGACGATTGATTGGCAAAATAGGTTTTCCCAAACACATCGATAATATTTTTTGATGATATGGGAATTTACCGCTTTTTTTAAATAAATAAAACTTATCTATATTCGGGAACTAAATTTCATTACTAATCCGTGGCGGATCAGAGGGATTTACCTAGTTGCATCCTGCTATTTTTCTCGTAGTATCAGAATTGAAGCAAATTTGGATCGCGATTCCATTTATTAGAGATACTGCGATCAGCGCTTGACGATCACTTATATTGCCGTTGGCATTGAAGAGAGGAAAATAATGGCAACTTACAAAGTAACACTCATCAACGAAGAAGAAGGTTTAAACACAACTATTGACTGTCCTGATGATAAATATATCTTAGATGAAGCTGAGGAACAGGGTATTGATTTACCTTACTCCTGCCGTGCAGGTGCTTGCTCTACTTGTGCTGGTAAAATTACGGCTGGTAGCATTGACCAATCCGACCAATCTTTCTTGGATGATGACCAAATCGAAGCTGGATATGTATTAACTTGTGTTGCTTATCCAACCTCTGATTGCACCATCCAAACCCACCAAGAGGAAGCACTCTACTAGAAATTTTCTCGCACCTGAAACCAATCTCTTGTCAGAGTCAGCAAGAGTTTGGCATTCGGTGCATAGAGAAAGAGGTTGAGACAGAATTTTGCATAAATATTTTCTGCTCGTTCTGCTCGAGTCTGCTAAAACAAAGATTTAGCAAAAAGTACATATCATATCTATGATTTAGTTTAAAGCAGGAACATGAAATATTGGTTCCTGCCTTAACTTAATTTTACGGTTACTGGATCTGACTTAGTGACTTAATTTCAGTACCGGGATAATAAAACTGGAGAATCCGATCGCTAGACCAACCTAATTTGGCTAGATTTTGCGCTCCAGTTTGACTCAACCCGACTCCATGTCCCAATCCACCACCAATAAAAGCATATCCCCAGAGTCCAGGTTTACCTTTGTTGAGGGCTTGTAAATAAAACAAAGTACTCTTGGGAGCAAAAAAGGCACTGCGAACTTCATCTTTGTGTAAATAAAAAGTACCAATGTCGGTTTTGACTGCTAGTTTGAGAATGCGCCCTCCTTTGCTGCGTTCAACAACCTGCATTCCTTGCAGTTTCTTAAATTTGGCATAGGGACTGTTTTTAACCCTCATAAATTTTTGCAGTCCTTTAGTAATATTTTCTACCGTGCTTTCCTTACGCCAGCGAAACATACTCCACTCGCTTTCATTGAAGCCTTTTTTGAGACTGATAAATTGCCGGAAGTTGGTTTCCGAGGATAAACTATTGGCGGATAAGTTCCAAATATTACTAGGGGTATCCACCACCGGCTGCAAGTAAGGTCGGTTTTCTCCATCCCACACATCGCTAAAAGCAGCAGTCACTCCCCCAGTGGTAGAAGAATATAAGGCATCTACTAATTGATTTTCATAGGTTAGTACCATACCCTTAGTCGCAGCGATCGCTTGATCTGTAGTGCTAGAGGTTCCATCTAGTCCGTAGTAAACTTGACAGTGGGTATCTGCACATAATTCATACTCGTCTACCTCAAATCTCCGTAAATTCCTCAGAGCATAAGTCCGGGCAATAATGGTCTGTGCTTCTAGGGATGGCATGGGGGCATTAGTGCCGATTTCATAGGGCACAACCCCCCGCAAATAGGTTTCTAGGGGGACATTATTTACTAAGGTGTAGTTACCATAGGCATTCGGTTGAATTGCCAAACTACCACCATAACTACGAGAATTTTTTGAATTCTGACCCCGCCTGACGACAATTAAATTTTTGCCACTACTAATTTTTAAGCGATTACGGCTGTAACGATAACCATCTACAACCCAACTGACTACGGGTACTTGTTTTAAAATCTTGCTATCTATATATGCTGTTTTTTGACCACCAGCTTGGGCACTTTCCAGTAATAACCGCCTGAGCAAAGGAGTATTGTAAACATCCCTTTTTGCCCACACTTGCCAGCGTTCCGGTTGGGCAATTTCTACCTCAATTCCTTGGTTCCGCCATCTTTTAGCACTATCCTCAGCAGTTTCAAAGGTACGAAAAGTACCCAACACCACCCTTTCGTCTAATACTGGTTGGGATAAAGCCTGCATCCCAATTTCTAGCTTCACCGGATTAGCCGTAACTAATTTGCGTCGCCCATTACCTTGCTTAAATTGTAACTGCAAGCGATCGCCCTGAGCTGGTTGCAGTTGTAATACATCCTTTGGTTGACTGCCAAATCGCTGTACTATACCAATCTTCAACTTCACATCCGATTGTTTTGCCCCTAGACTTGGTGTCCCCGCGAACCCCAGCCAACAAAAAATTGCAATCAGCGAAGCTTGACATCCTTGGCGGATCGCAGTACCAGAAAAAGACCAGAACGAGATATTCATGAAAATACTTTCTACTAACAGTGCAAAATATTGCTGCACCTTAGGTGTGGCGTTTGTTACCCCATAATAGCATTGTATTTTTTCCAAATACTTGCAAAATAAACTCATAACGACTATGATTTATCTAGATAAGAGGAAGTAATTTTTAACAAGTCTAGGCTTATCTAAACTTTACAGAACAGAACACTATTATTTAGGGGAAAGCTGTTATGGTCAGGGTAGAAAAAATTCCATTGCACCAAATTCGGCGACCCTTGCCAAGGCAAAACGATCCGGACAAGGTACAAGCCTTAATGGAATCAATTCGGGAAATTGGGCAACAAGAACCCATAGATGTTTTAGAAGTAGATGGACAATACTACGGATTTTCTGGGTGTCACCGCTATGAAGCTTGTCAGCGTTTAGGGCAAGAAACCATTCTAGCCAAAATTAGGAAAGCACCCCGGAGTGTATTAAAAATGCACTTAGCGTAGTGGTTAATAGTAATTATTTATTTGTGATCGACAACCAATTAGGAGTAGATTATGGCAACTCAGACAGGAGCATCTCTACCAGTGAACATCGGCATTGACGAAGCTAGTCGTATGCAAATTGCTGAAGGGCTATCTCGTTTGTTAGCTGACACTTATACTTTGTATCTGAAAACCCACAATTTCCATTGGAACGTAACCGGACCAATGTTCCAAACATTGCATTTAATGTTTGAAACCCAGTATACAGAGTTAGCCTTAGCCGTAGACTTAGTTGCAGAACGTATTCGAGCATTAGGCTATCCTGCACCAGGAACATATAGCGAATACGCCGAACTCACTTCTATAGAGGAAACTTTAGGAGTTCCCAAAGCTAAGGAAATGATCCGTTTATTGGTGGAAGGACAAGAAGCCGTAGTGAGAACCGCTCGTTCCATCTTTCCTGTAGTGGAAGAAGTCAACGACGAACCTACGGCAGACTTATTAACTCAGCGAATGCAAATACATGAAAAAAATGCTTGGATGCTGAGGAGTTTGCTGGAAGATTGACACTCTCACCATCACACCCGCAGGGTAGGAGTGATGGAGTGATGGAGGGAAGGAGTGAAGGAGTGAAAGAGTGATGGAGTGATGGAGGGAAGGAGTGATGGAGGGAATAAAAGAAATAAGGCGTTGCTGAATCGGAGTATGAATTTGAATTTTTGGCATGATTAAACAACGATTCTTTGCGTCTTTGCGCCTGGAGCGTGAGACACATTCATACTTTCAATCAGCAATGCCAGAAATAAATAATATTTCTCCCCACACTTCCCACACTCCCCACGCTCCCCACACTTCCCACACTTCCCACACTTCCCACACTCCCACACTTCCCACACTTCCCACACTTCCCACACTTCCCACACTCCCTCTACTTCCCCTGTTCTCCAAATTTTCCATTTACCAAAAAAATGTCCAAAACTAATTTCACTCAAAGGCTACAGGAGTTAATGCAACAAGTGGGTGTTGCAAGTTTTAGAGAACTGAGCCGTGTATCTGGTATCTCCGAGCGTCAAATCTTACGTTTGCGACGGGGAGAAATTGAGCAAATGCGCCTAGATGTGTTACTCAAGCTATCTGCAACATTAAATATGCCATTGAGTGAGTTTGTAAGTAATTTTTCTGAAGTGGAGCTGAAAAGTGATATAAAATCAGCCAACCCAGAATTATGCCAACAGATAGCAGATTTACAAACAGAGTACCAGCGATCGCAACAACAACTGGTACAACAGCAAGAATTATTACAACAAGAGTTCCAGCAATCCATGTTACAATTGCTGGAATCTTTACTTTTACAATTCCCCACAGCCGCACATAAGGCTCAGGAGAATCCTCAGCTCCCAGCATTCAAAATCATCCCTCTGGTACAAAAGCCCTTAGAAAAGCTATTACAAACTTGGGAAATGGAAGCGATCGCTCCTGTGGGTGCAGAAATACCATATAATCCCCAAGAACATCAATTAATGTCTGGTAATTTAGCTCCGGGGGAACTCGTAAAGGTGCGTTACACTGGTTACCGACAAGGCAATAAATTAATCTATCGAGCTAAGGTAAGTCCTGTCTATTCCCCACCATCTTGAATTATTTCCCCTGGATAAAAATCCAAAATTCCATGACGATGATACATTTATAACTAGATATGACCTAGTGATGTTGCATTGGGACTACTGTTTCGATATCCTATTTAGTAAATCTGTTACCGTAGCTCTTGAGTCAATCAGAGTTTATGCTGATTTTTGCTCCCAGCCATAGGCAATAATCATGACAATCGTATAATGATTGTCTTTGGGAAAAGCCCAGTTGAATAATGATGAATATTATTTATGGATCAACATCAAATAAAAATTATTAAACCAAGTGGAAGTTTAGATGCTACTACATCACAAGAGTTGCGATCGCAAATTACTGAATTGATTAAGAATGGTGTCAAAATAATTTTGGTAGATTTTCAAGATGTGACCTTTATGGATAGTTCTGGATTGGGAGCTTTGGTCTTATCATTTAAAGCCTCGCGAGCAGTTGATAGCCAACTATTGATGTGCTCTGTAAATCAACAGATCAAAATACTGTTCGATCTGACTGGTATGGATAAGGTATTTACAATATTTGCCAATCAAGAAGAATTTCATCAATCGGTGTTTTCCCACACTTAACTAAATTGCATTCTGAGGATAGATAAATCGTCTTCAAAAGATGATTGCAAGTTGTAATTAATTAAAAACTTAATAATTTGTTCTAGTTGGCAATTATAATCTTTGGATACGGTAACTAGGGTCTGAATAAAAGCATCTAATCCCCAAATATTTCCATCAGATTTGGTAATTTCATAAGCGCCATCACTAAAAATATATAGACTGCTATCTTTTTCCACTTTACAGATAGCATCAGTATATTTTGCCCCAGAGAACATACCAATGGGCATACCGGGAGTTCTTAATTGATTTACAGCCAGAGAATTCCCATTCTCAGAAACTAATATTGCTGGCGGATGACCTGCACTGGCATAAATTAATTTTTGTTGAGATAAATTATAAACCCCATACCAAATAGTGAAATATTTATCATTTTGATAATTCATGGGAAAAGTTTCATTCAGGGCTGTTAACACCTCACTGGGTTGATAATAATTTAACCCTTTTAATGCCCGCGATCGCAATAAATTGAGGACAGAAACGGCCAGAAGAGTAGCTCTCAATCCATGTCCCGCAGTATCTAGAAGATAAATAGCTAAATATTCTGAGTCTAGCCAGTAGTAATCAAAACAGTCACCACCCAACTGTCGGGAGGGAATAAACCGAAAATCAATATTCAATGGAGATGTCATTGGTGCAGGAAGCAAAGATAGTACGTAATCTGCTGCTTCTGCCAATTCTGCTTCTAAAAGTTTCTTTTGATTTTGTAAATCCTGGCTTAATTGATGTAAACGCAATCCAGCTCTTACTCTAGCCCGTAACTCGTTTTTTTCTATGGGTTTAGCGATAAAATCATCAGCACCAGCATCCAATCCCTTGACCCGATCTGCAATGGAATCGAGAGATGTTAACAAAATAAAAAATGTGGTAGACAGATCGGGAAAATTTTTAATATAACGACATACATCAATACCAGTTAATCCCGGCATCACCCAATCACAAATAATCATTGCTGGCTGACAAGTAATTGCCTTTTCTATGCCATCTTTACCATTACTGACAGCAATTACTTCATATCCCTCTTTTTCCAGCATTCTTTTCAGCAGTATCTGTACTGCCTTATCATCATCAATGACTAGAATTTTAAACATAAAAATAAGCAATTTAACATAAATAAATAAATATGACTGATGAGCTGTTGCAATCAATTATTCTTTTATTTATTATTCCATGTCCAATTGTATTTTGTCTTTCATTTTATATGCCCTCCCTTTATAACCCCGAAAGTGGATTTAACCACAAAATCATGGTAGATTTTAATTGATTTAAATCTCGATATACTTCTTGCTTAAACCACTGACCTATAGCGTCTAAAGGATTAAATTCTCTGCCCGGTTTCCAGCTTACATCTTGACCAATGGGTGTGAGATGATTACCTGATAATGTTTGTGTTGTTATCATCCCTGGAAAACGTTTTTGTAATATTTTCTTTAAAGTGGCTGACTGATCGATGGTGTCATTGCTAAATTTTATCAATAAGTTGCGACGGACATTGTAGTTTTCTTGTACCAGTTTATTTGTTTGGTGGGGAGTGGGGGTAAATTCAATCTCCAGTGTAGAGTTTAATTGTTCTACCAGGGGGATAGCATCCCTGGCGGCATAGTTATTGAATGAGAGCAAAATATTACCCGCTCTATTTACGGGAAAAAGACTGCCAATGAGTAAGTGTAGTTTACAACCCATGCTGTGTCCAACGCCGTAAATGGGGAGATAGCCTTTACCAATGATGGATTTTTCTTCTAAGCGTACCAGCGCCCTTTCAAAGTTAAGCAGGACTTGCTCGGCGATCGCAACATGATCTAGGCTATTTACAAATGAAGTCGCAATGACAACAAAACCCTTAGCCGCAAGATATTCTAGTAACAGTCGATAGGTAACATGAGGTGCGGAACCAACAAATGCACCTCCCAAAAAATGGACGATGCCAATGGGATTGCGGGGTAAAATCACCCAGTTACCAGATATCTCTTGCCAATTCATAATTTCTTTGGTATCAGCCTGCTCTGAGTTTTGATGTACAATTTTTTATATTAAATTAAATCCTAATCTGAAATTACGTATAGTCGCTAAAAATACAGTCAAATATTACAAGACTTATTTTTAGCTTTACCAGGAGTAATCCTGATGGGAGGGACTATATCAGCTGCAGGAAAGGGAATATAGGGTAATAATTATCACCCAGCCAGATATCGTAGGACTAAATTTAACGCTGGCTTTGTAATTTTTTCATTTCATCTTGGACTTCGAGGGTAATCCGTAATGCTTCATTGAGAAATCGTCCATGCTCGCTAGCTTTTTCTGCTACATATGTTGCTGTTAGGTTGGTTAAGTTATCTGTAAATAACTCACTATTATTAATAATAAACTTTTTATTTTCTCTGAGAATTTTTTCTGTTTTTAATGCCCTCACCAGCTCGATCCTCGTCATTTGTAAGGCTTCAATAACTTTCTCCCTATTTTGAATCATCACTTCTGTATTACCTGCCGCTTCTATCTGGTCATTAATATCAATTGATTTTATGACAGCATTATATCTGTCTACATCCCTTAACAAAGTTTCTAAGGAAGTAGTCATATTGACATTTAGAATTTTTTGTCTATGCTTCCATAGTAAATACAAAAGTAATTTAGTCCCATAAAAAAAGAAACAAGCAGATAATATTAGTAACATCCATGATGGTATTGGAGGTAGAGGCAACCACATAGCCAATAAATTAATTATTAGTTCAAAAAATAAGTAGGTGACAACACATAAAGATAACCCCAAGAATATAGCAGTGGGACCCTCTGAGCCTTTAAGTTTAATCATCCACTGCCTAGCTTTTTTTTGAAAACTCTTTGTGATTTTTGGTAGCTCATATTTAACAGGTAAATTGGTAAGATATCGTAATTCCTGTGGATTAATCTCTAAACCCTGTAAATCATCACGCATAGCTTCTACATCCTCACTATCACGTTTGTTCTGTATTATATAGCAAGGTTAATTACCCCTAATCAGTTAATTCCTGATTTTTTTTGAAATTAGACCTCGTCCAACTCTAGAACTGGAGCATTCCCAAAGGCAGGGAATGCTTAACTGGTAACAGGTAACAGCAAGATCAGATTTAAGGATAAAAACCAATCAAGAAAAAACTATGGGTTGCAAAATAGACTTGGTTTAAGCTGTTCCAATATCAATCGCGATCCCACGGTTTCACTCAACTTGTCTGTGGTTATTTTCATTGAATCTGATGTCAAGATTTAATGAAGAGATGATAAAGTAGGTAAATTTTGGCAATTATTTAATTAAATTTAAGATATATGTAGAAGTATAATTAAACACTAATATTTGGGAAATAACAGTATTGCTAATCAAATTATCATCAGTTCAATATATAGATGCAAATTACTATATTTGGTTGTGAAATATATTAGAAACCTCAGTTCGGTGTTAGGAGTTAAAATTAAGAGCAAAAGATGAATAATTTGACTGATGACAGATAATCAAGGGATTCCAGAGAGAACATTAACTTTTGCCCTAATTCCTTGTATGGCTCCATGTTTTAGTCGGTTTTTGTGCCATTGAACTTCAAATTTATCACAGAGATCGTCTACATGAAAGTTGGGATGCATCTAAACTAAACATAGGGCAGGTGCTGGATTTAAGGTTCTTTTCAGTTGACTACTTGCCCCTTCTTTTATCCCAAACTCAGATATTAAAAATAAATTTTTATATACTGATTATATAGTGAGTAAATTATCTTCATACTGATAATTTAAAATCTAATACAAGTTCGTTATAATCAACCATAGTAGTTAAATTTATTGGTTGTCAATAAATTATGAAAACAGGACAAAAAATGAGCAGGATATCAACACATAAGTTGTATAATCTTTTTGATAAATGGTCTCCATTTATATTCATTTTTAGTGTGGCGACAATAGTAATTGCTACTTTATTCCCTTTTAACTTTTCCCGAAATCTGGCTTATGAAATTACAGATTTAAGCCATGCATTTCGTCATCCAACTAATTTTACTGATGCTGTAAATAATGTTTTATTATTCATCCCTTTTGGTTTTGGTTTAAGTACATTAATCAATAAGTATAGAGCGAGTATTGTTGGAATAATCTTAATAATTTTTATAGCCAGTGCTAGTTTATCTTTTACAGTAGAAATGCTGCAAATATTACTACCTTCTAGGGCTTCAACAATAGCAGATATCGTTAATAATAGTATAGGTGGATTAGTTGGATTTCTGTGCTTTCACTTATGGAAATATAAAATTACCAATTCTGCTTGGCGGTTGATAGAAAAAATTCGGAATTCACTATCTGTCAGAAATTTGACAATAACTGCGATCGCCTACACAGGATTATGTTTAGCGATCGCTGTGAGTTTACCATTTAACACTAGTTTGAGTAATTGGGATACTCAGTTTTCTTTGCAACTGGGGAATGAAGCCACGGGAGATAGACCTTGGCGAGGTTCTATTTCATCCTTAGCGATTGCAGATCGAGCTATCTCACAAACGGAGGTAGCAAATGCCTTTGACCAAAACAGATTATTGTCGGTTAAAAATCCTGCTTTGATAACTGCTTATCAATTTACAGGCAAAGATAATTTGATGGATATTACTGGAAATTCACCCCAGTTATCTTGGCAAGGAAAAGCTGGAACAACTGAAGATAGTAAGGGTGTTTTTTTATCTGGCAATCGCTGGCTAAAAACTTCATCTCCAGCCACCTCCATCACCGAAAAAATTCGCCGTCACTCCCAATTTACTCTCAGTACCACATTCGCTACAGCACAAACGCCTCAAACAGGACCAGCTAGAATTATTTCATTGTCTCAAGACGCTCACAAACGTAATTTTACTTTGTCACAGGACGGAGCCGATCTAGCTTTTAGGCTGCGATTGCCAATTACGGGAGACAATGGCAGTAAACCACAACTGATGATCCCAGGTTTTTTTACTAATAATCAAAGTCATCGTCTCATCATTACCTACAATGGCTCTACGATCAAATTTTATATAGATAGCCTCAGTAATGTATATGCCTTAAATTTCTATCCCGGTTTTGCTTTTTGCAACTTTTTGGGCTTTCTTGGTAACGGTTGGGATCTATATTTAAATGGCTCTTATCAATTCATTTATAATGGCTTTTATTACATTTTAACGTTTATAATTTTTGGAATAATATTAGCATTATTCACAAAAATTGTTCGCCCAAGAATCATATTTTATAGTTTGGTAATGCCAATATTGATATTATTACCGCCAATTATTTTAGAAGCTGTGCTATCAAATCAAACTGGTAGGGATTGGCAATGGGAAAATGTCATTTTCAGTATGGTGATTATATCTATACCTATGGTGGGATTGAAATTGACGAAAGCAGTGCCGATGAAAAAAATTTTGAAGTCCAGAGGGCAGGCTGCGTCAACACGACCAAGGATTAAGTAGCCTTACCCTTCCCCTAGTTGCAAGTCAGCCCCAGTCTTGTCAAAGCCGCATTTCGCGCATCTACATGGACTATTTGTACACAACCAAACATGAAAATAATCCCTTCACTCTGGGCGGGGAAACCCCGCCCCTACTCCTTCACTCCTTCACTCCTTCACTCCTTCACTCCCTATTTTCAAGCTAGGAGGCACCTATGCTGAAAAGAGCAATTAGGGGAGAAGTTTCTTACTATTTCAGCTAAGCCGTAAATACTTGGGGCCAGGTAGTGACTAAAAATACAATTACAGCAGCGATCGCTAATAATCCTTGAATAATATTGCCAACAACCGTACCGACAATAATACCAACACCAGCCTTAAATGCTACCTTCAATTGACGGCGATAAATGTATTCAGCAATTATTGCTCCTACCAATGGTCCTAGCAACATTCCTAACAGGGGACCACCAAAAGGTAGAGCGGGTAAAAATCCCAAAAAACCCAATATTAAGCCAACAAAAGCACCGATTTGTCCCCACTTACTAGCACCAGCTTTTTTCGCACCCAAGTAACCAGCTAAAAAATCCACTCCTATACTCAACAATAAAACTATTGATGTAACAATCAAAGGAATGCTAATTGCAGCAAAAGAACCTTTAACAAATCCCCAAATGATAATTGCAATCAAAATTAAACTCGCGCCAGGAAGAGCAGGAATCACTGAGCCAATGATACCTACAACCATTAAAGCAACAAGTAGCCAATAAATAATTTGCATATATCTGTAGCGATCTACTTTTGTGAACTACTGTCCGCTAGATTGAGGGTAACAGCTAGTTTATCAGCGATCCCGGCAATCCATTTTTCGTCTTGCTTTGTATAACTGCGGGGAGCATTTGCCCCTAAAATCAATATACCTTTATCCCCAATTGGTTGACAAATAACTCCTTGGGTATTCTCTGGTAAATAATCAAATTCTACTCTGCCGGGATAAACTTTTAAATCCACTAAATAAACAGGCTTTTGATTTTCTACTACCCTTTGTAATATTTTTCCGGGTTTAACCTCAGAGTTTTTCCCCAGAATGCCGCGACGTAACAAAACTTTACCTTGAACTACAACTAATAGCGATCGCGTTACCGTATTAGTAAGTAGCAAATGGGATGCCCAAGCCAATTCTGTTTTCACCGCCTGCGGTAAATCTGGGGACATATCAAAACCTTCTTCGCCAATTAGTTCTACGGTATCGGGGGTTCTTGGTTGTACTTGCTGCCAAATTAAGCCTGTCAAGATTAATACTGCACTTAACACAACACCCAATACATCCCCTCGCGCTTGAGAATTGGTGAGTTCTGGTGTAAAAAAGCGATTCACTAGCAAAAGTAAAGCACCTAAGCTACCAACAACGATGGGTAAACGACGTAGAACTTGATTGGGATCGGGTTGAGCCATATTTTACAAAAGCAATAAGTGAGTGAGTATGAATAAATTCTGAGTATAAGTTATGAGTCCTGCAGAGTACATTCCTTCCCTCTTTCACTCTTTCACTCTTTCACTCCTTCATTCCTCTCCTGGTTCAATAATTCGCTGAAAAAGATACCCCGTACCCCTAGCAGTGAGAATTAATTCTGGATTACTAGGATCGTCTTCTAGCTTTGCCCGCAGTCGAGATATATGAACATCAACAACACGAGTATCTACGTGACGTTCTGGAGTATATCCCCATACCTCCTGTAAAATTTCCGAACGAGAAAAAGCTTCTCCAGAGCGACTGACTAGCAATTCTAGTAAGCTGAATTCCATGCCAGTTAAGCGAATTCGTTCGTCACCTTTGTAAACTTGACGCTTGTTGGTATCAATTTTGATATTAGCAATGTGAATCACGCCGGAACTGGGAATCCCAGAAGCTCCAATTTTATCCACACGCCTTAACACAGAACGAATACGAGCCTCTAATTCTTTGGGGGAAAATGGCTTGACTACATAGTCATCAGCCCCCAACTCTAAGCCCGTAATCCGATCAGCAACATCCCCTAAAGCAGTAAGCATAATAATGGGGACATCTGACTCCTTACGTAATTCTTGACAAACCCCATAACCATCTAGCTTGGGCATCATCACATCTAAAACTACGAGATCCGGCTCAGCTTGGTGGAATGTATCCAAAGCTTCTTCTCCATCCCCAGCAGTCACTACATCGTAACCAATCATGGATAGGCGCGTTTCTAAAATGCGGCGAATACTGGCTTCGTCATCTACCACCAGAATTTTTTCTTTATGACTTTCCAAATTTCTCAATGCTCCTTAACTAAAATTTATCATGATAAATTTTTAATATCATAATATTAAGATATCATTCCATTAATACAATAAAAAAACGCCACAACTATTACTATTATTAGACTTTTGCTTCTCGCAAAAATTAAGGAATAATTAAGAATATTGAATAAGATTTAAGAATGGCAAAGCCAAAAACATATTACGTTTGTAATGAATGTGGTGCAGAATCCGCCCAATGGTTTGGGAAATGTCCATCATGCGGTACTTACAATAGTTTAGAAGAGCAAGTTGTGATCCACTCAGCTACAGACTTGCCTACTGGGATGGTGAGTGGTTGGCAATCCCAACAGGGACTTGGTAAATCTACTCAGAAACCAGCTAAACCCAGGGCATCGGTTAGATTCGATCAAATTAGCGATCGCCAATTACTGCGATGGACTTCTGGGTATGGAGAATTGGATCGGGTGCTTGGGGGTGGAGTGGTGCCTGGTTCGATGGTGTTAATTGGCGGCGATCCTGGCATTGGTAAATCTACTTTATTGCTACAAGTATCCAATCAACTGGCACAACAATACCGTATTCTGTACGTTTCCGGAGAAGAATCGGGACAGCAGGTTAAGTTAAGGGCATCGCGGTTAGGAGTAACCAAATTATCCTCTGAGGAAGGTAATGGGACAAATCCGGCTCCAGTATCAGAAACTACTGTACCACCAATAAAATCAGCAACCACAGATACAAAATCGTCAGACTTATATGTCTTGCCAGAAACTAATTTAGAAGAGATTCTGAAGGAAATGGAATCTCTACGACCAAATTTAACGGTAATTGACAGTATTCAGACGATTTTCTTTCCTAATTTGACATCTGCCCCCGGTTCTGTAGCCCAGGTGAGGGAATGTACTGCGGCTTTGATGAAGGTGGCAAAGCATGAAGATATTACCATGTTGATTGTCGGTCATGTTACTAAAGAGGGGGCGATCGCTGGACCGAAGGTTTTGGAACACTTAGTCGATACGGTGTTATATTTTGAAGGCGATCGCTTTGCTTCCCATCGGTTATTACGGACAGTCAAAAATCGTTTTGGAGCTACCCACGAAATCGGTATCTTTGAGATGGTGGAACATGGATTGCGGGAAGTACCTAACCCCAGTGAATTATTTTTAGGCAACCGTGATGAACCTGCTCCGGGGACGGCAATTGTGGTGGCTTGTGAAGGGACTCGCCCCATTGTGGTAGAATTGCAGGCTTTGGTAAGTCCCACTAGTTATGCTTCTCCTCGACGTTCCACCACGGGGGTAGATTATAACCGCTTAGTGCAAATTTTGGCCGTATTGGAAAAGCGGGTGGGCATACCCATGTCCAAGTTGGATTCTTATGTCGCTTCCGCTGGGGGATTAAATGTGGAAGAACCAGCAGTAGACTTGGGGGTGGCAATTGCTGTGGTGGCAAGTTTTCGCGATCGCATAGTCGATCCTGGTACAGTATTGATAGGAGAAGTAGGATTGGGGGGACAAGTGCGTTCCGTATCCCAAATGGAATT
>JAAUYD010093925.1_pt1 | contig 19749 bp, 14 predicted proteins | sample 7278101 | NCBI WGS metagenome assembly JAAUYD01 (sample SAMN14350128, study PRJNA611818) | marine sediment metagenome | isolation source: surface marine sediment (0.6m) | place: French Polynesia: Moorea | collected 2018-08
GGTGAGGATTTCCTCGGGAATGTCGCTGCCCAGGTAACGAGCACGCGGACCCATATCACGGTGCGTCAGCTTGAACCAGGCGCGCGCAAAGGCATCTGCGAACTCGTCCGGATGCTCGAGCCAGCGCGACGTGATGCGGCGATATTCCGGATCGAATTTCAGCGAGAGGTCAGTCGTAAACATGATCGGCGCGTGGCGCTTGTTCGGGTCGTGCGCGTCCGGCACCAGATTCGAACCTGCACCGTCACCGGGAATCCACTGCGTGGCGCCAGCCGGGCTTTTGGTCTTCACCCACTCGAACGAATACAGGTTGGTGAGATAGTTGTTGGTCCACTGTACCGGGTTGACGGTCCATGCACCCTCGAGGCCACTCGTGATCGTGTCGGCGCCTTTGCCACTAGCGCACTTGTTCTTCCAGCCGAAGCCCTGTGCTTCGACGGCCTCGGCCGCAGGCTCGGGTCCGACGCAGTTTTCCGGAGACTTCGCGCCGTGCGCTTTACCGAACGTATGGCCACCCGCGATCAGCGCGGCAGTCTCTTCATCGTTCATCGCCATGCGACCGAACGTCTCACGGATGTCCTGCGCAGCCAGCAGCGGATCCGGAACGCCATTTGGCCCTTCCGGGTTCACGTAGATCAGGCCCATCTGTACGGCGGCCAGCGGCTTCTGCAGCTTACGGTCGCCACTGTAGCGCTCGTCTTTGAGCATCTCTGCTTCCGGGCCCCAGTAGACGAGCTCAGCTTCCCAGTCGTCTTTACGGCCGCCGGCGAAACCAAACGTGTCGAAGCCCATGGACTCGAGTGCAACATTGCCGGTCAATACCATGAGGTCGGCCCACGACAGGTTGCGGCCGTACTTCTGCTTGATTGGCCACAGCAGTCGGCGGGCTTTGTCGAGGTTGGCATTATCGGGCCAGCTATTGAGCGGCTCGAAGCGCATCTGGCCGCCTGCGGCACCGCCACGGCCATCGATCGTGCGGTAGGTGCCAGCACTGTGCCAGGCCATGCGAATGAAGAACGGGCCGTAATGGCCGTAGTCTGCAGGCCACCAGTCCTGCGAGTCTTTCATAACGGCTTCGATGTCGTTCTTGACGGCATCGAGGTCCAGCGTTGAGAACGCGGCGGCGTAGTTGAAGTCCTCACCCATCGGGTCGGACTGTATGCCGTGATCGCGGAGTGGGCTGAGATCGAGATTGTCAGGCCACCAGAATTGATTGGACCGTACTTCGCCCTGCGCTTGCGCAGAATTAGGCGCTACGAACGGTGCAATCGCTATTGTCAGAGCGGCCAGGACGGCCAGCGACTTAGTAGACATTGCGGTTACCCCTTTTTGGGAATGCTCTTTTGAGCAGAAACAACAGTAAACCGCACTTCAGTCTATAAATAAATTGGAATAATTATCTTACAACGTCCTATTAAATCGATCGCTAACCACAGGCCCGCACAGCACCTTATGTCGATGCTGTGCAGTTCTAAAGTTCCAACGAATCAGCGCAACGCGCCGTTGGTGATCCAGGTACGGATGATGTCAATGTCGCCCTGCGGGATCGAGCCCGTCGGCGGCATGACGCCACCGGTGATACCGCCAACACCTTCCATCTTGCGGATCAGATAGCTCGCGTCCGGATCGCCCGGCGCGACCAGCAGGACGTTCATTTGGCCCGTCTGGTTGCTGAACTGCCCAACCAGCTCGAGGAAGCTTGTGTCGGCGTCTGCCAGCGACAGGCCGGCTGCCTGAGCGGTGTTGTTGTGGCAACCTACCGTCGCGCATGTCGGCGTGAAGACGTTCGTCTGAATTTCATCGAGCGTCGGTCCGAATGCAACCGGCGGCGCCATAATCGTGAACGGACCCACGAAGTCGCCACCTGCCTGGCCGTTGCCCGACGGGAATGAGCCCGAGAACTCGCCGTCCAGTGCGTTCGCATCAAGGTCCATGATGAAGGACGCGCCTGAACCAAGCAGGAGAACGCGGTAGTTGCCGTCAGGGATATTGACACCGGCAAGGTCCATAACCGCGCTCTGCGGGTTCCCGGTCGGTACCGTAATGGAATTCGCAGTAATGTCGACGCCGTTCCCGTCTTCAAGAATGAACGTCATCGCGTTCACTGTCGACGCATCCAGCTCCCTGTCGAAGCCGGCAACAATCTGCGTCGGCGCCATGTCGATCGTGCTGTTCGGTGTGACAGACAAGGTCGTCACGCGAATCGGCGCTGCAGGAGGCGGTGCCGTATCGTCAACCGCACCCGCGGCGACCCATTGACGAATCGTCGCGATGTCTGCAGCCGGCAATGCGCCGCTCGGCGGCATTACCCCACCAGAGCCGGCAGTGCCTTCCAGCTTCTGGATCAGATAGCTGATATCCGGGTTCGAAGGATTCACGCGCTGGATGTTGCCGTCCTGGGAACTCGCAACACCGACCAGCTGGGCGTAACTGTTAGCGGCTTCGAGATTCAGGCTCGCCGCCGGGTTAGCACCCGCGTGACAACCCGACGTTGCGCATGTCGGCGTAAAGACAGCTGCCTGGATCTCGGAGAAGTTGGCGCCAAAACTGGAACCGCCGCCGGAACCGCCGCCAGAACCACCACCGGAGCCACCACCGGAGCCACCGCCAGAGCCGCCGCCTGAGCCACCACCGGACCCACCGCCGCCGGTGTTACCGCCGCCGGCGTTGAGGGCCGCAACGGCCTTGTCGTAGGAGGTTTCGTAGCATGCGCCGAGGGTCACAGCCATCAGCAGCAGTGGCAGAATCAGCCACGCCTTTCGCACACGGGTTGCAATCCGGTTTTCCATGCCACACACCTTTAATACGCCGACTCTTGATGATAGTCGTACGGTCTGTCAAAGATGTGACGTTGATCGCATTACAGCGTGTCGCCTTTCAGCGACAGCGAGCCGTGTTAAGCGTTATGGATTCGGCGCGCCGGGATCTTCTGCGATGGACGCTTCGTGGTCTTCCAGGACCTGGTAGAGCGGAAAATCGATCCATGTGTCGTTGAGGTAGTTGAGCTCGGGCACCTCTTCTTTCGGGTCAACCAGCAGGTTGTAGACCGATGGATAGGCCATCTCGCGGATCGCGTAGGTGTCCGCGTCCATCTCTCGCAGCAACAGTTTCCAGTCTCGCCATTTCACGCCGAACAGGACATTGCCAATGTAGATGACGACAGATTCCCGGTCTGATTTGTCGGTCTTTCCGGTCAGGAAATTTGTCTGGTCGACGCCGTCGTAGACTCGGTCGGTCGGTAGATCCACGTCGACGATGCTGGCTACCGTAGGCAGCAGGTCGACGGCGTGGACGATCTCATTCGAGACGCGCTTCGCGGGGATCTTCCCTGGCCAGCGGATAAGAAACGGAACACGCAGTGAGCCCTCGTAAGGCGAGAACATGCCGCTGCGCCACGGACCCGTGAAACCGAACGAGCGTGGCACACCTTCGCGCCCGTTATCCGATGTGAAAATGAAGATCGTATCGTCCTTGAGCCCGGCCTTGTCGACAGTGTCGAGGACCTCACCCACATAGTCGTCGGTCTGCGCAAGTACATCGGCAAAGCTGCCGTTGCCGGTCTTGCCGTAATAATCCGGATGCGGATCGACGGGCTCATGCGTTTGCGTGTACGAGAGAAACACGAAGAACGGCTGATTCTCCTTTGCCTTGCGCTCGATGAAGTCGATCGCCTGGTCCGTAATCTCGCGGTCGATTACCTTGCGCTTCGCACGATCGTAAACGTCGAGCTTTTTGGGCTCCTCACCACGCTTCGCGGTCATCACGTGCGTGAACACGGCATCGGGGTGGCTACCGGGGATGAAGCTGTTACTGTCCGGCCAGAATGCCCGGTCGGACGACCGCGGGATTCCAATCCACTCATCGAATCCCTGGCCGGTCGGGAATCGACCCTCAGTATCACCAAGATGCCATTTGCCGAACAGCGCTGTCGCATAGCCGGAGTCTGACAGCATCTCGGCCAGGGTCATTTCCCACTTCGTAATGCCGTACCAGACGCCGCGCGGCGGGCCGTCGGGCCGTTGCCGTGTGCGAATGCCGTAACGGCCAGTCATGAGCGACGCGCGCGACGGCGTGCACTCTGCCTCGACGTTGTAGTTTGTCAGCTGCAGGCCCTCGGCCGCGATGCCGTCAATATTGGGCGTCGGTGCGCCCCGCATGACGCCGCCACCGTAGACGCCGATTTCGCCCCAGCCGAAGTTGTCCATGAGAACGAGGACGATATTGGGATTCTTTGCATCGCCTTGCGCAGCAACAAGCGATGGCACGAAAGCGAATACGAGTAATACGACCGCGGTCAGTCCCGCGCTTCGAACGAGCTTCCCCATGACCGACCCCCTCTTCTTGTTGGCTTAGACCATACCAGCTGGTCCGGGGCGACGCCTAATCAGTCGAGCGGGATCCGTACCGTCTGAATCGCATTGGCAGGGATAGTAACTTCAGCGAACTGTTCGCCGATTTGCAGGCTGTACTCGATTGGCTGCTTCGTCGTATTCAGCAATTGCACACTTAGTAGGCCCGCCTCACTCAGGGTTGCGACGGCATACAGCGCGTCGGTATCGAGTCCATTGAGTTGCCTGCTGGTCTCAACAACCGTATCGCCGGGGCGGATTGTGCGGCTGAATTGCGCGAGCACATGGAAGATGGGCGTGTAATAGACCTGCCGTGTCTCGGTATCGATCATGATCGGCGCGCCGCAGTAGTTCAGCACATGATTCGGTCCGCCGTGCCGGTCAAGGACCACGTTCCAATCGATCCAGCCGCTCATCCAGTTGTCGAGACTGACAATGATGTTTCTCGCGTAGCGGTGCACCGGTACATACATCGGGTGGTACTCCGGATCTGGCGCCCAGGTTGCGGTGTAGGCCCAGTCGGTCGCGGTCGTGTTCCACCAGAAAGCGTCGTTGTCAAACCAGTTAGCCTCTTCTTCATAGCCGTCAGGATCGGTAATACCTGGCGGTGCCGGACGTCCGAGGTTGTCGATGGTGCCCTCGGTATGAATGATGTCGAAATCCGGAAACTTGTCGTGCACGGCGTTCAGCGCCTCTTCGAACACGCGATTCGTGCTCGAGTACCAGTGAACAGCCGTGCCATAGACATACTGCGCCGCTTCGGCATCGCCGAGTACTACGTCGGCCCAGTGCTCGGCGCCGTCGCGATTCTGATCATAGATCAGCACCTTGATGTCACCGTGCCCACCGGCCTGCAGCGCAGGCCCCAGGTGATCCCGGATGAAATCGCGCTGGGTCTCGGCCGTAAAATGCATGCTCTCCCAGTTCCCGCTGTTGCCATGCGGCTCATTCACCGGCGTCATACCCCAGATATCGACGCCTTCGGCCTCATAGGCATCGTAGTATTTGACGAGGTAGTCCGCGTACGTAGACACGTATTCATCCTTGAGAACGCCACCGGTGCCCTGCCCGTAGTTTTCGGGCCTGCCACCCACGTACCAGTCTTCGATGTCTTTCATCCAGGCTGGCGCGGTCCAGGCGGATGCAACGATATTCAGCGTCTCGTCCTCCTGCGATGCCTTGATGTCCAGCGCTTCCTTGATCATTGGCAGCAGGTCGAAGGTCTCGTCCTGTATGCCCGGATAGTCCGCTTTGCTGAAGCCGTCTTTGTCAACCTCAATGCTGAAATGCTCGAGGGCTGCATCGTCGGCGACATCGGCGTAAGAGAATTTGCCCTCGACCGAAAAATCCGTTGAACCGACCACGGTTCTTGCGAGCGAGAAGTTTGCACCGTTCTCACTATAGATTTGTGCCATGACACCCTGGCGCGTGTCCTTGTCGAGGTGGGCAAGGACAAATGCGGACGATTCGGTGAATGAAGAACCGATACCGGTGATCGTCTGCCGAGCCTTATCAGGGTCGACAACGATGACGGTACCGCTAGCCTGGCCGGCGACGAACGCGACATTGTCCTTGACGGCCAGCTTGTCGCCGCCCTCGCTGGTGACTATCACTTCACTAGAGGACAGCAGCCCATCGGAACCGCCCTCTTCGGTGCTCATGCCACATGAGGAGACCAACACAGCCATGGAGATTGGTATCAGTCTTCTTGTCATAGCTTCAATCGGTGCCTTGACCGCGCAGTCTTTTGATTTCCTTCGCCAGATCATCGATCTTTTTCGCGAGTGCCTCACGTTCATCGTGGGCAATCTCCGCCTCCTCGTGAATCTCTTCGCCGGTTTCCGCATGCAACATATGCATTGAATTTACGATCAATGCAATAAAGAGGTTCAGCACCGTGAAGCTTGTGACAACGATAAACGGTACGAAGAACGTCCAGGCGTGCGGATACACCTCCATGACAGGCCGCACGATACCCATAGACCAGCTTTCGAGGGTCATGATCTGGAACAGGCTGAACATCGACGCTCCGATGTTCCCGAACCAGTGCGGGAAAGCGGAACCGAAGAGACTCGTTGCCATGACAGCGGCGATGTAATAGACGAGCAGCAGGACCAGGACGATCGAACCCATCCCCGGCAGTGCGTTGATTAGCGCGCTTACCACCTTGCGCATCGACGGCACGACCGACACGAGTCGCAGTACTCGCATGATGCGCAGTGCGCGCATGACGGACAATGGGCCGGCGGCCGGGATCCAGGCGATCGTCACGATCGTGAAGTCGAAGAGGTTCCAGCCATCCCTGAAGAAGCGCGTGCGGTACACACCCAGCTTGAGCAGCAGCTCGATCGTGAAAATCCACAGCGCCGCCGAATCAATCGCGTGGAGGACAGGGCCGGCGAGAGCAACCATCGTTGGCGATGTCTCGAGGCCTAGCGTGACGGCATTCACGATGATCACCGCCGTTACAAAATGCTGGAAGACACGAGACTCCACGAAACTACGAAGTCCACTCGCGCGCTCTACGGCGTCTGGCCGGCTGTTCATTTCAGAAACCCTCGGTAAGCAATCATTGCTCTGACTACATCCTAGTTGGTGAGTTCGCCGGAGTCCGGACCAAAGTCTCAATACCCTGGCTGTCCCGGCACCTGGCCTGGCGTGGAAGCCCTGTATCTTAAGCCAGAAACGAGTTGAAACAGATTTCCCTGCCATGCGCGGGCAAAATCTCCAACTGGCAAACAGGTTGCGAAGACACGAGATGAGCAACGCAATTGTTATCGAACGCAGCGAGAGTGGCTCGAAAGGCCGCTACGAGGCCCGTGTCGAAGGAAAGGACGGTGTCGGAGAACTCACCTATTCGCGCATGTCTGAGTCGAAAATCATCGCGGACCACACTGGAGTCGACGACAGCCTGCGCGGAACCGGCGTTGGCAAAGCGCTGGTCGAACGCCTGATCGCAGACGCGCGACAGGACGGTTTCAAAATCGTGCCGCTTTGTCCCTACGTCAAAGCGCAGTACCAGCGCCACCCCGAGTGGTCGGATGTGATGGAATGACGATGGATAGTCGAGCACTGACAGAAGACTGGCCGGCAATACCGTTTTCGGAATGGCGAGAAACCTCCGCCGCACTGCATCTCTTCACGCAGATCGTCGGCAAATACCGGCTGGCCCACAGCCCGTGGATCAATCACTCATGGCACGCGACGCTTTACGTCACGCCTCGCGGCCTCACGACATCGATGATCCCGGACGGACCTGCGGGTATCGAGATTACATTCGACTTCGTTGACCAGGCCGTCCGCGGCCACACCGGCGCTGGCGCGACCTCGAGTTTCACGCTTGAGCCAATGGCCATCGCTTCCTTTCACGAGAAGCTCATTGCCCTCGTGACTGAGCTCGGTGGCGACCCCACGTTCCATGGCCGGCCAAATGAGCTGCCGGATCCGGTGCCGTTCGCCGAGGACACCGCAGAACGTCCATACGATGCGGATGCCGTCGCCCGTTTCCACCGCGCGCTCGTGTCTGTCAATCGTGAGCTGCAGGATTTCCGCACCGGTTTCCGCGGCAAGGTCAGTCCGGTCCATCTCTTCTGGGGCAGTTTCGATCTGGCAGTAACGCGTTTCTCAGGACGTCCTGCGCCATTGCACCCGGGCGGGATTCCGAACCTGCCCGATAACGTGACGCAGGAAGCCTACTCGCATGAAGTGTCGTCGGCCGGCTTCTGGCCGGGCGGCGGCCCTGTAGACGAAGCGGCGTTCTATGCCTATGCCTATCCGGGACCAGACGGCTTTGCCGAGGCAACCGTCCTGCCTGATGCCGCCTACTTCGACAAGGATTTTGCCGAGTTTGTCCTTCCTTACGAGGCCGTTCGCACTGCGGCGGACCCGGAGAAGACGCTGCGCGATTTTCTCGAGACGACCTACCGGGCAGCTGCGGAGCTGGCCGAGTGGGACCGTGCGCTCGAATGCGAGGGCGGCCTCATCGGCTCACCCCCGGCAATCGGTACGCCGGACTAGATTTGCTACTGCAGGCGAAACTGCCGAGGCGTCTGGCCCGACAGTTTCTTGAAGGCCTTCGTGAAAGCGAGATCCGATTCGTAACCGACGCGTTGCCCAATTTCGTAAACGGGCAGCGATGTGTCGCGCAGCAGCTGCCTGGCTCGCTGCATGCGCAGCGAGGTCAGGTACTGAAACACAGTTTCCCCGACAAGCGCTTTGAATCGCTTGGCGAATGCCGCCCGCGACAAACCCACTTCTTGAGCGAGATCCTGAATCGTCCAGCTTCGTTCCGGATGCTCATGGAGGAACTGCAACGCCCTGGAAACAGACTTATCGTTCAGTGCCAGGAGAAACGGGCTGCCCGCCTCGCGACAGAAATTGATGCGAATGAGTTCGATAAGCACGATTTCGGTCAGCTTGTTGACGATAAGCTCGGAACCCGGCCCGCTTGCCATGTACTCGGCACTGAGTTGGTCAAATGTCCCTTTAAGGAACGGATGCCGATCGAGCTCCTCGCTGCGAACAATCGTAAGATCCGGAATCACGCTCAGCAGTGGCGTTGGTGTATCGGCGAGGAAGTCACAGTATCCGCAGAGAAGCAGGGTGCGAACGCCTCTTCCCTGGCTATCTCGACCCGGCGGCTCACTGCTCAGCACGTGCTCAGTTTGCGGGCCAAGAAAGATAAGGTCCCCAGGACCCAGGTATTCGGTCTCGCCGTGAACGGTCGCCCAGCACTCGCCACGTCGGATCATGTGAAACCCGGCGCTCGGGGACGCTTCAAAGGTCTGCGTCCAGGGCGGGTCGAGCATGTCGCAGAAATACACGCTGCCCTGGACCCGCATGGCGCGGAGAATGTCACTCAATACTTCCATTGCGAATTATTGTAGACTATCGATGCAATTAATCAATACTATTAGATATAGAACGTATTCTGTGGAAGACTTATCGTATGCCTCAGGTTTGAACAACACCGAGGACGAAACCATGGCCAGAGTAGAGATTTACACGAAGGACTACTGCCCGTACTGCAAGCGCGCCAAGCACCTGCTGGAAACCAAGGGCGTCAAGTTCGAGGAATACGACATCACGAACGACGCCGCGGGTCAGCGCGACATGATCCAGCGTTCCGAGCGCCGCACGGTACCGCAGATCTTCATCGACGGCTTCCACGTTGGTGGCAGCGATGACCTGATCGAAGCTAACCGCTCAGGACAGCTCGACCAGTTGCTTACCGGAAAGTCGGCAGCATAGTCCGAATCTGAAACAGCGGAAACAGAGGGCCGGCAATCGCCGGCCCTTTTCGTACTAGTCGTCGTCAGCGGCTTTCGACGTTTCCGCCTCAACATCTTCAGCAGTGGGCGGCACCCAGCCGCGATCAAGTCTTGTCGCAAACGCCGCGGAATTTCCCTTCATGGCATCGGCGTAGCGGTCCAGGTACTCGCGCGTCCGCCGCACATATTCCTCGTTCTCGTGCGCCGGAATGTCCGGGTCGTAACTCGACGCCAAGTCGAACATCTGCTTGCCATCGTTTATTACGAATCCGCGTACTTGACGCTCCGCATCGTAGGGGTGCACGCCCAGCGCCTCGAGCGCCGACCGGCCGGCTCGTACCGAGCTGTCGAACGTCTCTCGGATGATGTCACGACAGCCGGCACTCCAGAGCTCGTAGACGTGATGGCGGTCCATCGCGCGCGCAACGATGTAGACATGCGGGTAGTTTTCGGTGACGTAGTGCACGAGTTCAGTCGCGCTTTCCTTATCATCGATCGCTATGACCAGCATGCGCGCTTCTTCAATGCCTGCAGCATGCAGCAGGTCCGGTCTCATCGCGTCGCCGAAGAAAACCTTAACTCCATAGGCACGGAGTCGTTCGAGCTGCTCTGACTGGTAGTCGAGTACGACGGTCTTGAAGCCTGCCGACAGCAGGATGCGATTGACGATACCGCCAAAGCGCCCGTGTCCGGCTACGATAACCTTGCCCTCTTCGTCAATCTCATCCGGCTCCCGTTCCTGGGACACGGCGAATCGGCGAACGATCCACTTCTCGTAAACGATGAAGAGAACAGGCGTAAGCAGCATCGACAGAGCGACGACGAGTAGCAGACGCTCGGCAAGCTCCGGAGCAATCACAGAGCTTGCGACCGAGAAGCTCAACAACACGAAACCGAACTCACCGGCCTGCGCAAGACTCAGCGTGAACAGCCAGCGATGGGCGCCTTCGATCCGGAACACGCGACTCAACCCGTACAACACGATCGCTTTCAATGCCATGAGGCCCAGCGTGAGGCCAACGATTTCGCCCAGGTTGTTGAACAGCAGCTCGAACTCAATTGCCGCGCCCACCGTGATGAAGAAGACGCCGAGCAGCAGGCCCTTGAACGGATCGATGTTGCTCTCCAGCTCATGGCGATACTCGCTGTTCGCCAGCACGACGCCAGCCAGGAAGGTACCTAGCGCCGGCGACAGGCCGACAACCACCATGAGCAGCGCGATCGCGATGACAAGGAGCAGTGCCGTTGCCGTAAACAGCTCGCGCAGGCGGGCGACCGCAATAAAGCGAAAGATCGGGCGCGTCAGGTAACTGCCGGCAATGACGACGAAAGCGATAGCACCGACAGTAACCAGAGCACGTTGCCAGCCGTTCAGACGGTCGACCAGGCTGATGGACCCATGACCGTCGTCGGCCGCGCCGTGCGCCGCTGCGGCCATTTCCTGGAGTTCGGGCAGCGCGAGCAACGGCAGGAACGCGAGCATCGGGATGACCGCGATATCCTGGAACAACAGCACCGAGAAGCTCGACTGCCCTCCATCACTCTTCATCAGCCCTTTCTCATTGAGCGTCTGCAGAACAATCGCAGTCGATGACAGCGAAAAGACCATGCCGACCGCAAGGGCGATAGTCCATGGCTGGCCCAGTGCCATCGCAATCGCCATGATCAACGCGGCGGTAATACCGACCTGGAGTCCACCAAGCCCGAGCAGCTTGTCGCGCATCGTCCACAGCATGCGCGGCTCGAGCTCGAGGCCTACGAGGAACAGCATCATCACCACGCCGAACTCGGCGAAGTGCTGGATGCTGACGACATCGACATGCAGCAGGTTGAGAATCGGGCTGATGACGATGCCGGCGATGAGGTAGCCGAGCACCGAGCCCAGGCCCAGTCTCGACGCGATCGGTACGGCTATGACACCGGCGATCAAGAACAGGAATGCGAGCAGCAGGAAACCGTCCATGGTCAGCTCTCCTTCCTGATCGGCAACGTGGCGTAGCCAAAGACGTCATTCACACCGCCCGCATTGAAGTCATAGCGATCGTCGCGAATCGACTTGAGCAAGTCTCTGTAACCCTCTACGTGTGGCTCGACCTCCCCGACTTTCGGTGCTTTAAGGGCCGAATAGAGCACATAAGGAGGCGCAAAGCGCATCTCGCAAAGATTGGCGGTCTGCTCGAGCGGCCGCAGGAAATCGCGTATCGGGTAGTGCTGGTAGCCGCCGGCGGAGTAAGCGTCCTCAGGGCCTGCAGCCGTAATCGCGAGGATCATCGTCTTGCCGGCGAGATTGTCGCCGCCCGCACCATAGGCGAAGCCGTGCTCGAGAACGATGTCCTGCCACTCCTTGAGAATGGACGGCGTCGAGTACCAGAACATCGGAAACTGGAACAGGATCACGTCATGGTCGAGAAGGCGTTGCTGCTCAACATCCACATTGATGTCGAACCGCGGGTAGTCCGCATAAAGATCGACGTAGGTTACGCCGTCGACCTCCAAAGCAGCTCGCGACATCTTGCAGTTGACGTGCGAGTACTTGTGCCCGGGATGAGCGTAGTAAACGATGAGCTTGGCCATCAGTCAGCAGATTCCTTGGTCGATCAGGCGCGTGCCGGCAACGCGACGCGGAAAAACAGCGTGTAGAGTACCGGCACGACGAGCAGGGTCAGAGCCGTGGCAAACGCCAGCCCGAAGATAATCGTAATGGCCATCGGCATGAACATCGCTGTACCACCCCAGAGCAGCGGCGTCATACCGAGCACAGTGGTCGCCGTTGTCAGCAGGATGGGTCGCATGCGCTGCTGGGCAGCGTAAAACACAGCCTCGGCGGGCGATCTCCCAAACTCGTTTATTTCCATGGCGATCCGATCGAGCAACACGATTGCATTGTTGATGATGATGCCGGATAGCGAGATCAGCCCGAGAATCGTAAAGAACCCGAATGTAGAGTTCGCAACCAGCAGGCCGAAAGTCACGCCGATGAGCCCAAGTGGGATCGTGGTCAGGATAATGACCGGCTTGCGCATCGAATTGAATTGTCCGACCAGCAACAACAGGATCAACATGCCAGCAGTGGGCAGCTCGGCGGCAATCGATGCATTGGCGTCACCTGACTCCTCGGTTTCGCCGCCGATCTCATACCCGTGATCCCGGGGCCATTGCTGCTGTCTCTCGTCAAGCCATGGCCGCAGCTCACCTGCAACTTTCGCGGCAGTGGCGCTCGGCAGCAGCTGCACGTTAAGTGACAGCGTCCGCTCCCGGTCTCTTCTCTCGATAACACCGGGCTCGAAATCGAGCACGGCATCAGCAACCTGCTTCAGCGGCACGTTCTGGCCGGTGCCCTGAGAGAATACAGTGAGGCCTTCCAGCTTGCTGATGTCCTGACGATCAGCCGCAATGGTTCGGAGCGTAACGGGAATGATGTCGTCGCCTTCACGGTATTGCGTCAGGTCGATGCCGGTCAGGCTGGCCTGAAGTGAGTACGCAACATCTTCGCTCGTGACACCCGCCCGTCTCGCCCGCTCCTGGTCGACGCGAATTCTGAGCTTCTTCGTCTGCAGACCCCAGGTGTTCTTGACGCTGGAAACGCCAGGCAGGCTATACAAGTAACCCGTTACCTCATCCGCCATTCGATACAGCGTGTCGAAATCAGAGCCGGACAGACGCACGATGATCGGGTAGTCGACGGGTGGACCATTGCCAACGCGTTTGATCTGCGCGGCAAGATCCGGGTGCTCCGCACGCACGAAGCGTTCGATACCGGCGATTACCTCATCGACTTCTTTACCGTCGAAGGTATTTGCAATAAGGAAGGTATTCGCGGGGTTCGGATTCGGTGGGTTGAGCGACAGGATAAAGCGAGGTCCGCCTTCCCCGATGAATGTCAGCCAATTGCGCACCTTTGCATCGTCTCCATCAAAGTACGTCTCATTCACGAACTCGTCGACGTTGCTAATGACCGCCTGGCTCGTTTCGATCGAAGTGCCGAGTGGCATCTCGAGCTTGGCCGTAAAAATCGGATCCTCGGATGGCGCAATGAACTCCTGGCGCACCATGCCCATGCCGACAATCGCAAGTGCAAAAAGCACCACGATAAGCGTTAGAAAGCGGTAAGGGTTGTAGACCGCCGACGTTAGCAGGCCTCGATAAACCCCATACCAACGACCGTCGAAACTCTCATCCTGCGACGCGTGCTTTTTATCAACGCGTAGCGCCATAGTCGTTAGCATGGGAATAAACGTCATTGCCAGCAGCCATGACAGCAACAGCGTAATGCCGACGACGTAAAAGATGTCCGACGTGTACTCGCCGACAGCCGACTTCGCCATGGCAATTGGCATGAACGCGAATGCGGTCGTGAGTGACGAGATGAGCAATGGAGCGCTCAGTTCCTTGCCAGCCTCAACGGCCGCCTCGACCGCGCCCGTGCCGTGTTCTCGTTTGACGAGTATCGATTCCGTCATGACGATTGCATTGTCGACCAGCAGGCCGAGCGAAATGATCAGTGCCGTCAGCGATATCTGATTAATCGTGATGTCGAAGAAGCCCATCGCGAAGAACGTCGCGATGATCGTGGTCGGAATCAGTGCCCCCACGACAAGGCCGGTACGGAGACCGAGGAACCCGATCATGACGATGATCACGATGCTGATTGCCTGCATCAGGTTATTCGTGAAGTTATCGACGTTGGCCCTGACAAGATCGGCCTGGAACCACACCTTCTCGATGTTCACACCCCAGGGATATTGTGCGACCAACTCCGGCATGATCTCGTTGAGACGGTCGCCGAGTTTCAGGATGTCGCCACCCTCGCGCATCGAGATCGCGAGGGCCAGTGCAGGCTCGCCGTTGACGCGCGCAACACTCCGCGGCGGGTCCTTGTAACCTCGATAGACATCGGCGATGTCCTCGAGATACACCAGCGCACCACCGGGCAACTGAATGACGCTGCGCTTCAGGTCCTCAATAGACTCATAGTTGCCTGTCGGCTCCAGCGCAATACGCTCGCGGCCGCTGAGCACATCGCCGCCGGATGAAACGATATTCGCAGATGCGAGCGTCCCCGCCAGCTGCTGAGGCGACAGGCCGAACTCGGACAGGCGGGCATTGTTGTACTCGACGAAGATGACTTCCTGCTGCGCGCCATGGATGTCGACCTTGGCAATGTCCGGTTCCTTGAGCAGCACGTCCCGGAGCTCGTCGGCGACCTCCTTGAGTTCGGCGTAACTGAAGCCGTCTCCGGTGAGCGTGTAGACGCTGCCGAACACGTCGCCGAACTCGTCATTCACAACCGGCACGGTCGCGCCCTGCGGCAGATCGTCTACTGCCTCGACCTTGCGGCGAAGATCATCGAAGATCGGCCGCATGACCTTGTAACTCTCTTTGAAGTTGACCGTGATGATCGAGATGCCGGTCCTCGACTCACTCAGGATGTTGTCGATCTCCGGCATTTCCTGGGCTTTCTTCTCGATCTTGTCGGTTACCAATTCCTCGACCCGCTGCGGACTCGCGCCGGGGAAGCGCGTAGTAATGACCGCTGTGCGGATCGTGAAGCCGGGATCCTGAGCTTTCGGAATGCCCTGGAAAGCAAATACACCGGCCAGTACGGCGAGCGTGATGATCGTTATGGTGATGCGATTCTGGTTGATCGCTGTCCGCGTCAGAGACATGACTGTACTGCTACTGCTGGACCAGCACGCGCTGGCCGTCGCGGATCACGGAGACGCCCGCGGTGACCACGTCGTCTCCAGGGGCCAGCCCGCCAATTACCTCAACGCCATCCTGGATCAGTTCGCCGAGTTCCACGTCTCTTCGCGTGACAACGGCTTCTCCGCTTTCCTCGGCCGGCTCCACTATGAAGACGTAAACACCGTCAGGGTCATTGACGACAGCGGACAGCGGCAGGACGAACGTGTCTCCCACTGCGGAAGTACCGAACTGAAAGGTCACGTCGGCGGCCAGGCCCGAACGCAGCGACGGATGATCTTCGTTGACGCGCACGACGACGGGAAAGACAGCCGCACTGCCGGCCGTCGATATCTCGGTAATCTCGCCAGTAAAACGCACGCCGTCGATTGCACCGAAGGTGATTGTCGCCGGTGTTTCCTGGTCGACGTTAGCGATCAGGCTTTCGGGCACGCCGAGTTCAACCTCGTATTCGGTGCCGCAACTGACGACGCCGATCTGTTGCCCTGCGGCCACGTTTTCGTTCACCTCGACGTCTACCGACGCTATCGAGCAGTCCTCAGCGGCTGTAAGGCGTGTGTACGACACATTCAGACGAGCGATCTCAAGCGCCTTTGTTGCCGCGCGTACCTGTGCAGCCGCAGCCTCTGCCGCAGCGCGCGTCGCGTCGAGCTCATTCCGAGAGGCGTTGTCATTCGCATAAAGTCCTTTAGTCCGCTCGTACGTTGACTCGGCATTTCGTTCACCCGCCTGGGCCTCAACAAGGCTGGCCTGGGCCTGCTCGACCTGCAGAGAAAAACTGTCTGAATCGAGCTGCGCGATAAGGTCTCCGCGGTTCAATTGCTGGCCGATCTGGACGGGTACATTGGTTACAGTGCCTGCCACCTTGAAGCTCAGTCGCGACTCACGAATCGACTTGAGACTGCCGCTGAAGGTCCTGTCCCGTCCGTCCACGTTGTCGGCAATCGTCAGGAATCGAACCGGCCGCAACAATTCCTCTTCCGTATCCGGCCCCACATCACAGGCCACCAAAGCCATGGCGATCGTCAGGCAGGCAATCCCGCAGAGTATGGGTGAATGAGTCATTGCATGTGTCTCCGGAGGTTATCTCGCAACACTGTTGCCAGCGCTTCACGTTCGCCGGGCGGCAGCAGGAAGTCGAACCCGCCTGCTGCGCGCTGTAGCGCCATAATGGTAGTCAGAAAGCGGTATAACGAGTCCGCCGCAGACGCATCCGCTGTCAGGCTCGCGTCCTGGGCATCCAGTAATTCAATGATGGTTACAGCGCCCCTCGCATACGCATCTGCAACGAGTTCGTAATTGCGTCTCGCGGCGTTAGCCGCCTTTATGGACAAGTCGATGCGGGGATAGTCCGCAAAGGCTGCGTGCAGCTGCAGTCGAATGCGCTCCTCGACCTTCTCCGCCGCCGACGCGCGCAGAGCCCTGAGCTGCATCACTTCGAGACTGGCGCGGGATATATCGGCGCGACGGCTCCCCCCGGAGAACAGCGGTAGCGTAGCCTGTACGCCGACGGACCAGTCCTCGAGGTCCTGTCCTGCCGACGGCCCGGCACCGGCTCCCGATTGGTTCAGATTGCTGGACAACTGCCCACCGACGGAGAACTGCGGCAACCACGTTTCTCGCTTGCGACTTGTTAGCTCCCGCTCCTTGGCCGCGAGCTGGGCGTCTATCTGCGTTATCTCGGGCGCCTGGCTTATCCCGCGCGCTACGGCGAACTCCGCAAACTTCGCATAGTCGGCCGGGCTCGTAACCAACGTGTTCCATTCCTCCAGGGAAATCACGAAAGGATCGCCACGCATTGCCTCCTTGAGGGGCAGGCGCTGCTCCAACGGCTGATTGAGCAAACGATTCAGCTGGTTCCACGCCTGATCGACGGCGGTTCTCGCGTCAATTACGCGTATCTGGGCACGCGCCTCCTCGGCCTCCCAGCGATAGACATCGGAAGACGATGACGTGCCCAGCTCGACACGGTCTCGCGCGAGTTCCAGGTTCCGCCGCGTTACTGCCAGGTTGTTCACTTGCACACCGAGCTGTGAATTCGCGTTGAGCACCGTGTAGTAGGCCGTCGTGGCAGCCTGCACGATATCCAGGCGAAACTCGGACAGGCTCGCTTCCCTCGACGCTTGCAGTTGCTTTTGGATAACGAGATTGGCGGCCAGCGGATCCGCGTAAATGACTTGCTGCAACCCCAATGCAGCGTCTGTCGAGCGTTCGGCAAACAGTCCGGACTCGACGACCGGCGATTTCTTGCGCGTGTTGTAGCTCGTACTCAGGTCCAGTTGAGGCAGCAGATCCGCGCGTGCCGACGTAATGTCCTTGGCGCCCGCCTCGGTCGCGAAAGCCTGTGATGCAAGGTCCCGGTTCTGCCGAATTGCAAGTCTCGCGATTTCCACCAGTCCGTACTGGTCGCCGGTAACAGCAGGCCGTTCGTTTAACAGCGTCGCAACACCCAGAATATCGAAGCTCGGCGAAACGCCGAGCTTGCGAGCCGTCTCCATATTGATCGTGTACTGCTTTCGAGCCGTCGCGAGCACGGTCTGATCTTCTGGCCGCTCGCCCAGCATCACAGCCTGCATGTTCAGCGCATTGAGTCGCGCCTGCCGCTCGAGATCACGCGTCTCGGAACTGGTCATCAACAGACCGGCCTCGACATCTTCCGTGCCGACAAAGCTGTAACTTGCGAGCCCGCGCTCGTTGATCGCCTCGACGAACGACAGGAACGCGCCCTTTGGCATGCGCGGTAACCCGGAAACGAATACCGCATCCGTTCCTTCAGGCACGCGGTCCGCGAGTGCGTGGTCGACACCGTCATGCGTGATCGGGACCAACTCTATGCCGCGTTCCGCGCAGATCGCGTTCGCCGACTCGCGAAGCTGCGGAATCGACTCAAACAGTTCCACGTCGAGCATCAGGGCGACTTTGTCAACATCCACCAGTTCCGCGATAGAGTCCAGGTCGTCGCCAAAATTTGAGTAAATGAGCAGATAGCTCAGATTCGGGATACCCGATTTACCGTCGGTCGGCGGCTTCATCAGTAGCCCGGGATCGAGGATCAACGGCAGGAAGGTCGGTTTCGGATACTCTCTGCGCTGGGTGCCGAGCTGGCTGGCGATGAATCCCGTAACGAGCACCATATCGATTTCGGGATTCTCATAGGCCGCCGTAAAAGCCGCCTCTATGCTCTCCTGCGTCCACTCGCCCCGGTAGGCCTGAATCCTGACGTCGAATTCGTTCTCGGTCAGTGCCAACAGCTCATCGACATACGTCCGGCGCTGGCCAGCCAGGCGATCTTCCGACCCATCGTAGATAACCGCGACGTCGAAGCGCTGCTGAGCCGCAACGGGCGCTGCACCAAAAAAGAGCACGAGACAGGCAACGATGGTTAATGACTCAGCGAGTCGAATTGTTATGCGCAACGCACGTCTCCCGGATGGCGGAACTTTGATCGATTCTAACAAGTCCACGGCCGACCGATATACTGTCCGCGTGCAGATACGCGACCATCATCAAAGAGCGATCGATCGGCTGGCCGATGCCTACCGCGAAGATCCGCGTTTCCTCGCGGTGATCATCGGGGGCTCGGTCGCGAAGGGCTTTGCAAGGGAAGACTCGGACGTTGATTTTCTCATCGTCGCCAACGACGAGGAATTCGAGCGGCGCATGGCTTCACGCGACCTGTTCATCAATCGTCGCGACCTCTGCGACTACGAGCATGGTTTCGTCGACGGCAAGATCGTCAATCTTGACTATCTCGAGGCTGTCGCCGAGCAAGGCAACGAGCCGTCTCGCGCGTCATTCGAAGGTGCCTTTGTCGCCTACTCGCACATCGCTGACCTGGATACTCTTCTGCAGCGCATACCGGTTTATCCCGAGGCCGGTCACGATGAGCGTATTAAAGCGTTCTACAGCATGGCGTTCATCCAGCACTGGCTGTTCCACGAGGCTGATCGACACGGCAACCGCTACACCTTAACTCGGGCCGCCAGCCAGCTGGCGCTCTTCGCGGGTCGTCTGATTCTCGCGCACAACAAACGCCTGTTCCCGTATCACAAGTGGTTTCCCCGAGTTCTTGAATCGGTGCCTGAGAAACCCGATGGATTTGTGGCGTGTTTTGATCAACTGCTCAGTGAGCCGCAGGCAGATCACGCGACAGCGCTGTTCGAAAGCATCAGGGACTTCCGGGACTGGGGCGTCACCGACCTCGACGCCTACACCTGGTTCATGACCGACGTGGAATGGGCCTGGATGTCGGGTAGCACGCCATTGGAGGACTGGTGAAAACGCGCGAGAAACCCTTGTAATCAGTCCAAGGTCCCCTATACTCGCGATTGCCGGAACGTGCGCTGTTCACTATGCACTCCATTTCGATGTTCCATCAGAAGATTCTTCCGTAGTTCCTCGTCCTGTTTTTCATCAGTAATTGCACC
>JAAUYD010141466.1_pt1 | contig 19734 bp, 18 predicted proteins | sample 7278101 | NCBI WGS metagenome assembly JAAUYD01 (sample SAMN14350128, study PRJNA611818) | marine sediment metagenome | isolation source: surface marine sediment (0.6m) | place: French Polynesia: Moorea | collected 2018-08
ATCCAGATTCAAAAATGCAAAAGATTTATCTCCTTGATGATAATTAATTAGTTGTGCTTCTAATAACTTCAAGAATAAAATACGATTAATCCAAGTAATAACTAACTCTAAACTAACATTAAACAGTTGCTCTTCTTTACTATCACCGAACTGTAACGGGTTTTTGAGATCAAGATCATTATCTAATCGTATAATTGTATTTTCAATTAATGATCCAATGTTTCTTTTTCCTGCTTTATTTCGTTTAATTAACTTCTTATTTTTCTCCTTAACTTCCGTCAAACCAATAATGTATAGTAACTCATTATAAAATTCTTTATCTAAACTATTGCTATCATTGATAAACGGTAACTTTAATAAATGTTCAGGAGAAAATAACTTATATAAGTCCCGTAACTGTTTCTCATTGTCTATAGTATCCTGTAAATTAACATAAACAAAGTTTAATTCTGCTGCTTTTTTATCAATCGCAGGTTTAGCAATATTTTTGTAGAAAAACTCTGTTGTTGTTCCCGTTAACTTTTTATCACTAAACTCGTTAAACCGTTTACGTAAAGCTGTATCATCATAAAATAATTTTTCAAAGTCTTTTGCATCAAAAATGAACCACTCGTAAACATTAGTAATAATTAAGTGTTTGAGATTAATATTATTTTCTGTAATTCTTTCTCGTAAAAAATATAATAATAACTGCTGTAATGCTTTCACATTAAGCTGATCTAAATTAGGCATTTCAGCTTGATTATTAGGTTTTTTACACTCTATAATAACTCCTGTTGTACTGTCATTAGTTTTATCAGTGTGAATCACTAAATCATTACTAAATTTAGTATTAATATAATAATTATCTTGATAATAAGTATCTTTGAGAAAATCTCGTAGCAAATTTTTATTATATTCTTCTGATTCTGTTTCCTTAATACTGTTTAGTAATTGTTGTAAATTACTTTTAAACTGCTCAAAATGTTGACGAGTGGGTTTAACCTTGAGGAATGCTTTATTTAATGCTTGATGAGGGGATAATAGGTGATACATAAGATTAATAACGAAAAAAATTAGGTTGATTAACTATTTTTAAGGTGGGCAAGACATAAATCTATTTAGTTAGTTAATATAAGTGATCTACTTGCCCACCCTACTATTTTTTACTTTTCTTCACCAAGTCATAGGTTGAAAATTATCATCATTAATAATAGTGACTGTATCCCCAGACGGTTTAATCACAAATAAACCCTTTTTATAAGCATAGCGATCGATACCTTCATTTATTTCTATTCCTGCAACTGCACCATAAGCATGATAATTTTGATAATGGGGAAAAGCTGTTTTAAAACGGGTCAATTTTTCGATAAATTCATCCACATCATCCTTAGATAATCTCGACTTACATTCTACTAGAACTAACTCCGTATCATCCACCGCTAAAATATCAATTTCCATCGCAATACCTTGACGTTTTACCCTTGCGCGAGGGTAAACCTCTTTAACCTCTATTCCCTTGCCTTGAAATAGCTGCAAAATAGCCGGTTCAAGCAACTCCTCCACAAACCGTCCCCAACGAGTGGTTAAACTGTTAACTGCGCGAGTGGTTTCTGCTACAGTACTTTCTAATCTTTCCATACGGCGATCGCTTTCTCGTAAACGACGGTCAAACTCTTCACTAGAAGCTTTTAATTCTGCGTGAGACGCTTTAAACAGTGCGTAAATATCTTCAATGGTTACAGGATCACTCATTTTTAATTGATAGAAAATATTTTTATTATTCTAACAACGTTTATGATAAATAGTTACATATAAATAAAGTTCATTGTGTAAACAGTCATCAACAAAGCTTTACCCTAACTCCTGTCTATTTCCTCCTAACTTTTGTTATACCCTTAAAAAACTAGAACAACCAATACTATTATAACAAAACTAATAGCTAAAATAACTGTATTAAAAAATCATAATAAATTGTTCTATCTCTTGAATTATGTTCGATCATAAAAGTAGAAGTTTCATCATTACCCCCTATGACAAGACCTGATCAAAAACAACCCTAATGTTGTCTTAATCAGACCTCAAAAATCAATCATTTCCTGATATTTCTTCCCAAACTTGTCAAGTCTTTGCAACAAAAATTACAACTTTGCTCGATCGCCTTATAGAGAGAACACTATGAACACAAAAACCTACGCTACCATTGATGGAAACGAAGCTGTTGCTAGAGTTGCCTACCGTCTCAACGAAGTGATCGCCATTTATCCCATTACCCCCTCCTCACCCATGGGAGAATGGGCCGATGCTTGGGCTTCAACCGGACAACCCAACCTCTGGGGAACCGTCCCTTCTATCGTGGAAATGCAAAGCGAAGGAGGGGCAGCCGGGGCTATCCACGGATCGTTGCAAACAGGGGCGTTAACGACGACATTTACCGCCTCTCAGGGCTTATTATTGATGATCCCCAACCTCTACAAAATAGCAGGGGAACTCACCGCCACCGTGATCCATGTAGCCGCGCGATCGCTGGCTGCCCAAGCGTTATCTATTTTTGGGGATCATGGGGACGTAATGGCTGCCCGTAGTACGGGGTTAGCCTTGATCGCCTCTGCATCCGTGCAAGAAGCCCAAGACTTTGCAGCCATTACCACTGCAGCCAGTTATGAAGCGAGAGTCCCTGGAATCCACTTTTTTGATGGGTTTCGCACCTCTCATGAAGTGCAGAAAGTCGAGTTATTGGATGATAGTGTACTGCGATCGCTGATCAAAGACGAATGGGTGATCGCCCACAGGGAAAGGGCGTTAACCCCTGATCGCCCCGTTATTCGAGGAACCGCCCAAAACCCCGATGTGTACTTCCAAGCAAGAGAAACGGTAAACCCCTTCTATGCAGCCTATCCCGACATTTTACAGAAGGCTATGGATCAGTTTGGCGAACTCACTGAAAGGCAATATAAACTCTATGAATATCATGGTCATTCTGAAGCCGAAAGGGTGATTATTTTAATGGGTTCCGGTTGTGAAACCGTCCACGAAACCGTCGATTATTTAGTGAGCCAAGGGGAAAAAGTTGGAGTCCTAAAAGTACGCTTATATCGTCCCTTTGCCGCCGAAAAATTAATTGAAGCTTTACCCAAAACCATCAAGAAAATTGCTGTTTTAGATCGCACTAAAGAACCTGGTTCAGCAGGAGAACCTTTATATGTAGATGTGGTAACGGGCTTCATGGAATGTTGTCAGGAAATGCCGTTACCGAAAATTGTTGGAGGTAGATATGGTTTATCCTCCAAAGAGTTTACCTCGGCCATGGTAAAAGGGGTGTTTGATAACTTAGCCTTAGATAACCCAAAAAATCATTTTACTATCGGTATTAATGATGATCTCAGCCATACCAGTATTGATTACGATGCCAACTTTTCCACCGAACCCGATAACGTGGTTAGGGCAATTTTCTATGGGTTAGGCTCAGATGGAACCGTCGGTGCTAACAAAAACTCTATTAAAATTATTGGAGAAGAAACCGATAACTATGCTCAAGGATATTTCGTTTACGACTCCAAAAAATCTGGCTCAGTTACCGTCTCTCACCTACGCTTTGGTAGCGATCCCATTCGTTCAACTTACTTAGTCAACAAAGCCAACTTTGTCGCTTGTCATCAATGGGAATTTTTAGAAAAATTTGACCTCTTAGAACCTGCCATTGAAGGGTCAACCTTTCTCATTAATAGTCCCTATCAACCCGAATATGTGTGGCAACAGTTACCCCGCCCTGTCCAAGACCATATTATTAACAAAAATATCAACGTTTATGTCATAAACGCCTACGAAGTGGCCAAAAATGCAGGAATGGGAGGCAGAATAAACACCGTCATGCAAGTGTGCTTCTTTGCCCTAGCGAATGTACTACCCAGAGAAGAAGCGATCGCACAGATCAAAAAATACATCCGCAAAACCTACGGTAAGAAAGGGGAACAGATTGTACAGATGAATATGAAAGCGGTTGACGCGGCTTTAGATCATCTTCATGAGGTAACGATACCAACTATGGTAGATAATAACGCTCCCGATATCCATCCTCTCATCCCAGACACCGCCCCTGCATTCATTCGAGATGTGTTAGGTAAAATGATGGCTAGACAAGGGGAAGACATCCCTGTAAGCGCATTACCTTGCGATGGTACTTACCCCAGTGGTACCGCAAAATGGGAAAAACGGAATGTCGCCCAAGAGATCCCTGTCTGGGAGGAAGATGTCTGCGTACAATGTGGTAAATGTGTTCTGGTTTGTCCCCATGCCGTCATTCGGTCTAAAGTGTATGAAGAAGCAGCGTTAACTAATGCCCCGGCCAGCTTCAAAAGTGCGCCAGCTAAAGACTTAGACTGGAAGAAAACAGAACTCAAGTTTACCATTCAAGTGGCTGCCGAAGACTGTACCGGTTGCGGTGTTTGCGTTGATGTCTGTCCCGCCAAAAATAAATCACAACCCAAACTAAAAGCCATTAATATGGCACCTCAACTACCTATCAGGGAACAAGAACGAGAAAACTGGGACTATTTCCTATCTATTCCCAACCCAGACCGAAATACCTTGAAACTCAACAAAATAAGCCATCAACAGATGCAAGAACCCTTATTTGAGTTTTCCGGTGCCTGTGCAGGATGTGGGGAAACCCCTTATATTAAGTTAGCCACTCAGTTATTCGGCGATCGCATGGTAGTAGCCAACGCCACGGGATGTTCTTCTATCTATGGCGGTAACTTACCGACTACGCCTTGGACTCATAACCAGGAAGGAAGAGGTCCAGCTTGGTCAAACTCCTTATTTGAAGATAACGCAGAATTCGGTTTAGGGTTCCGTGTCTCTATCGATAAACAAGCAGAGTTTGCTACAGAGTTAGTTAAAAGTCTGGCCTCTGATATTGGAGAAACCCTAGCGCTAGAGTTATTGAACGCAAAACAGATAGACGAAGCAGACATCTTTGAACAACGGGAACGAGTTACTATCCTCAAACAACGGTTATTGGAACTGTTGCGCAATAGCAACTTAGATGAAACAATGCAAGCTAAAGTAACCATGTTGCAGTCGGTAGCTGACTATTTAGTTAAAAAGAGTGTTTGGATCATCGGTGGTGACGGTTGGGCCTATGATATTGGTTATGGTGGGTTAGACCATGTGTTAGCCAGTGGCCGCAACGTCAATATTTTGGTCATGGACACAGAAGTTTATTCCAATACTGGCGGACAAGCTTCTAAAGCAACTCCTCGCGCTGCTGTTGCCAAGTTTGCTGCGGGAGGTAAACCGGCACCCAAGAAAGACTTAGGGTTAATGGCCATGACCTACGGTAACGTATATGTGGCTAGTGTTGCGATGGGTGCAAAGAATGAGCATAGTATCAAAGCCTTCTTAGAAGCAGAAGCTTATGAGGGTGTATCGTTGATTATTGCCTATTCTCACTGTATCGCTCACGGTATCAATATGACCACTGCTATGAGTTATCAAAAAGACATTGTGGACAGTGGACGCTGGTTATTGTATCGTTATCATCCCGACTTAGTAGGAGAAGGAAAGAACCCCTTACAATTAGATATGAGAAGTCCTAAGCTTCCCATTGAACGAACCATGTATCAAGAAAACCGTTTCAAAATGTTAGCCAGAAGTAAACCGGATGCTGCCAAAAAACTGCTGAAAGAAGCGCAAGCAGATGTTAATACCCGTTGGCAAATGTATCAATATTTAGCTGCCCGGCAGTTAGAAATAGGTAATGGCAATGGGCATAGTAAGGGGAATCTTGAGGCGGAAACGACGGTTAATTAGGTTTCGTTTCTGATGGTTTAGGGTGGGTTTTAAAGACTCACCCTATTATTTATTTAAAACTATGTACGACAATATTTGTAAATTTATCGTTGAAGAATTTTCCGAAGATATCGCTACTTGGCTATTAGGAGAACCCATTGAATTAGTAGAATTAAGCCCTAAAGAACTATCTCTCGAACCCATAAGGGCTGATTCTCTTATTTTACGTCAATCTAATAATATTGTATTACACGCAGAATTTCAAACGAATACTGATGTAGATATGCCTTTTAGAATGGCAGATTATCGGTTAAGAGTCCATCGTCGTTATCCTAACAAAACAATGACTCAGGTGGTGATTTATCTCAGAAAAACAGCCTCAGAATTAGTTTATCAAGATACTTTTTCCTTAGAGAAAACAACCCATCAATTTAATGTAATTCGTTTATGGGAACAACCGACAGAATTATTCTTTTCGTCTAATGGTTTATTACCTTTTGCTGTATTGAGTCAAACGGATAAAAAACTAGAAACTTTACAAAATGTAGCCAATGAATTACAAACAATTAACAATAGTCGAGTTCAAGCCAATTTGTCAGCATCAACTGCTATTCTATCTGGGTTAGTATTAGAAGAGAAGGACATTCAACGAATTTTAAGGAGTGACATCATGAAAGAGTCAACCATGTATCAAGCTATTTTACGAGAAGGTAAAGAAGAAGGAATGCAAGCAGGTATTCAAGAGGGTATTAAAGAAGGGGTAGAGAAAGTTGCTCGTAATATGCTTAAAAATGGCTTAAATATCGAACTAATTGCTCAATTAACCGATTTATCTGTTGAGCAAGTTCAACAATTACAGGCAACTCAACAAGAATAATGTATAGTTAATTAGGTTTCGTTTCTAATGGTTTAGGGTGAGTTTTTAAGGACTCACCCTAAATCTATCAATGAATGATTTTCGTGCTATCACTCGATTTTATTGTAGGTTTAGGTAACTGAATAAACTGAAAAAAAAGTTCTTTGGCATAGAGTTTACCAAATCGGTGCATACGAAGTAATGAAATAAGAATTCCTAACAATAATAATAATAATATTTTCCAATTACTGAAACCATTTTCAATGATGAAGAGGATTAATGAAGCAAGAAATGCGGATGCAATTCCTCTAAACAAGCCATAATTACCACTAAAAATATCAACTCGTTTACTTCGATCGGCTGCATCAATTGCAACATAAATTTGTCGTGTAAAATTAAACCAATCTTTTTGATTTAACTCGGATACTTTAACTGATTGTTCTAAATTTAATTGATCATGAATCTGGTTTTCTAGGGACAAAACTTGTGCATTTGATAAAATATTTCCCTTTTTTTGTCTAATCCAGTCTGTAGGCATTCCTTGAAAAAATTTCCAAAAAATTTGTTCTAAAAAATTTCCAATTCCCTGTAATAAATGACCTGCTACATAAGATAAAATGATAAAGAGTCCCAATTGTCCTGTCGTAAAGTCTTTTCCTTGAACAATCAGCCCAAGCTTTGGATACAATAATGAAATACTGAATAGTAGAACTGTTCCTGGAACTAAAACTCCTGTAAATTCGTAAAAATCAAAAGTTTTCATTTTTATCTATCATACTCTGAATCAATATTTGCCTGACCATTAGTATCAATTTCTAAAGTAATATTACCACGCCAACGGGTTGACCAAACATGATCACTATATTGTCGATATTTATTACTGGCATCTGTCTCTGGTTTTTTCCCTACTGATACAATAGTATATTGGGGTTTCATAAGCTTGACAGCAGTTATACTATCATAGGAAGTATATCTCTGTCTATTTATTTCATATTTATTTTGATTGTTAGGAAAAGAAAATTGAGAAAATAATGATAATTCTTGTTGTGTTGTTATATCTAAATTCTTGGCATTGTTAATATCAATTACAGTGAGGTTGCCATTGGAATGTTCAATAATAGTACAATCACCATGACCAACATTCAAGAAGTGAACCTTTAACATAATAATTTAGTCAGTAACTCCATATATAGCGTTTTGCTTTCCAAAAAGCACTAAATACAGTATAGTTTATATGTTCTAACTTGTGTAGATTATAGTATTAAATTTTTATTAAGTTTTTTCTGTGATCGCCAAGATTTCATTTTTAGTGCGATCGCCGATCTTGTAGGTTAGGTTGAGAGACGAAACCCAACATAACTTATTCTTGTCTTTTATATTTATAGGTTGGGTTGCACTTCTTTTTGAACTTAATGCTAGAATAAAGTTCATACTGTTACCTAATGTGTAAAGTGCCATGAGTAACAAAGAAGCCGTTATTGAACTGGTAAAACGTTTACCCTCAGATGTTTCCTTAAGAGAAATTGCTCAGGAAATCGAATTTATTGCAGCAGTACAAGAAGGACTTGACGAAATTGATCAAGGCAAAGGTATTCCCATAGAAGACGTTGAAAAAATGATAGATTCATGGACTACCAAGTAATTCTTTCCCCCAAAGCAGTTAAAGACTTAGAAAAAATCGTTAGGTATATTTCGATTAATAATCCTGAAGCCGCAAAAAAAATAGGCCAGCAATTACTCAGTAAAGCTAAAGAATTAAGTAAATTTCCATTGAGAGGTCTAATAGTACCTGAATTTAATGATCCGAGCTTACGTCAATTAATTCTTAAACCTTATCGTATTATCTATCGAGTCGAAGAATCTAAAAAACAGATTGATATCGCTAGATTTTGGCACTCATCAAGAGAAAGTTTAGAATTATGATAATGCGGTCTGCTTCGCAGTGCCTTCGGCAACGCTGATCTTGTAGTGCGATCGCTTATCTTGTAGGTTGGGTTGAGAGACGAAACCCAACATAACTTATTATTGTCTTTTACATTTATTGGTTAAGTTGCACTTTGTTTAATCCAACGTACAAAGCGATAACATATTGATGGGATAAGATAGAAAAATTTTGATCAATTATGGAATTTGAGTGGGATGAAAATAAAGCAAGACAAAACTTATCAAAACATGGTGTTTCTTTTGAAGAAGCAAAAACGATTTTTGATGATCCTTTATATGTTGACTTCTACGATCCAGATCACTCAGATAATGAAGAACGTTATCTTATGGTAGGACAATCTAACCGAGGACGTATATTGATTTTATCTTATACTGAAAGAGAGAATAGAATTCGCCTTATTAGTGCCAGAGAAGTCACACCAAACGAGAGAAAAGCTTATGAACAAGGATAACCCTAATATCAACGATGACTTACGAGAAGAGTACGATCTCACCAGTTTAAAAGTTAGAAAATTTGGTCGCAATAGAAAAAGTTTTGCCGGTCATATCGTCCGTTTAGATGAAGACGTTGCTGAAATGTTTCCTAATGCAGAAGCAGTCAACGAAGCATTAAGATTTTTAATGAGGGTAACACAACAAAATCAATCTCCTAAAATATAGTGCGATCACTGATGGGTGATATATTTGATTAATTACTTTTGTTCAAATTACTAAACAGGAGAGAAAACTTTATGAACAAAATTTCAATCGATGAACTTGAACAAAAAATTGAAGCAGGGGAGGAAGTAATTGATCGTTATTTTGATGCTTCAACGACTAGAGTAGGAAAAGTTTATACAGAGGTTTCTAGGAGAAAACACAATGCGATGGCCGATCTTGTAGGTTGGGTTGAGAGACGAAACCCAACATAACCTACTCCTGTCTTTGACATCTATTGGTTGGACTGCACTTTGTTTAACCTAACCTAAAGACTAAAGACTAAAGACTAAAGACAGATAGTTTAGACTATAATTAAGAATAAAGAGTTATTAATCCTTATAAACATGACCAAAACAGCAGAAAAACTTAAACAAGAATTGTCTCAGCTTTCTAAACAAGATCGCGCTGAAATTGCTTACTTTTTAATCCATTCTCTTGATGAAGATGGTGATGATAATATTACAGAAGCATGGGACGAAGAACTTACCCAAAGATTAGCAGAAATTAATGAAGGAACAACCAAAGGAGAATCTTTTGATACAGTATTATTAGAATTAAAAGAAAAATATTCATGAAACCAATTATTATTCATGATAAAGCCAAACAAGAATTTGATTATGCTATTAGCTACTATGAAGAACAAAAACTGAACTAAGAGGATATTTAATCTCGCATCCCTAAGAATATCATTTGTTAAGAATATATATAAGATTTGACTCTTTTTCAGAGTAATCGGTTTTTTAAAATCAGGTATATTCGCAGGATAAAATTTAAATGTTAGGACATTTAAAAAATTTGCAATGAATTTAGGAAAACCACCATAGTTGAACAGCTTTTTCATAGATTCACCAACTATATCATCATTAATATCACTAGATGAAATTAAAGTATTATCTTCATTTTCTCCTCCATGGGAAGCTATTTTAAATATGGCATTGCAAGAATAAACTTTTTCATTAGTTTTATTAATTATAATTTCTGTCTTATAAATATAGAATTTATATAATGGATTTACAAGATTAAAAGGAACTGTAAAAATCTTAATTAACTTAGCACTTGTTATATTTATCGGAGAAGTATTTGAAGCAGATTTAGTATTAATAATAGGCTCAGAATTATTTCTAATACTCAGTAATATTTCTTCTTTTATTTGATCATATATAGCAATAATATCTTTGCACAATTCATCAAGTTCGTTACGTCTATTCTGCTTATTTTCCTTAGTCCTGTCAAGATTAGGTGTTTCTACCTTAAAGTCTATTTTTGGGGTTTCTCCATCTAACTCTAGCATCTCCAAGAGTTTCTTTTTTTTGCGACGATAATCGCAATTTAAAATCTGTCCTAACATATTTAGCTTAATTCAAAAAAATTTTTTTGAATTATATCATTTTTCTTTATATGCGGTCACACATTTAAGCGTGCGATCGCAAATCTTGTTGGGTTGAGAGACAAAAGCCAAAATAACCTATTCTTATTTTTTACCTTTATTGGTTGGGTTATATTTTGTTTAACCCAACCTACTAATTACCTTCAATTTTACGTTTAATAACTTCTTTTATTTGTTCTCTTCCCTCTTCTGTATTGGGAAAATTATATTTAATAGAATTAGGATCACGACGACTCATTAAAGCGCGTAACGCTTCTTTATCCTCTTTATGTTCTAACACATAGGCTCTTAATTCTGCCTTACTCATTATCTCAAAATTAGATTTCATTTGGTAAAAACTCCCAATTTCCATATATTTTTGTAGATTAGGAAAAGTGAATAATTTAAAGTTAACTAACTGACTAAAGTTTACGGACGTAAGAGGTTTTTGTTTTGCGTGTCGATGCAGGACTTAACTCTTTCGGAAGACTCGATACCGTTCCTAAATTATTTAAAAGCTGTTCTAAAAAAATTTCTTGTTCTTGTTGAGATTTTTCTGTTTCTTCTCCAAAATTCATCATGGCAAACCAGATAATCTTTTGGTTTTCAGTGGGAATAGCTCCACTTAATGCTCCGATATTAGTCCAAATGCCTGATTTTAGCACCGAAAAAGCAGGAAGTTGACGTTTTTGTAATAATCCCTCATCTTGACCTACGATCGCAAAGACATCTCCCACCGTCATCTGATGAGGTTCTAGGGATTTTCCGATCGCTAAAAACATGGCTACAGCAGCGCGAGGGGAAATGCGATCGCCCGATCCCAATTGAATTTCTGCTTGAGTCACCCCTGATAGTTTAGCTGAGATTTGGGCCACGGTTTGGGTTCCCCCTAACGCCTCGTTGAACATTCTCGACATTTGAGTATTACTGTAGCGATTCATTTTTTTCAGTAATTCAGCCACAGGAAAGGAAGATTGCTCAAGGTGAAAGGTAACAGTATTCGGGGTGGTAGTGGTGGTGATCACGTCCCCATCAATGATTAATTGGGGGCGAGGGGTATCTGGGGAGAGGGTTTGATATTGTTGTTCGGCTTCTGGTGGCCAAATATTGGCGTTTAATCCTTGTTTTAATAAGTTACCTGAAGCGAGGGGAGATTGTTGAAAATTCATATAAAATTTGTCCACAATCACTAAATTTCCTGTGATTCGCTTAATTCCCAGTTGATGGAGTAAATTACCAATTCTTACCGCTTCTTCCCACACAAAGAAGGGATCTTCTCCCCCTTCAATAATCAGATTTCCGGCCAAAATTCCATTTTTGAGGGTTCCCGTGGTACCAATGCGCGTCTTAAATCGATGATCGGGACCGAAACGATGCAAAGCAACCAGGGTTGTGGCCACTTTCGCGATAGATGCAGAGGGTAAGGGTTGAGTTCCTCGATAATTCCCTAATAGTTGATTCCCTGATTGTATCCAGATGCCTTGGCTTTGTGGATTAAATCCAATGTTGGCTAAATGGTTGATGTAGTCGTTGATTTCGGGTTGCAACGGAGGGGATGAACCCTCTACAGAAGCAAGGGAGGGAATAGAAGCAGTATTCGCTTCTAAGGGTTGAGTCCGCTGCACTTTCTCACTCCCCACTGGTTCTGAAATAGGAGAACATCCCATGATCATTCCTAAACCAGTCAAAAGTAAAGTATAAGCTAAAGGAATCGTTTTGCCCATTGACCCTTTTTTTCAATAACTGTTGGCATCTTAGCGCAAAGATACGTTTTAATGGTAGGCAATTGTAAAATTACTGAGGAGTGGAATGGACGTACAAGCGCAACAATCTCGAAAACTCCCGCTAATAACGGCTATCTGTCTGGTGATAGCTAATATGATAGGCACCGGTGTTTTTACCAGTTTAGGGTTTCAAACCGTTGATATTCAATCTGGGTTTGCCCTTTTGTGTCTCTGGTTTATCGGGGGTATTTTTGCTCTGTGTGGGGCATTATGTTACGGAGAATTAGGGGCAACTATGCCGCGATCAGGAGGGGAATACCATTATTTATCCGAAATTTATCACCCTGTGATCGGGTTTTTATCGGGATGGATTTCGGTAACGGTGGGATTTGCCGCCCCCATTGCTTTAGCAGCGATGGCGTTAGGGGCTTATTTATCCAGTGTTTTTCCCATTTTCAACCCGTTATTAGTGGCGGTAGCTGTGGTCATTTTTGTCTCTTTTATTCATTTACAAAATATGGCTTTAGGGAATTCTTTCCAACAGGTTTCTACCTTAATCAAAGTGTTATTAATTGCTTTATTAATTGTTTGTGGTTTTCTGTTAGCCAATCCCCAAGACATTAGTTTTGCCCCTTCTAGTGAGGATATTCCCTTAATTTTTAGTTCTCCGTTTGCGGTTTCTTTTGTCTATGTCACCTATTCTTATTCGGGGTGGAATGCGTCGGTTTATCTAGCCAGTGATTTAAAAGAACCTGAAAAAAATGTCCCTCGTTCTTTATTTATTGGCACATTAGTGGTGATGGGATTTTATCTACTGCTTAATTTTATTTTCCTCTATACAACCCCCATTGAGCAGTTAGCAGGAGAGTTAGAAGTCGGTTATATTGCTGCTAATCAAATTTTTGGTTCTTCTGGTGGAAAATTGATGGCTTCATTAATTTCTATTGGCTTAATTTCTTCTATCAGTTCCATGGTTTTAGCTGGTCCAAGGGTGACGGAAGCTATCGGTGAGGATATTCCTTTTTTTCGGAAACTTTCCCATAAAAATGCCAATGGTGTTCCTCATTATGCCATTCTCATTCAATTGTCCATTGTTTTAATTTTCTTAATTACTTCGACGTTTGAAGCGGTAACTACCTATTTAGGATTTACCCTAACTTTATCTTCTTTTCTCACAGTATTAGGATTATTCATTCACCGTTATAAATATCCTAATGCGCATCGACCTTATCGTACTTGGGGTTATCCCATTACTCCCCTTATTTTCTTAGGACTCAGTGTTTGGATTTTGGTGTTTATTTTTAATAGTAAACCGGTTGAATCCTTGATGGGATTGACTACCATTGCTTTTGGAATGCCGTTTTATTGGTTCGCTTCTCAGAAAAAACTAATTTAATTTTTTAATGTTCCCTAACTTTATTATTTGACAAAAATCATTTTAATTAACCTCAAGTACCATGAAAAAAATCAAATCTCTCTCGGTTTTGTTCGCTACTGTTGGATTCGTTGGATTACTCAATGGTTGTGCGGGGATTGATACCAGTCAATCTGATAATTCATCGGAATCAATAGAAGGCCAACCAGTCGAAACTGTCGATAGTCAAACAGTAGAAGAAACTCCGGTTGATCCCTTAGCTGAATTTGATAAAGAAGTGACTGAGAAATGGACAAATACAGCGAAAATTTTAGCCGGGATAAAAGTGGATGAAAATAGTAAATTTTCTGAAATTCAAGCCACTAATAGTTGGCAGAATCATCGTAATTTTTTAGAAAATTCTTGGAGTCAATTAGAATCCCAACAACTCTCTAAAGTAAGAAAATGGTCTAGTGAACATCTTAAAGCCATCAACGATACCTCTCCCTCTGTTTTCTATCCTTTCAGTGGTCCTGATTTCTTATATGCTTATAGTCTCTTTCCTCAAGGTAAAGAATATGTTTTAATTGGCTTAGAACCAGTGGGAACAGTTCCTGATTTTGACCAACTTTCTCCTGCTCAAAGCGCGCAAAAAATCCAGGAGGCTAAAAATTCTTTATTTGCTATTTTAAAGTATAGCTTCTTCCGTACCAATGATATGAAAGTAGACATGGCCAGACAAGGAGTTTTACCCATTTTATTCCTGTTTATGGGTCGCACCAATCAAACCATTTTAGATGTAGAATATGTGGGGGTTGCCAAAGACGCAACGGTGCAAAAATATCAGGAAGGAATGGTTCCAGGGGTAAAAATTTCTTTTGTTCCTGAAGGAGAATCGACCCCTCGTACGCTCTATTATTTCTCAACGGATTTATCCAATGGTGGGTTAGAAAAAAATCCCGAATTTAAGACTTATATGCAGCAAATTAAACAGCCTGTTACCTATCTTAAAGCAGCGTCTTATTTGATGCACTATGGAACCTTTTCTACCATGCGAAACTTAGTGTTATCTCAGAGTGACAACCTCTTACAAGATGACTCAGGTATCCCCGTTAAATCCTTTAATACAGAACAATGGAATCTCACGTTTTATGGTAATTATACCCCTCCCCGCGCTCCCTTTAATCAACAAGAATATCAACCTGATTTGATGACCATTTATCGTAGTAACAAAAACATCGATAAGTTGAATTTTGGCATTGGCTATAATTTCGGTCCCAATGAATCCAATTTAATGTTAGCAAACCCAAAATAATCTCAACCTGAATTTTTCTGTTTACTGATGCTTTTGCGTCGGTAAACAGAAGGTATGAGCAATTTTTTCTTACTCCTTTTATCCTAGAGTTGAGACTAACTTACTATGACCAATATATCTATAAATCCTCGTTGTAAAGTCTGTAAGGAACCTATAAATCAAGAGGCAATCAAATGTAAACATTGTGGCTCTTTTCAAAATTACTTGAGGTATTTATCGATGTTTGGTCAAGGTCAAACTTTTTTTGCTCTGATCTTTTCTTTTATTTCTTTGTTTACTTCATTTTATTCGTTAATTAATTCTCTTCAAATACCGAATGAGCATGAAGTACACGTTCACTTTAATAGTTTAGGGGGTGGAGTAGAAGATCAAATCCAAAAAACCTTATCTTTTTATATATGGAAGAAAGGAAAAGAACCAGCATCAATTCGTAAAGTATGGTTAGTCTATAAAACTGCCAACCAAGCAGAAGAAATTAATATCGATTTATATGCTGATCACAAATCTGTATTAGGTTTATTAGATCATGATACAAAAGGAGAAATTTTTTTAAAAATTGTTAACCCCAAAAAAATAAATTTTGAGAAATTAAAAAAGATTTCACCAACTCAATTATCTTGTAAAGTTCAAATGACTTCTTTTGGCTTGAGACAAGGAATTGAAAAAAAAATTACATTAAAAGAAGAAATTAATAATCATCATTGCTATGATTTCTTAATCAGTTATGAAATTAGAAAAAGTCAATAATTAATCAACTGAAAACGAAATGCGGGGTGTTGTCCACCAATCCCTAACCGAACAATTTCCTCACAAATTTTTAGGCCATTTTTGCTATTGGTTAAGATAACAATGCCTGTTTTTAGTAGTCTAGACCCAAAGGTAAAACTGGTAAAGGTACTACTATCTCCCCAATGCCAAAAAAAATCACCTTGAGGGGTTTTTTCTAAGGCCCATCCTAACCCCCAACTGATGGTAGAATTCAATTTAATCTGAGGAGTCAACATTTCTTGAAGACTATTAGCCGTCAACAAGGGTGACTCAACGGTTCCTTCCGCCATCATAGTCATTAAAAATTGAGCATAATCTCTCGCGGTTGTCCGTAAACTACCAGCAGACAAGGCTGTTTTCGGGCGACGCATCCCTTGTGGAGTTCCACTACGGTTATGGCCATCCGTAGCAACCCCTTGGTATTCTGGTTCCCAGATATAGCTACTATTGGCCATCCCCATGGGAATTAAAACTTGACGACGGATATAACTATGTAAGGGTTCTTGGGTAATTTCTTCCATAACCCGTTGCAAATATAAATAACCTTCTCCAGAATAACCAAAGCGAGTCCCTGGAGTAGCTTCTATCCAAACCGGGGCGTTACCACTCCAATTAGGAAATCCTGTGCTATGGGACAAAACCATCCTAGCGGTAATTAACTTGAGGCGAGGGTCTTTAATATAGGGCTTTTTTGTATAGTTGGTTAATGGAGTATCTAAATCCAGTTTTCCTTGTTCGACTAATTTGAGGACAGCATGGGCAAATAAAGGCTTACTGAGGGATGCAGCAGCAAAAACGGTATTATGATCAACAGAGGTTCGTTTTTTGCGATTTTTAACCCCAAAACCCCGACTCCACCACAGTTGTCCCTGTTTGACAATGGCTAAAGACAGTCCAGGAACCCTGTATTGACGTAATAATTGGGGAATCCTTTTTTCCAAATTGGCAATGGTGTTGTTTGAAGAAGATTGAGCATTGAATGATTGATTGGTCAACAATGCTAATCCACTTGTCCCTAACCCGAAAAAAGCCATCTTACTATAGTTGAAGAATTGCCGGCGATGAAAATGTTTGGGCATATTTATATTAATTAAAAGAGTAAACTATTAGGATGAACATCTACGGTTCTAGGTAGTATGGTTTCGTTGTTACATCCTTCTGATGAAGAACAATTATCTTCATAAAGGGCTAAATCAAACCAAAATGTGGTACCGATTCCCACTTCACTAATCAAATTAATTTGACTGTGATGTTTATCAATAATATTTTTAACAATTGATAGTCCTAACCCTGTTCCTTCAAGGGTATGAACTCTATTTTCTACGCGGAAAAAGCGATCAAAAATGGCTGCTTGGTCTTCAGGAGCAATGCCAATTCCCGTATCAGAAATCTCCACTCTAACACAGGATTTATCGTTAAATTGTTTTGACTTCGTTTTAAAATGATAGGCACGAATGACAATGATACCCTTAGAAGAGGTGAATTTTAGGGCATTTCCCACTAAGTTAGTCATGACCTGTAATAATAAATCATAATGTCCTAAGACTAAAGGTAAATTTAGCTCAACTTCTTTATTTAAAACTAACTCTTTATCCTTGGCGTTTAGTTGATAAGTTCTTAGGGTTTGTTCGATTAATTGAGATAAATCTACCCCATTCAAATGATAGATTTTAGACGATTCTAAACGGGATAAATCTAAGACATCATTAACTAATCGAGTCAGCCGGTCAGTTTCATGATTCGCAGTTTGTAGAAATTCTTTTTTTTCTGGTTCTGTTAAGTCTTCTCCATATTCTGACAGGGTTTCTATAAAAGATTTGATGTTAAATAAAGGAGTTCTTAACTCATGGGATACATTACTAATGAATTGACTTTTAGCTTCATTTAATTCTACTTCACGGGTAATATCCTGTACCGTCATCGCCACTCCTTTCAGTGTTTCTCTGTGTTGATCAAACACTTGAGTTAAAAGAACTCGAACAATCCTTGGTGTGGGTTGACTGAGGTTGATTCGATATTCTCCTGGGCTAATTCTTTGTTGTAAAGAGGTGTTTTCTGAGGTTTTATCTAGTTCTAACTCATCAGAAACAGCAGACTTTTGCTGTATCATTTGTTCTAAGGGAGTTTGTAATTGATTGGTTAATTCTCGGGGTAAAAGTTCCAAGATATTCTCCCCAATTACATTTTTTCCTTCCCAAACAAACATCCGTCTTGCTGTCGGATTAACTAATAGTAAATTAAGCTTAGTATCTAATAAAATTGCCCCATCCACAATGGTAGAAACTAAGGTATCTAATTTTGCTTTTTCTGCGGTTAATTCCTCGATATTTTGTTCTTCATAGCGTTCAAGACGTTTCGCCATTTCATTGAAACTAAAAATCAATTCCCCTAATTCACCTCCAAAGGGAAGAGTAATTCTTTGTTTAAAGTTTCCTGCAGCAATATTTTTAACCCCGACTAATAATTCTTTGATGGGACGGGTAATGGTCAAAGCATTAAAAACCGCCCCTAAAATGACCATCGCCCAAATAGCCACAAACACAGCAATGGTAACATCACGGGTTAAATTAGAGGAATTAACGACTGTCGCATTAGGATTAATTCCAATGGCTAAAAACCCTAAATTTTTCCCTTCATGTCTTAGGGGGACAAAAACATCCGTCACTTCCCCATTGGGACTTTGATGTTGTCGTACTAAGGGTAAAATATGATCGTCCGAGGGAAAATCGGGCAGTTCTAAACGACGTTCAATAGTCAGGGAATTTTGAACTTCTGCCGATGAATAGGGAATACCGAAGAAAATATTTCCTGTCTCGTCAGTATAAATCATGTAGCGGACACTGGAGGTACTTTGATAGAAACGACTGGAAAAACGAGCGACTTCTGTCAAATTATCTTCAGCAATCAGGGGAACAACATTGGAAGCGAGTAATAACCCTAAATCTCGACCAAAGCGCGTATCATTTAATTGTGCGTCTTTCTGAATGGTATTAACGGCCCAAAAGGTTAAACCACTCATCAGCAGCGACACGGCCAGAGTTGCTGCTGCCATTAACTTGGTTTGCAGGGTGAATTCTGACCACCAATGTCTGAGACTCTCTTGGATTTTGTATACGAGATTAAACAAGGCTAACTTACGTTAAGATTTTGCAGTAAAATAATTGATTCCCTACCATACTATCTTAACCCGTCAAGATTCTAGAGGTAGAACTGGGGAGGAACAAAAAAATAAATTTTTTCTGTAGCCCTTGAAATCGTTAAACCTCTATGCTATTATCAATAATTGTGAGATAAATGGGTCGATGCCCGAGTGGTTAATGGGGGCGGACTGTAAATCCGCTGGCTATGCCTACGCTGGTTCAAATCCAGCTCGGCCCACCACCCAAAATACAAGCCCGTGTGGCTCAGTGGTAGAGCACACCCTTGGTAAGGGTGAGGTCACGAGTTCAATCCTCGTCACGGGCTTTTAGTATCTTGAACTACCCCAACTTTAGATATACAGTGACACATTATTTGTCATCGGTGACAGATTATTGTCGTGAAGACAAATTAATTGTCGTTGTGACATATTGCTGTCGTTTAAGCTGGGGAACTCTCCCCATTTCTTGCCGTAGATTGGACAAATGCCAGTACAATTATTAGAGTTCAAAGAGAAAGAAAACTTAGAAATAAAATAGAATGAAATAGCCCTGAGAGGTGGGTGTTACCCACCTCTCCCCCCTCAATCTAGGGAATGATTATCATTATTGTTTATTCTCAATAAGCGGAAAATTGCTGACAATTGTTCAGGGTAGCTCAACCTCCGAAAAACCCTTCACACAAGCCTTTTAACCAAATGTCGGTCAGAATTCCCTAACGTTCTATAACTTAGGGATGAATGACCGACAAATAAATAGACCGCGTAGCGTCCTCATTTCTTAGTTTCTAGTCCTCCTG
>JAAUYD010007031.1_pt1 | contig 19729 bp, 18 predicted proteins | sample 7278101 | NCBI WGS metagenome assembly JAAUYD01 (sample SAMN14350128, study PRJNA611818) | marine sediment metagenome | isolation source: surface marine sediment (0.6m) | place: French Polynesia: Moorea | collected 2018-08
CAGGAATGGCGGGTTCCCGCCAGCTTCCAGGGGCGCCGAACTTTCGTCCGACAGTGGGGGCAATACCGCATGAACGGCATCAACTGGCCGCGGCAGCGCTTGTTCGCGCACCTGGCCGTGTAGCGCTTGTCCGGATAGCGGCGCGTTGTCTCCTCAACGAATCCCGGCCCGTAACACCAGGCGCAGTAGTCCCAGTCGTTCTTCACGCCACGCTCGCAGCGCGGGCAATGGGCAGGCATGCGTGTGTCACAGCCGCGTGTGGGGTTGTCGAAGCCGCACCAGGGGCAAGCCTGCATGCTCTCGGCCGCCGGCCCTTCGCAATTACGACATTGATGGCGGCAGTCGAGCTGCTTGCCGAACTGGCGCTTGAACTCACGCCACTGCAGGCGACGCCACGAGCTGCCGCGGCGCGCGCCGTTCTTCTTCGCACGTGCGCGCTTTTGCTGGCGCGCATGACTGTCGATGCGTTCGAAGTCGGCCTGCATCTGCATCGCGTCGCGATACCGTTTCGCCGGATCGAGCTGAATGGCCTTGCGCAACATTTCGATCAACTCGGGACGCACTCGCGCCTCGAGTTTTTCGTGGCCGCTCATGGGCCACTCAAACGGCCACTCCGGCAATTTGCCGGAGAACAACCGGTACAGAACGAGCCCCATCGAGAACACGTCCGACTGAAACTTCGGCCGTCCCATCGCCTGCTCGGGCGCTATGTAATCAATCGTGCCCGAGCCCGACGCTTTCAGCGTGCGCAGGCACCGTTTGGCGAAGCCGAAGTCGGCAAGTTTGAGCTGGTTGCCTGCAAACAGGATGAAGTTTTCCGGCTTGATGTCGCAATGAATGATCTTGTGTTCGTGCGCGTAAGCAAGTGCTGCAAGACCCTGCCGGGCAAGCTCGAGTTTGCTCGCCGTCGAGGTGCGCCGCACTATGCGATCGGCCAGTGACTCATCACCGAGTTCCATGGCAATGACGAAGTGCTCATCAATGTAGCTGGCATTGAGGACCGACAAGATATTCGGATGCCGGAGCTTGGTCGCGACGCGCACTTCGTGCAAGAACTCGTCTTCACCTGTGTTTGAATCCGGCCTGGGAACTTTGAGAGCAACCTTGACGTTCTGGACGGTGTCATGCGCGCGATAGACGTCGGCAAGCGGCCCCGACGCGATTCGGCCGAGGATCCGGTACTTGCCGATCTTCTGACGGGCTCTCAGCAACGTCAGTCTTCCGTACGTACGCGCCGTACCGCGTCATTCCACCCATCGAGCAACCGACCGCGCCGGGCTGCATCCATCGCCGGTTCGAACCGGCTGTCCAGCTGCCACAGGCGACCGAGGTTTTCGAGTGAATCGACGACCCCTGCCTGGTAACCGGCAAGATAGGCCGCTCCAAGAACCGTGGACTCGACGTTGTCCGGGCGTTCGACGGGCGTGTCGAGCACGTCGGCCAGAAACTGCAGGAACCAGTCGTTTGCAACCATGCCTCCGTCGACACGAATGACACTGGGACGCATGCCGTCGTCGGCCATCGCATTGATCAGGTCACAGGTCTGGTACGCGACCGACTGCAGCGTCGCGGTGACGATTGCATCACGCCCGCTGCCACGCGTCATACCCAGGATCGCGCCACGCGCATCAGGGTCCCAGTAAGGCGCGCCAAGTCCGGCGAATGCCGGTACGACGTAAACGTCCTCGACGACGCCTGTCTGTGCGGCGATCGCCTCGGAGTCAGGCGCCGCATCGATAATACGCAATTCATCGCGTAGCCACTGCATCGCGGAGCCAGCAACAAACACGCTTCCCTCAAGCGCGTACGTCACCTCGCCGCCGATACGCATGCCAACGGTCGTCAGCAACTGATTATGCGACGGTAGCGCCTCGCCGCCCGTATTGGCCACGACGAAACAACCGGTGCCGTAAGTGCTTTTGGTCATGCCCGGCTCGAAGCCCGCCTGACCGATCAAGGCGGATTGCTGATCTCCGGCAATGCCGCAAACCGGCACTTCGCCGCCGACGCAATCATGGTTTGCAATACCGTAGTCCGCCGCACAGTCGCGCACGTCCGGCAACAATGCGCGCGGCACAGCGAACATCGCCAACAACTCGTCGTCCCAGTCCTGAGTATGAATATTGAACAACAGCGTGCGCGATGCGTTGGTGGCATCGGTTGCATGTACTCGACCATCTGTCAGGCGCCAAAGCAGAAAACTGTCGATCGTGCCGAAGGCGAGCTTGCCTGCTTCTGCACGCGCGCGCGCGCCCGCGACGTTGTCGAGAATCCACGCGACTTTGGTGCCCGAAAAATACGGATCGAGTTTCAGGCCGGTCTTCCCGGTGACCGTCGTCTCGAGACCGTCGTCTTTGCGCGCCTGGCAGTAATCTGCCGTGCGGCGGTCCTGCCAGACTATCGCGTTGTAGACCGGCTTGCCCGTCTCCCTGTCCCAGATTACGGTCGTCTCACGCTGGTTGGTTATGCCAATCGCCGAGATATCGGCGGCCACGGCACCCGCTTTCTGCATCGCGGCGCGCGTAACGGCGGATACGGAACCCCAGATTTCCTCTGGATCGTGCTCGACCCAGCCGGGCTGTGGGTATATCTGTGGAAACTCCTGCTGGTCGCTCGCGACGACGTTGGCATCGTGGTCGTAAACAACGGCGCGGCTGCTGCTCGTGCCCTGATCGATGGCAAGCAGGAATTTTCCTCTCATGATGACTCTGATCTCACACTGAATTGGGGTTTTCGAACCTGCATTGTCTGCCCTGCCTCTGCCGGCCAGGGCTGGACACCCTGATTGTCCGCGAACTCAGCGATGCGTGCACGGATTTCTTCAGGCCACGGCGCGACGCGCCGAATGCGCTTGTCGAAATGCAGGTTCATCCACTCGCAGGTCGCCGCCAGGAAACCTTCGGCTGCGTGGTACATCCTCTGAAACTGATGTATGCGCTTGTCGTCGTAGGCGAGTATCTGCGACGTAATGACGTAGGGCGCTCCTGCAACGATTTCACGTTGCCAGGTGACGTGCGACTCCACCGCAATCGTCGAACTGTCATGCGTGCGGATGTAGTCATCCGTCAGACCGAAGGTTTGCCAGAGCTCATCAACTGCTTTGTCGAACGCCAGGAGGTAGTACGCCACGTTCATGTGGTCGTTGATGTCGATCCACTCGGGCAACACGGTGCCCCGCGCCACCTCGATACCTTGCCTTCTCACTTTGCAGACGCCCTCATTCTGTCCCCAGTTCCTCGATGTTGCCGTAGTGTGACAGTGCATCCGGGTTGGCGAGTGCTTCGGTGTTCCTGACAGGCTCGCCATGCACGACCGAGCGCACCGCGAGCTCCACGATCTTGCCACTCTTGGTACGCGGAATTTCCGGGACCGCAATGATCTTGGCCGGCACATGACGCGGTGTCGTGTTCTCACGAATTACGGCTCGGATTCGGTTTTGCAAGTCATCGTCCAGCGCGACGCCATTGCGGAGGATTACGAACAGGACGACGCGCACATCGTCCCGCCAGTTTTGACCGATCGCGATGCTCTCGACAATCTCCTCGAGCTTTTCCACCTGCCGGTAGATTTCGGCCGTACCGATGCGGACGCCGCCCGGGTTCAGGACGGCGTCGGACCGACCGTGGATCACCAGACCGCCATCCTCGGTGAGTTCGGCGAAGTCGCCGTGCGCCCAGATACCCGGGAAACGCTCAAAGTACGCGGCGCGGTACCGCGTTCCGTCGGGATCGTTCCAGAAACCTGTCGGGGCCGAGGGAAACGGCTTGGTGCATACAAGCTCGCCATGCTCCCCGACAACGGGTTGCCCGGCGTCGTTCCAGACTTCAACCGCCATTCCGAGACCGCGGCATTGCAGCTCACCGCGTCGCACAGGCAGCAGCGGATTGCCGAGCGCAAAACAGCTCAGGATATCGGTGCCGCCCGAAATTGACGCCAGTTGCAGGTCGTCACCGATTGCGTCGTAAACATAGTCATAGCTCTCCGGCGCCAGCGGTGAGCCGGTGGACAGTACAGCCCGCAGTTCGGGCAAGTCGTAGTCGTCTTTCGGTCGCATCCCGGTTTTTTCCAGCGCCGAGATGTACTTGGCGCTGGTACCGAACACGGTCACCCGCTCGGCCTCTGCCATCCGCCACAGGACACGGCCGTCGTCGAAAAATGGTGCGCCATCGTAAAGCACCACGGTCGCGCCGGTCGCAAGTCCGCTGACCAGCCAGTTCCACATCATCCACCCACAGGTCGTGAAATAAAACAGCCGATCGCTGGCGCCGATGTCGGTGTGGAGTACGTGCTCCTTGAGGTGCTGCAATAACGACCCGCCGTGGCCGTGGACGATGCATTTGGGAACGCCCGTCGTGCCCGACGAATACATGATGTAGAGCGGGTGATCGAAGTCGACCGGCTCAAACACAAGTTCGCTGCCGGCACGGGCAAACGCAGCCCAGGTCAGCGCATCTTCGAGCTCAGTTTCGCTCGAAACGTCGTTCGCAAACGGGACGATGACGGTGCGTTCGATACTGTCAACGGCGCTGGCAACGCCCTCGATCGTCGTCCGCGTATCGCACGTCTTGCCGTTGTAATAGTAACCGTTGGTCGCGAACAGGACTTTCGGTCGGATCTGGCCGAAGCGGTCCACCACACCGTTGCTGCCAAAATCCGGCGAACAGGACGACCAGATAGCGCCAATACTCGTCGTCGCCAGCATTGCAATGACGGTTTCGGGACAATTGGGTAGAAAGCCAGCGACGCGATCACCGGGTCCAACTCCGGTGGCGCGCAGACCGGCCGCGACGCCGGCAACTTCACTCCGCAGATGGTCGCGACTTAGTTCCCGCCGCACACCATTCTCACCATAGAAGACCAGCGCCGCCCGGTCGCCCTCGTGACGCAACAGGTGCGCCGCGTAGTTGAGTTGCGCTCCCTGGAACCAGCCTGCGGCCATGATGTTGTTCGGGTGCGCAAGGATCGTGTCGGCCGCCCTGTCGAACCGGACGTCGCAATAGGCAGCGAGGCGTTCCCAAAATGCGGCGGTATCGGTTACTGACCAGTGATAGAGCGAGTCATAATCTTCGCAACCGGCCTGCCGCATGAACTCGTGCATTGCAGTGCGATGTGCGCGAGTGGCATCGGGCTGCCAGACGATAGGGTTGCGGGCCATGGTGCCCGCCAGTATCCACAATTCCCGCCTTGTGTCCATGCTGCCCCCGGGGTAATACTCACAGCATGTCATCGACCACTATCGCCATCGCCGCCACGGTCGTTTCGATCGTCCTTATCGCCTGGTACTGGGTTACGCATCGCGGCCTGCGCGCGATGCCGCCGCAGCTCAAACCGGGATCAGCACTACCCGATTTCGTCGCCGCTGATGAACACGGAAACCCGGTACGCTCCACGGATCTGCATGGCACTCCGACCGTGGTTCTGTTTGTACGTGGCAACTGGTGTCCGTTTTGCAGTCGGCAGGTCAGCAACCTGACCCAGTATTACCGTGAAATCGTCGATCTCGGTGCGCGCCTCATACTCATTACGCCAAAGCCGCTCGAGACGACGCGCCGGGTGGCGGAATTCTTTAAGGTTGAATTCGATTTCTGGCTCGACAACGAACTCAGCGTGACGCGGCAACTTGGGCTGCTGCAGCAGGGCGGCGTGCCGAAGGATTACAAGAAAGAATACGGCCGGGACACGATCTGGCCGACGGCACTTGTTGTCGACGCGGCCGGCGTCATCCGGTTCACGGAGCTTTCCAAGCACATTTCGGATCGGCCCGACCCGGCCACGCTGCTGCGGGAAATCCGCAAGACGGTCAAAACCTGACGCCGACAGCCTTGCAGAGAAACTGCATGAACGCTTCGGCAGTGCGGAACGAGGCTTCGACTGTGCGTTGAAACTGCGGCTTCAGGCACGCGTCAACGTCGAATTCGCGAACAGCAATGAAGCTCTTTCGCTTGATGTCCTCAATGCAAACGTGGTCCTTGTCGAAGCCACGCGGCGGGCGCGTAAGCTTCTCACCACCCAGGTCGAATTGTCGTTTGAATGCCGTGCCGCCAATCGCCCGTTGCCATTCCGCTGGCCGCGCAACGATGCGTTCGCGGATGGCTTTTAAGGGTCCGGAATCGGGGCGCCACATGCCGACTCCAATGAACACCTGTTCGGGGTCGATGTGGACGTAATAACCCGGCGAGTGCACATCCTTCGCCCGTTCATGGCGAAACTGGATGCCGATATTCGTTTTGTACGGCAATTTGATCTTGGAAAACCGGGTATCTCGATAAACGCGCATCAACGATCCGCCCACTCGCGTCGGCACCGCCGTGAATCGTGGCGCAATGTCCGTGAGAGGGTCCTGCATCGAGATGATAAAACGCAGAGCGACGTCGAGTACGTCGTCCTCGTAGCGAGGCTTGTTTTCCTTGAACCACTCGCGGTTGTTGTTGGCCTGCAGTTCCTCGAGGAAGCGCAGTGTACGCGGTTCAAACCTGGCGTAGCGGGCCATGCTCAGCAGCTCGCCTGGTCGGCCTGCGGATGCGGGTACATGTCGGACTCGTCCTCGTCGTCGCGACCGGTCAGGCAGACGAAGTCCTTCTCGACCAGAATGCTGAGCTTCTCGCCATCATCGAGAATCTGCTCGCCGGACATCGACACCTGGTCAGAATTCGCCCAGGCGAGAACGACAGTTTCGGGTAGTCGTACGATGATCTGGTTGTCCGAGAAGAACGCGGCCGGATTGACGCTGGCCGGGCTGCTTTCGACGCTGTAGCGAAACGTCCGGTTGCCGGGAAATCCCGTGAGGGCTGAGACCAGGCCGTCATCGCGAAGGGCGTCCACTTCGCCGCGCATGAGGCGCAGTCGTATCGAATTGTCACGGATCCTGAGTTTCACGTCGCTTTATAGGTCATTATTATGCGACCCTCGATTAAAACAGAAATGGTCAATTTTGCCCACTGATCCCTGGTTTTACGCGGCAGCCGTCCCAGCCGTCCTGATCTTCGGCATCGCCAAAGGCGGCTTTGGCGGCAGCCTGGGCGTGCTGGGCGTGCCGATCATGTCGCTTGTCATGTCACCCGTGCAAGCCGCGGCAATCCTGCTGCCGATTCTTTGCCTGATGGACCTCCTTGGCCTCGCGGCGTTCCGGGGAAAATGGGTGATGTCCGATGTGCGGGTGTTGATCCCGTCGGCATTCGCAGGCATCACGGTCGGCGCGATTCTCTACGGCGTCCTCACGGTTGCGCATGTGAAGCTCATCGTCGGCATAACAGCGCTGCTGTTTTCGCTGCACTACTGGTTCGTCGAACGCCACAAACGGCTCGATGAGCGTGCCGAGGCGTCGACAGCAGGGGCGGTCGCGAGTGGTTTGAGTGCGGGATTCACGAGTTTCGTGGCGCATGCGGGTGGACCACCGCTCAACATGTACATGTTGCGACGCAACCTGGACCGCACCGCGTACGTCGCCACGACGGTTGTCTTCTTCACAGCCGTGAATTACGCGAAGCTCATTCCTTACGGCTGGCTGGGCCAGCTATCAGCCGACAACCTCCTGGCGTCGCTGGTGCTGGCACCGCTCGCACCCATCGGCATTGCAACCGGCATCTGGCTGCACCGACGGGTATCGGACCGGTTCTTCTTCCGGTTCGCGTACCTGTTGTTGTTCCTGGTGTCTCTGAAACTTGTCAGCGATGGATTCAGCGGACCGTGACAGTCAACCGATGCAGCGCTGCAGGGACGACTACTCGGGGATAACGTTATCCGCCTGCGGTCCTTTCTGTCCCTGGGTAACTTCCATCGAGACCTTCTGCCCTTCTTTCAGGGTTTTGAAGCCTTCCATCTGGATCGCCGTGTGGTGCACGAACACATCCTGGCCGCCATCGCGCTCGATGAACCCGAATCCCTTATCATCGTTGAACCACTTGACGGTTCCTTCAACTCTTTCGCCTGACATACATACCTCTTGTGAAACATACCGCTTGCCCGAGCGGGTCGAACACCGCGCCCCGTATAGGCCACGGCTAAAAAGATACTACCCGCAATTTGATGACATTTTCGTAACAAAATCGGGGGATAACCGGATTTGTTGCAAAAAAATGCGCCGCTGGCGCTGTGAATCAAGGGGTTTGAGCGCAATCCGGCAACCCGCTGACCCGGCCGCGAATGGCGATTTTCATGTGGGAAATTGTCCGCATATGCGCAATTCGGCGAAGTTCAGGCGCGTTTCCTAACGAAACGACTGTCCAGTTTCGAGGTCGAGTCGCAGCCGAGAAGCGCCAGTGTGCGCTCCAGTTCACTACGCAACAGGCCGAGGCCGCGCTCCACGCCGGCCTGGCCACCGGCCGCGAGCGGATAGAGATAGGCGCGGCCGATGCTGCACGCGTTTGCGCCCAGCGACAGCGCCTTGACGATGTGGCTACCGCGACGAATGCCACCGTCGCAAATAATCTCCAGCCGGTCGTGCAGCGCATCCGCGACGCCGGCAATACAGTCTATCGGCGCCGGAGTGCCCTCGAGCTGGCGCCCGCCATGATTGGAAATCATAACGGCGGTGGCGCCCGAATTCGCGGCATGGCGACAGTCTTCCACGGTCTGGACGCCCTTGACGACCAGTGGACCACCCCACTCGTTCGCCAGCCACTCGACATCCTTCCAGGTTAACGACCGGTCGAACTGACTATCGATGAAATCCTTGACGCTCATGTCCGTGAATTTCTGCGCGCCGATACTTTCGACGACGTTGACGAGTTCCATGTCTTTTCTGACCACCGCGCGATAGAGCCAGCCCGGATGCCGCAGCATGCTGGGCACACTTCGCAGCGCCGGTTTGGCAGTCGCCATCATGCCGTAGTAGTTATCCCGTTCGCGGTTGCCCGCAACCGGCGTGTCGACAGTCAGGCACAGGGCCGTATAGCGGCTGTCCTTGCAACGTTGCACGAAACTGCGCGTCAACTCGCGGTCCCTGAGCACATAGATCTGAAAGATCTTCGGGTGGTCGCCAATCGTCGCTACGTCCTCGATCAGGGTCGTACCGACGGTCGACAGACTGTACGGCATATTGAAACCGGCCGCCGCCTTTGCCACCGCTGCTTCACCCTCGCGGTGAAACAGTTTCGATGCGCCGGTTGGCGCGATCATGACCGGCCAGTCCAGCGCCTTGCCGAACAAGGTTGCGCTCATGTCGATAGAGCTTACGTCGGATAAATGTGCCGGCAACAACTCGTAGTCGTCAAAAGCATCGGTATTCCGTCGCATCGTCCATTCATCGTCGGCACCGCCGTCAATGTAGTGAAATACCGGCGCTGGCAGGCGCCGTTTCGCGATGCGCCGGAAGTCCATGATGTTGTAACAACTACTGATCCCCATGCGCAGGATTATGCCGTATGATCCGCTGCCATGTCCGAATCTGAAAGACAAAACCGCATTGTCGCGACGTGGTTGCTGGTGCTCTGCGGCCTCGTATTCGTCATGGTCGTCCTGGGCGGGTTCACGCGCTTGACGGGTTCCGGCCTGTCGATGGTGGACTGGCGACCGATCATGGGCGTGTTGCCGCCATTGACCGATGCGGAATGGCAACGCGTCTTCGAGATGTACCAGGCGAGCCCGGAGTTCCAAAAAGTAAACTATGAATTCGGCGTTGACGAATTCAAAGGCATATTCTGGCTCGAGTACCTGCATCGCGTACTTGGCAGATTGATCGGGATTGCATTCCTGGTGCCGTTTGCTTTTTTTCTCTTGAAGGGCTACATCCGGCGCTCGGAATGGCTCAAGTACCTGGTGATGTTCGTCCTTGGTGGCTTGCAGGGGCTACTCGGATGGTACATGGTCAAGAGCGGCCTCATCGATGTGCCCCACGTGAGCCAGTATCGCCTGACGGCGCACCTTACCGCGGCCTTTATCATCTATGCGTACATGTTCTGGGTTGCGATGTCGTTGCTGTTCCCGCGCGCCCCTGACGCAACAAAGCATCCCTGGTACGGCAAAACGCTGGCCGTCACCGTACTTATTTGTGTGACGGTGATCTCGGGCGGATTCGTTGCGGGCCTCAAGGCGGGCAAGATCTACAACACGTTCCCGATGATGGGCGATTTCTGGGTTCCGCCGGGACTGATGGCGCTGGAACCTTTCTGGCGCAACTTCTTCGACAACATGGCGACGGTGCAGTTTGACCATCGACTGCTCGCTGTCACGACGCTGGTGGCAATCGTCGTTTACTCGTTCAAAGCGCGCAAGGCGGACCTGCCGCGGCGCGCTCGACCCGCTGTCAACGGACTGCTGCACACCGTCGTTCTCCAGGTCGCCCTTGGCGTTACGACCTTGCTGATGGCGGTGCCGGTGATTCTCGGTGCCGCGCATCAGGCGGTGGCGATGCTACTCTTTACGGTCGCGCTATACCTCGTACATGCATTGAGGCGAGTCTGATGGACGTCTGTTTCGACCAGGAACTCATAGTTCGCTACGGTGGCCGCGGGCCACGCTATACCTCGTACCCGACGGCCCTGCAGTTCAACGACAGCCTGACACCCGATGATTACCGGGCCAAGGCGAACGAGAGCAACAACAGTGACGTGCCGCTTTCGCTCTACGTCCACATTCCTTTTTGCCATTCGCTCTGCTACTACTGCGGCTGCAACAAGATCGTGACGCGCAATGAGCAGCGCGTTGCGCGATACATGGAGATGCTCTACAAGGAAATCGACATGCAGTCGGTGTTGTTTGACAGGGCACGTAAAGTCGAACAACTTCACTTTGGCGGTGGCACGCCGACATACCTCGACAAGGATCAGCTCGGCGCACTCATGCAGCACCTGCGCGGTGCATTCAATTTCGACGCAAGCGACGAGCGCGAATTCTCCATCGAGGTCGATCCGCGAACGGTCGACGCAGATCGGATCCAGGAGCTTTGGGATCTCGGCTTTAACCGCCTGAGCCTGGGCATCCAGGATTTCAACGAGGACGTGCAGAAAGCCGTCAACCGGGCACAGTCTCCGGAAGAAGTACAGGCGCTCGTCGATAGCGCACGTACAGCTGGCTTCGGGTCCATTTCTTTCGATCTGATCTACGGACTGCCACACCAGACCGTGGAATCGTTCGACAAAACACTCGACGTCGTCGTTGCCATGAAGCCTGACAGGCTCGCCGTTTACAACTATGCGCACCTGCCCCAACGCTTCAAGGGCCAGCGCATGATCAATGCCGACGATATCCCCGCACCGGAAGTAAAGCTCGACCTGCTGCATCACACGATCGACAAGCTCTGTGGCGAAGGCTACATCTACATCGGCATGGATCATTTCGCGCTGCCCGAAGATGAACTGGTCCGGGCGCGTGAGGACGGAACGTTGCAACGCAACTTCCAGGGCTATTCGACGCACCGGCAATGCGACCTGGTGTCACTGGGGGTCTCCGGAATCGGTGGCATCGGCAACATGTTCGCGCAGAATGCGATCACCACGATGGAATACGAGCAGATCATCGAGAGCGGCGAACTGCCGATCAAGAAGGGCCTGCTTGTCGACGAAGACGATCTCGTAAGGGCCGCCGTAATCCAGGACCTGATGTGCTACGACAGCCTCGACTTCGACGCCTTCGGTGCCCGGCACGGCATCGATTTTCGCGACTACTTCGCCGACGAAGTCAAGCAACTCGAGGTACTCGAAGACGACGGGCTGATCGAACTCTCGGACAGGGGCATCACCATCACGCCGAGGGGGCGATTGTTGCTGCGCAACATCGCAATGACGTTCGATCGCTACATCAACCTCGCCGAAAACGACAGCCGGTTTTCCAAGGCTATCTAACGCGACATGTGGGCGTTGGGGAAAACACCCCCGAATCCATAGCCGAGCAAGCACGGCGACTGAACTACGTGGCTACGATAAAAATCGCGAGGCGTGTGAGGGGGAGTTATTCCCCGACGCCTCATTTATCGAGTCTCAGCTGACGACGGTAAGCCAGTCGTGCGTGTCCTCGCGGTGGCCGTACTGAATGTCCTGCAATGCGGTCTGGAGCTTCTTGCGATTCGGGCCGGGCTGGCCGTCGCGAACCGGGATCTCCTCGCCTTTGTAGACCAGCGTACCAACGGGTGACAGCGTCGCGGCCGTGCCGGACAGGCACGCCTCCCACGTCTTCACCTTTTCAAGCAACTCGTCGACCGTGAACGGACGTTCGCTGATCTTGTACCCCATCTCAGCGCCGAGCTTCAGGATCGAGTCGCGCGTCATGCCGTGCAGAAAAGTCGTATCGAGCGACTTGGTCAGGATCTCGTCATCGCTGATCAGCAGGAAGTTCGCGGCGCCCGTTTCCTGGACGTCGCCGTCCGGGCAGAATAACACCTGGTCGACGCCGTATTTCTCTTTCGCTTCGAGCGTCGGCCCGAGTGCAGCCGCGTAGTTGCCACCAGTCTTAGTGCTGCCGAGCTGTTCCGTAGTGCGCCAACGCTCATCCTCTACGAGCAATTTCAACGCGGCAGCGCCACCGGCGAAATAGTCGCCGACGGGCGAGCACAGTACGTAGAGAATGGCCTCCGAGGACGGCGCGGCAGCCGCGCCGATGTTCTCGAGCGTCCCGATCAATGTCGGGCGCAGGTATAGCGATGCAGGTGGCTCGGGAATAGCGTCGATATTGGCGTGTACAGCATCGATGACCATCGTGGACAACATGTCGGCATCGGGAACCGGCAGCCGCAAGGAGACTGCGCTGCGCCGCATGCGCGCGACGTGGTCGTGCAGGCGGAAAATGCGGCCCTTACCGTCGCTCCAGCGATACGCCTTGAAGCCCTCAAAACAGGTGCTCGCGTAGTGCAGGACGTGCGCAGCGGGATGCAGCGGAATGGGTGCGGTGGGTTCGATGGACGCCTTTCCCCAGGCGCCATCAGCATATCGTGCGATCGCAAACTGATCGCAAAATTCAGTGCCGAAGGCCTTCATGATTAAACGAGCTCGAAAGAACTTTGATGACGCTACTTTGCCACCGATGGGACGTGATTGACCAGAGGTAAAACCACGTATTTGAGCTGGGCAGACTATATACATCGTGGTAGTTCAGGAAGCTCATGCGGGTCGGCCGCGACGCACGCCATGCTAATCTTGCGCCGGCCTTGCGCCACGTCCAGCCAGGTGTGTTGGCTGGATGGCCGCTTCAGTTTCCTCAACCCGGGTGCCCGAAATAGATGGTCGAAATAGAGTTTCACAGATCCGCATTGACAGACTCCGAACAGACGGTGGTCGCCCGGGGTTTTGCGGCGCATTCGCAGGAAAGAAATGCACCGGAGTACCGCAAGGAGTTCGTCAAGTGGTTGGCGTTCGACGACAAGAACGACCTTATCGCGGCGCTCACCGCAGATGTCCTTTGGGACTGGATGTATGTCGACGAACTGTGGGTTCACGCGAATCTGCGCGACCGGGGACTCGGCAAGCGGCTGATGATTCTCGCCGGGGAATTGGCACAGGCCGAGGGGCTGCAGGGAATCTGGCTTTGGACACAAAGTTGGCAGGCTGAAGAGTTCTACGCCCGCCTCGGCTATGAGGAGTTCGCGCGCTTCGAGAATGCCCCCAAAGGACACACGCGAATAGGTTTCCGCAAGCAGTTGCCGTAGAGCTCTCCCGCGAGCGATCAGAAACTCGGCGGCGTGCACGCCGTGATCAATTCGCAGGCTTCGCTGCCGACATTGCGAAACTGGTGTGGCAGATTGCTCCTGAAGTAATAGGCGTCGCCCTGGCTCAACACCGCGACCTCGTCTCCAACCGTAACTTCGAGGCGACCGCTCAAAACGATGCCACACTCTTCACCTTCGTGCGTCAATTCGTGTCGCCCGGTTCCGGCGCCGGGCTGATAGCACTCCTTGAGAAGCTGGATCGCTTTGTTCGACAGGTTGGCGCCCACTTGCCGGTACGAGACGCCTCCTTCAGCAATTTCGATGAGCTCGTCGGCGCGAAAGAACAGGCGCTCCTGTCCCTGCACGTCGTCGGAGAAGAACTCGCCGAGGCTCATTGGAACACCGTCGAGGATCTTCTTGAGCATGCTGACCGTCGGGTTGAGTTTGCCGGCCTCGACCTGGGAAATCGTGGCGTTTGCGACGCCTGACTGGCGCGCGAGCTGGCGTTGCGACAGCTTGAGGCGCTGACGAATTCCCTTGAGTCGCACGGCGATGTCCTGGTTCATGCGATTTTCCGCCCATATTGTTTAGCTTCCTAAACAGTATGACCCCTGAATCTATTTGAATCAATTAGTTAGAATCAACGACGTAACGGATTGTTTAACATCGCGCTGCAGGCGTAAACTTGCCTGATTCCCCTCTTTTGGCCGGAGGCCCGCGCATGAACGCCGTCGTCGAAAACCCCTACTGGATGCCGTTTACGGCCAACCGCGATTTCAACAAGAAGCCGCGTGTCATCTCGGGCGCGCAAGGTCACTGGTACACGACCCGCGACGGCGAACGCCTTTACGATTCCTTCTCCGGGTTGTGGACAACCGGCATCGGCCACTGCCACCCGAAGATCGTTGAGGCGGTGCAAAAACAGGTTGCCACGCTCGACTATTCCATCTCGTTTCAGGTGACCAACGACAAGGCGCTGGCCCTCGCCGAGCGCGTGACCGACATGGCGCCCGAAGGCATTTCGCATTGCTTCTTTACGAACTCGGGTTCCGAGTCGGTCGACACCGCACTCAAGATTGCGCTCGGCTATCACCGCGCACGCGGCGAAGGCAACAGGACGCGCCTCATCGGGCGCGAAAAAGGCTACCACGGCGTCAATTTCGGCGGCATGTCCGTCGGTGGCATGGTGCCGAATCGCAAAGTGTTCAGCGCCGCACTACTTCCAGGCGTAGACCATCTTCGACACACCCTCGACATCAAACGCAACGCATTTTCGCGCGGTTTGCCCGAGCACGGCATCGAACTTGCCGAGGACCTCGAACGCCTTTGCCAGTTGCATGACGGCAGCAACATCGCGGCCGTTATCGTCGAGCCAGTACCCGGCTCGGCTGGCGTCATTCCGCCGCCGCCTGGCTACCTCGAACGCCTGCGTGAGATCTGCGACAACCACGGCATCCTGCTCATCTTCGACGAAGTCATTGCCGCATTCGGTCGCCTTGGCGAACCATTTGGCGCCACGCGATTTGGTGTTACGCCGGACATCATCACAACGGCGAAAGGCCTGACGAACGGTGTAATTCCGATGGGCGCCGTGTTCGTCCGCGATGAAATCTATGACGCATTCATGAACGGCCCTGCGCACATGATCGAACTGTTCCACGGCTACACCTATTCGGGACACCCGGTTGCCGCCGCGGCAGGACTCGCGACGATGGATGTCTACGACGACGAAGGCATTTTCGAGCAGTCGCGCAACCTCGAGCAGCATTTTGAGGACCTGCTGCACTCGTTCGCCGACCATAAGCACGTCATCGACGTGCGCAATATCGGCCTCATGGGTTCGATCGAGATGGCCCCACGCGATGGCGCGCCTGGCCAGCGCGGCATGGAAGTCCACAAGAAATGTTTCTGGGACGAGAACCTCGTCGTGCGCAACGGCATGGACATGCTGCAGTTTTCGCCCTTCCTGAACTCCGATCCTGACGAGATGACAAAGTCGTTTGAGGCGGTGCGCCGCGTTCTCGATGCGATCGACTAAGCTGGAGCAAGCATGAACGCCACACCCGCAAGCAAGATCGATACCGCGAAGACCCTCGGGCATTTCATCAACGGCGCAGAAGTCGCCGATGATAATCGGCCCGAGCCTGTCTACAACCCGGCGACGGGCGAGCTGACCGGTCATGTCGCGATGGCCACAAAGGCCACCGTCGAAGAAGCTATCGCTGCTGCTGAAGCGGCTTTCCCGGAATGGCGTGACACGCCACCAGCAAAACGCGCGCGCATCATGTTCCGCTTCAAGCAACTTCTCGAAGAAAATGCCGATGCGATTGCTGCCGCGATTACGGCAGAACACGGCAAGGTCTTCGATGACGCAATGGGTGAATTCGGGCGCGGCGTCGAAGTAGTCGACTACGCATGTGGCATCCCCGAGTTGCTCAAGGGCGAATACTCGCGCAACGTCGGCCCCGGCATCGACAGCTGGTCCGACCATCAACCGCTCGGTGTCGTCGCGGGCATTACGCCGTTCAACTTCCCTGCGATGGTCCCGATGTGGATGTATCCGATGGCGATTGCGTGCGGCAACTCGTTCGTGCTCAAACCGTCGGAGAAAGACCCGACCGCACCGATGGTGGTTGCACGGCTGTTGAAAGAAGCCGGACTGCCTGACGGGGTATTCAACCTCGTCAATGGCGACAAGGAGGCGGTCGACACCCTGCTCCACGATGCACGCGTTGAGGCGATCAGCTTCGTGGGCTCAACGCCGATTGCCGAGTACATCTACTCGACCGGCACGGCCAACGGCAAGCGAGTGCAGGCTCTCGGAGGCGCGAAGAACCACGCGGTCATCATGCCCGATGCGGATGTCGACAATGCCGTCAGCGCACTGATGGGTGCCGCTTTCGGCTCCTGCGGCGAACGTTGCATGGCCATTTCGGTGGCGGTTTGCGTCGGCGACGAGACGGCGGACAGCGTAGTCGGAAAACTCAAGACCGAGATTGCGGACCTCAAGGTGGGACCCGGCACGGACGTCTCGAATCACATGGGGCCCCTGGTAACGCAACCGCATTTCGAAAAGGTTCGCAGCTACGTCGACCTCGGCGTCGAGGAAGGCGCGGATCTCGTCTGCGACGGCCGTGGCCTTGTCGTTGCGGGTCATGAAGACGGTTTCTTCCTCGGCCCGTGCCTGTTCGACAAAGTGACGGCAGATATGCGCATATACCAGGAAGAGATCTTCGGTCCGGTCCTGTGTGTCGTGCGCGCAGAATCGGAAGAACAGGCGATGCAGCTCATTGATGAACACGAGTACGGCAACGGAACCTGCATCTTCACCCGCGACGGTGAGGCGGCCCGGTACTTCGCCGACAACATCAAGGTCGGCATGGTAGGTATCAACGTGCCGCTGCCCGTACCGGTGGCGTATCACAGCTTCGGAGGCTGGAAACGTTCCTTGTTCGGCGATCTGTATGCCTACGGGCCAGACAGCGTGCGCTTCTATACGCGTCGCAAGACGATTACCCAGCGCTGGCCGTCGGGCGGCGTCCGTGAGAAGGCGCAGTTTTCATTCCCGGGCCGCCAGTAGCGAAACTAGGCTACAATCGCTGTCCCGCAGATTCCGGAGACAACGATGAAGAAAGCCGCCCTTCTCCTGCTCGCCCTGGCACCCGTCGTACATGCCGACAACCACGAAAGTCCGTTCGCGGCGGTCGAAGTCGCGCCCGGGATCTACCAGGTAGGCAATACGAACGAAGGCTTTGCTCTTAACGAGCCGTCCGATTTCGTCGGCGGTGGCGTCGGACTCCTGGTTGGTGACGAATACATCGTCATGATCGATGACGTTATGGAATCGACCGCGCCGGCACTGGTAGCGAAAGTTGAGGAAATTGCCGGCCGCCCGATCGATTTCGTGATCAACACACATGCACATGGTGACCATGTCGGCGGCAATGTCTACGTTACCGAAAAGGGTGCGATTGTCGTATCTCACGACAAGCTGCGCGAACGCATGGAGGGCAATCCGCAACTCAATACCGGCCCCGGTGCTCTGCCGGTTGTTACGTTCTCTGACCGCATGACGTTTCACGTCAACGGCGAACACGCGGTTGCGATCCACGTGCCGGATGCACATACGGACGGCGATGCCATAATTCACTTCACCCAGGCGAACGTGATCGCAGCCGGAGACCTGAGTTTCCGCGGTCTGTTCCCGTTTATCGATCTCGATAGTGGCGGCACCGTGGCCGGATACATGGCCGGTATGCAATTGATGATCGATATGGGCGATGAAAACACCAGGTACCTGACTGGTCATGGGCCGGTCGGTACGCGTGCCGGCCTGGAGAAAGACCTCGCCATGCTGAAAGATTCCGAAGCACGCGTGAAAGCCCTTATAGACAAGGGCATGAGCGAGGAGGAGATTCTTGCTGCCAACCCGCTGTCCGACTATGCAGATGATTACAGCTGGTTCTTTATTACAACCGAGAGAATGACCCAGACGTTCATTCGTTCATTGCTTCAGAATTAGAAGGACTTCATGGACAACAACAAGACTGCCGAATTCGTCAACGCGATGTGGGATGACTCGATCATTCCTGAGATCGCTGAATACATCAAAGTCCCGAACAAATCTCCGCATTTCGATCCCGAATGGGAGAAACACGGCCACATGGAGACGGCCGTGCAGATGCTTGAAAAATGGTGCCAGACTCAGCCGATCAAGGGCATGACGATGGAGATCGTACGCATCGAAGGCCGCACGCCGCTCCTGTTTATCGACATCCCGGGACAGTCAGACGACGTCGTGCTGCTTTACGGCCACTACGACAAGCAGCCCGAGTTCAGTGGCTGGGACGACGATCTCGATCCCTGGACCCCGGTGATCAAGGACGGCAAGTTGTATGGTCGCGGTGGCGCTGACGACGGTTATGCGGTATTCGGCTCCCTCACGGCTGTACGCGTACTGCAGGAGCAAGGAATCCCGCACGCGCACTGTGTCGTGATAGTCGAGGGTTGCGAAGAAAGCGGCAGCTTCGACCTGCCCTACTACATTGACCTGCTCGAGGATCGTATCGGATCGCCGGACCTCGTCGTTTGCCTCGACGCGGAGTGCGGCAACTACGATCAGCTGTGGTGCACGACATCGCTGCGCGGCAACCTGACCGGTACGTTGCGCGTCGACGTCCTGACCGAGGGCGTGCATTCGGGCACCGCCAGTGGCGTTGTCCCTTCGAGTTTCCGCACGGCGCGGCAGCTCATTAGCCGGATCGAGGACGAGGACTCCGGCCAGATCAAACTCGATGCGCTGCACGCGGACATCCCCGCGCAGCGACTCGATCAGGCCGGCAAAGCTGCCGAGACGCTGGAGGAACTCGTCTATGAGAAGTTCCCGTGGGCTGTAGACGCACCCGCACCGAGTGAGTCGCATACCGAATTACTGCTCAACAATACGTGGCGACCGACGCTCGCCGTTACCGGCCAGGAAGGTATGCCTGCTCTGATCGATGCCGGCAATGTCCTTCTGCCTTACACAGTTCTGAAGCTGTCGTTCCGGCTTCCGCCGACGATCGACGCGGACGACGCGGCTGTCGCCGTCAAAGCGGCGCTGGAAGCCGATACGCCGCCGCTGGTCGAGGTCGAATTCGATGCCGACTCGAGCATGGCCGGCTGGAACGCGCCGGAAATCGCGCCCTGGCTCGAAGCGTCGATGCAGAAAGCCTCCGACGCATTCTTCGGCAAACCGTCGATGTACATGGGCACGGGCGGCACGATCCCGTTCATGGGCATGCTGGGCGAACGCTTCCCCGAAGCGCAGTTTCTGATCACCGGCCTGCTCGGACCGAAGTCGAACGCACATGGCCCGAACGAGTTCCTGCACATTGAAACGGGCAAGCGCCTGACCTGCTGCGTCGCGCAGGTACTCGAAGATCACTTTAATCGAGGTTGAGACGTACGGGCGTACTCAAGGCGCCTTGAATGGTCCGGTGCAATACCCGGACCCTGCGCTTATCCCTGATTGCCGGTCATCAGGTGCTGGGCGAGCTGCCCGCGAACGAGTGGCGCCGTCATCGCAGCCAGAATCACCGTGCATCCGGAACTGACGAGCAGCACGCCAAGTTCGCCGATCCTGCCGAGGTCGTCCGGAATCAACCAGCGACA
>JAAUYD010143723.1_pt1 | contig 19725 bp, 14 predicted proteins | sample 7278101 | NCBI WGS metagenome assembly JAAUYD01 (sample SAMN14350128, study PRJNA611818) | marine sediment metagenome | isolation source: surface marine sediment (0.6m) | place: French Polynesia: Moorea | collected 2018-08
TCCGGACCCATGACCGTCGAGACGTGTCCGGGCGCAATCAATGCGTCGAAGCCCGGCTTGCCCGACTCGAGCAGCATCGCGACTGCGGGCCAGGTCAGACGGCCGGACAGCAGGACGAGGAGATTCTCCGGCGCGCCCTCCGCGAGCATCGCGGCCACCGGCGCAGTCGTGGTTTCGAAGCCTGCTGCGAAGAACACGATTTTGCGTTTGGGATGGTCGAGCGCGATGCGCACGGCCTCGGTGGGTGATGCGATCGGCCGGATATCGGCACCGGCCGCCTTTGCCTGTTCAAGCGACCGCGGCTCTCGCTTCGGCACATTGACGGGCACGCGCAACATGTCACCGAACGCCACCAGCGTGATGTCTTCGTGCAGCGCGAGCTGCATGGCTTCGTAGACATCTTCCTCGGGACAGATACACACGGGGCATCCGGGTCCGGGAACGAGTTCGATATTGCCGGGAACGACGCTGCGCAAGCCGGCCATCGATATTGACCGTTCGTGGCCGCCGCACACGTTCATTATGCGTACCGGTCGATCGAAGCCCGGTTCGTCGAGCGCGCGCAGCCAGTCCGTCGCGCTACGCTCCATCAGCCTGCGCCGACCGCTTTGCGCTGCTCACGCACGGTGTCGAGTTCAGCATGCAGCCATTCGAGCCAGCCGACCAGGCCATCGCTGCTTTTCGCCGACACCTGGATCAGCGGCGCGGTGCTGGCGAGCTGGCGCAGACAGGATTCCGCGTAGGCGGGATCGAAATCGTCGAGCACCGGCAGCAGATCTGCCTTGGTGACGAGCACGAGATCTGCGGCACGGAACATGACCGGGTACTTGGCCGGCTTGTCGTGGCCTTCCGGCGTCGACAGCAGCGTGACGTTACGGTGCTGCCCGAGGTCGAAGCTCGCCGGGCACACGAGATTGCCGACATTTTCGACGAACACGATATCGACATGGTCGATCGACAACTCGTGCAATGCATCGTGAACCATGTGCGCATCGAGATGACACGCGCTGCCCGTGCTGATCTGCATGGCCGGAACGCCTTTGGCACGAATTCGCTCGGCATCGTTTTCGGTTTCGAGATCGCCTTCGATAACTGCAATCTTCACGCTGTCGCCGAGCGCATCGATGGTGGCTTCGAGCAACGCCGTCTTGCCCGCTCCGGGCGACGACATCAGGTTGATGGCGAGCGCGCTGTGCCGCGCGAAGTGCTCGCGATTGTGAGCTGCCTGATGATCGTTTGCATCGAGCAGGTTCTTCAGGACCTCGACCGACTCGTGGCCGACAAGATGCTCGTTGCCTGGTGTGATGTTACAACCGCAGGTATCGCACATGATCTTCTCCCGGGTCGTTATGTCTGAGCCAGCATCTCGTCGAACAGCGCCCAGGACTCGGCCGCCTCCTCGTTCGACACCTTCTGTATCGCGTAGCCCACGTGCACGAGCACGTGGTCGCCAGGCTCCAGCGCCTCGTGCTGCAACATGAACAGGCTGACCTCGCGTTCGATACCACGCGCCTCACAGGTACACTGGTAGCCGTCAATTGCCGTAATTCTCATGGGCACCGCAAGGCACATTCGGTCACTCCCGATTTGCATATGACTCAACGCTAATATTGTTGTACAGAATAGCCGCGTGCAACGTGGCAAACAACCGCGCGCTAGGTAGATTCCTCTATCGCGCATTGCGAGAATGCTGCTTATGCCAAATCGACCCGGATTGCCTGTAACGCTCGGCATGCTAATGCTGCTTGTCTGGGCGACGGCCCCGGCGGCGCCGGCCATCGTCGCAGCCTGCAAGGCCTGCCATGCCGAAGACGGCAGCGGCGTTGGCAAACGCTTCGTTCCGGTGATCACGGGCACACCGGCCGTGCATATCGAGGAAGCGCTGTACGCCTACAAGGACGGCGCGCGTCAGTGCACGACCGAACCCGCAATGTGCCAGGCCGTCGCACTGTTGTCCGATGAAGACATTGCGGACCTCGCCGAGCACTACAGCGCCTTGAAACGGCCATCGCTCAATGAGCCGTTCGACCGTGACCTGGCCGAACGCGGCGAGCGCATTCATCAGCAGCATTGCGCGCGCTGTCATGTACCCCCCGATGATCCCGACGTCGCCGACGCGCTTGGCTATCCGCTGCACGGGCAGCACCCGGTGTACCTGCGCCATGCCCTGAAGGCCTACCTCGACGGTACACGAGAGCACCTCCTCGAGCAGATGAAAGAAAAAATGGACCTGCTCGAAGACGGTGACGTCGAAGCACTTGTCAATTACTACGCGAGTTACTGATCGGTCCGACTGTGGTAACGTCGCAGCGCGTTGCTGCCCCACGCAGTGTTGACGACGGAAACTGACATGATCAATCGCCTCACCTTTTGGCTGCTCGCCGTATTCCTCATGCCCGCCGGCCACGCTCGCGCCGACGTCACGCTGATTCACGCCGGCGAACTGTTGGCCATCCCCGGCGAACCGCCCCGTAGCAACCAGACCATCATCATCGAGGACCGGCGCATCACGGGCGTGCAGGAGGGGTTTGCCGAAGTAGAGGGTGCCACTGTCATCGATCTGCGCAACAGTTTCGTGCTGCCCGGCCTCATGGATATGCACGTGCATCTGCAGGGCCAGCTCGGCCCGAACAACGACCGCGATGCGCTCAAGATGTCGGACCAGTTGATGCAGATGCGTAGCCTGCATTACGCAATGAACACGTTGCTCGCCGGCTTCACGACCGTACGCGACGTGGGCTCGTCGCCGCAGGAAATGTACGCGATGCGCGATGCGATCAACAAGGGTTGGGTTGACGGGCCGCGCATCATCGCGGCGGGGGGTGTCGGCATTACAGGCGGTCACGCCGATGTCAGCGGCGTCAGTCCCGACCTTATGGAGTTGTTCACCTCGCCGAACGTGTGCGACGGGCCTTACGACTGCCGGCGCGCGGCACGCAATGTCATCAAGTACGGCGCCGACCTGATAAAGATCACCTCGACGGGCGGCGTCATGACACAACGCAAAACCGGCACGGGGCAGCAGATGGAGATGGACGAACTGCGGGAAATCGTGCGCGCCGCAGAGCGCATGGGACGCAAAGTTGCCTCACACGCGCACGAGGAGGACGGCATCGTCGCGGCGCTCGAAGCCGGCGTCGCCAGTATCGAGCACGGCACCTACACGGGTCCGCGCGCCATCAAGCTGTTCAAGGAAACCGGCGCGTATCTCGTACCGACGCTGCTCGCGGGCAAGACGGTGGCGACAGCCGCGGTCGAAGCAGATTTTCTGGCGCCCGAAGTCAGGGAAAAGGCGATCCGTGTCGGCAACGACATGGCAGGCAATTTCGAGAAAGCGCACAAAGCCGGCGTCAACGTGGCCTACGGCACCGACAGCGGCATTTCTGCCCACGGCACCAATGCCGAGGAGGCCGTACTCATGGTCGAGGCGGGCATGTCGGAGATGGACGTGATCATATCCGCGACGGTCAACGCGGCCGATCTGATCGATATGTCAGCTGATATCGGCACGATCGAGGTTGGCAAGTTCGCCGATATCATCGCCGTCGATGACTCACCGCTCGAGGACATCAGCCGGCTCCTGGACGTCGCCTTCGTTATGAAAGGCGGCAAGGTCTACAAGCAATAGTATGGCAATGAAGCCCAGCACGCTCAGGATCGGTTACCGTTACCGGCCCGGGCGACTAGCACCGGACTACGACGCGATCGTCATCGGCTCGGGCATGGGCGGCCTGACCACGGCGGCGCTGCTCAGCGAACTCGGCTGGAAAGTGTGCGTGCTCGAACAGCACTACACTGCTGGCGGCTACACGCATTCCTACGAGCGCAACGGCTACGAGTGGGACGTGGGCGTGCATTACATCGGCGAGGTCGGTGCGCCTACCCGCTCGCGCAAGCTGTTCGACTTTCTTTCGGGCGGAAAGCTCGAATGGTCGCCAATGGCGAACGAGTACGATCGATTCTACGTTGGCGACAAGGTGTTCAATGCTCTCGCCGGCAAACAGGAATTCCGCGATAACCTCGTGCGGCAATTTCCGGACGAGGTCCACGCCATTGACGCCTATATGCGATTGCTCGATCGTTCCGGAGACGCTTTGCAGGCATTCGGAATGCGACGCGGGCTGCCCCGAGTCTTGCGCTGGGTCATGCAGCCCTGGCTGGACTGGCGTATGCGCGGCGCATTCGGCAAGACCACGTGGGAAGTTCTGTCCTCACTCACGAGCGACCGCGATCTGATCGCGACACTGTGCGGTCAATGGGGCGACATGGGACTACCGCCCAGGCGGTCACCGTTCATGGCCCATGCGATGATCGCGCGACACTACCTCTATGGCGGGTTCTACCCGGTCGGCGGTTCCTGGCGTATCGCCGAGACAATCATTCCGAAGATCCGGCAATCGGGCGGCGAGGTTTTCACCTACGCAAAGGTCGAACGCATAGGGGTCGAGAATGGGCGCGTTACCGGGGTGGAGATGAAAGATGGACATCGCATCGACTGCCCGTGTGTCATTTCATCGGCGGGCATCCACAACACGTTCACTCAGCTCCTCGACGACGACGTGGTCGAACGCACCGGGTATCGCCGCAAGATCCGCCGGGTTCGGCCCAGTATGGGACACCTCGGTGTTTACATCGGCCTCAAGGGTACGGCCGAGGAACTCGGCCTGCCGAAAACGAATTTCTGGATCTACCCGTCCAACGACTACGACGCGGCCGTCGACGCTTTCATGGAGAATCCGGAAGCGCCGTTTCCCGTCGTATACATCTCGTTCCCGTCGGCCAAGGACCCCGACTACGAAAACCGCCATCCGGGGACATCAACGATCGAGATTGTCGCACCCGCGCCCTACGCCTGGTTCGAGCAGTGGCGAGACGGCACCTGGGGCCAGCGCGGTGAGGACTACGACGCGCTGAAAACCGATCTCGGCGAACGGCTCATGGGCTACGTGTACGAGAAGCTGCCGCACCTGCGCGGCAAGGTCGACTACTACGAGGTGTCCACGCCCTTATCCACCAACTGGTTCGGCGGCTACCAGCACGGCGAACTCTATGGGCTGGAGCATTCACCCGAACGGATGCGCCAGAACTGGCTGCGGCCGAAGACGGCGATTCCGGGCCTCTGGCTCACCGGCCAGGACATACTGACCTGCGGCGTGACGGGCGCGATGATGGCCGGACTCATCACCACGATGAGCATGGTCGGCGCGCGCCGCATGACGCCGCTCCTGAAGACTATTTACGCCTGACGCCCTGCCTCGTTGGCCTGACTGCAGACCAGGCTAGTCGATCTCGCGAACGTGCGCGACGAGCACATCGCAGGGAATGTGATCCAGCGCGCGAGCCGCCGTACTACCGATGATGCGTTGCTTGATCCTGCCGCGCGCGAGCGCACCCATGACGACGAGGCTGGCGTTGTTCGCCATCGCGTACGAGGACAGGACCTCGTCGGCGCGACCCGGCAGCATGTGAACATGTTCCGCATCGAGGTCGCACTCGGCGATCAGGGCATCCAGCGCCTGCCGGTGTTCCTTGCGGATCTTGGCATCGAGTTCCGCGACCGACAGTTTCACGGGCTTGAATGACCAGGTTGCTCTGGCGCCGATTTCCTCGATGCGCTGATAGGTATGGATGACGTGCAGCGAGCCTCCGAACTCGTTCGCGAGATCGCGCGCGCGTTCGATGATGTTTCGGTCGAGGTTAGCGGGCTTGTCATGCGCATGCACGGGATCGACAGCGGCAACGATAAGCGGTTTCTCCGGCCACTCGTTGTGTTTGACGAACCACAGCGGGTAGTCGAGATCGCGAATCAGGTCCCAATCGGTATCGCGCATCGACGCTCTTTCCGACGGGTCGTGGAAATGCGTTCCCTTGACGACGAAATCCGGTTTGCGTGCCGCGGCCTCGCGTCGAATGACGGCAGCAACATGGCGATCTGTCGAACGTTCGACGTCGACGCTGACACCCTCGGCTTCTACGCTGGCAACCAGTTCTGCCAGTGCCTCTTCCTGTGAGCCGCGAATCGAATCGGCGATATGCTGCGATTCGAGAAGGTACACGTAGCTCTCGCCCAGGTAATCGGTAATCGGGTCGCAAACCAGGAGGTGAAGACTGGCGCCTTTCGCTTTGGCCAGCCAGGCGGCCCGTGCGACGACCTCTTGCGGGTAGTTGTCAAACTCGACAACACACAGGATGCTGCTCATCAAACACCTCCTTACACCGACCCATAGTCAGGTTAGCCACGCGACGCAAGTCGCGCACTTCGTAGATTTACGCATACCCGCATTTGCCGCAACGTATCAGAATATGCCTATATACATCAGGCGTAGCGCCGTCAGCGTTACAAGCACGCGAAACGCGATGCGGAACGTCCGTTCCGAGATCTTCTCGATCAGCAGTTTACCCACCCAGGTGCCCGCGAATGCGACGAGAATGGACATCGCGATGACGACCAGGTAGGGGCGATAGTCGAAGCCGTTCGCCGCGTACCCGGCAATCTTGAAGACTCCCATGCCCGTCAGTGCTGCCGCCATGGTGCCGACGACTGCACGTCGCGTCAGCCCCGCGTGCAGAATGACGGCATGGAGCAGCGCCCCGTAGGCAAACAGCGTCGACAGGAACGAATGTACGAAGCCGACGACGCCCCAGGGATGTGCTATGCGTGGCCGCCAGCTGATTGCCGGCAGCCAGATCGCGACCAGCATCAGCGTGCTGAGCGCTATCGCGATGACGCGCTCGGGCAGTGCGACATAGAGTCTCGACGCAAGCGCGACCGCGATGACGCTGCCGAGCAGAAACGGACCCGCGATCTGCCACTGGATGTGCTCGCGAAACATGGCAACGCGCGATGCTGTCGAGCCGATCAGCAACGTGGAGTGAATTGGCACGATCGCGGCAACCGGCAACACCGTGCTGGTAACGGCGAGCACAATCATCGCACCACCGTTGGCGAATGCAGCGTTGCAAACTGCCGCAATGAAACTGCCGAGAACAATCACGTATACTGCGTTCTCGAAGTTTCCGACCGTTCCGATCCAGTCCATGTTTTCACCCGCTGCTTCCGGCGTGCGTGCCGCAACTCCAGCACTCATGATAACGCTGGCACTTGCCGTTGACGCATCGGCGCAGGACGAATACGTGTCGGGCGATACGCCGACGCTCCGCGCGGCGAGCTTGACGAGCGCACCGCGAATCGACGGCATTGTGACGGGCGACGATGCCTGGAGCAACGCGCAGCCGGCCAGTGGTTTCTGGCAAGTGCAACCATACGACGGCGCGCCCGCGACCCAGAAGACCGAGGTCTTCGTCGGCTATACCGATGACGCACTGTACGTCGGCGTACTGTGCCACGATGACGACCCGACCGGCATCATCATCGCCGACAGTCGGCGGGACTCCAGCCTCAACGACACTGACGCATTCCTGTTCGTCATCGACGGCCTGCACGATCGACAAAACGGGTTCGTTTTCGGTACGAATGCCGCGGGCATCGAGTACGACGGCCAGGTCACGAAGGAAGGCTCCGGCGACAATTTCGGCTCGGGCGGTGGCGCGTTCAACCTCAACTGGGACGGCGCATGGACGGTACGCGCCGCGAATACGGAAACCGGCTGGAGCGCCGAATTCGAGATTCCGTTCCGCACATTGCGCTATGGTCGCGACGAAATTCAGCAGTGGGGCATCAATTTCCAGCGCAATATTCGCCGCAACAACGAGATAGCCTACTGGGCGCCGCTGGAACGCAATCGCAATCTGTACCGGGTGTCGCAGGCTGGCACACTGACCGACATCGCACCGCCCGCGCAGCGCAACCTGCAGATCACCCCTTACGCACTGGGACAATGGCAACGCGGCGGCAACCTGGACGGCACCGAGTCCAGCAGTGAAGTCGGTGTCGATCTCAAATACTCGATGACCTCCAGCCTGACTCTGGATCTGACCGTCAACACCGACTTCGCCCAGGTCGAAGCCGACGAACAACAGGTCAACCTCGACCGCTTCAACCTGTTCTTCCCCGAGAAGCGCCCATTCTTCCTCGAGAATGCGGGTCAGTTTGCCGTTGGCAATGGCCAGGAAGTGGAGATGTTCTTCAGCCGCCGCATCGGTATTGGCGATGACGGCACGGCGATCCCGGTGAATGGCGGTGCCCGCCTCTCGGGCAAAGTCGGCGAGCGCACCAACGTCGGCCTGTTGTACATGAGCACCGATGCCGTCGCCGGCGTCGCTCCGGCCAACGACTTCGGCGTGCTGCGCGTCAACCAGGAGCTTGCGAATCGTTCGGCGATCGGTGCGTTGTTCGTCAATCGCGATGGGAACGACGACTACAACCGGACCTATGCTGTCGATGGGCGCTGGGGCATTGGCGACAACATCCTCCTGCAGGCCTGGGCCGCACGTACCGATACCCCGGGACTCGATGGCGACGACCACGCGTACGCGGTCAAGTTCAGCCACAGCTCGGAGGACTGGTCGTCGCGCCTCGAGTACACCGAGGTCGGCGCCGAGTTCAATCCGGAGGTCGGGTTTCTCGCACGCACCGACTATCGCAAAGGCACCGGATTCCTTATGCGGCGCATCCGGCCCGCCGACCTCTGGGGCCTGCTCGAGATTCGACCGCACGTGTCGTATACCGGCTACTGGAAATCAGATGGCTTCCAGGAGTCCGGCTTCCTGCACCTCGATACGCATTGGGAATTCAAGACCGGTTCCGAGCTGCACACGGGCTACAACTTCACCAAAGCCGGCGTCATCGATCCCTTCGAAATCGTCCCCGGCGTCATTGTCCCGCCCGGAACCTATGACCACGGCGAAACCGCACTCGTGTACTTCACCGATCAGTCGCGGCCCTTCAGTCTGAGCTCTCGCGCAACCATCGGCGGGCGGTTTGGGGGCGACCGGGTCTCCGTATCGGCGACGCTCAGGTATCGAATCGGCGAGACCTTCCGCTCGGAGCTCACGCTCAATCACAATGACTTCGACTTGCCCGTCGCCAGCGGAGACTTCACGGCCAACCTCGCGAGGCTGCGGCTCTCGTATTCGTTTACGCCGAAAATCCTGCTGCAGGCGTTGGTGCAATACAACGAGGCGCGTGACGTCCTCGGCACCAACCTGCGCTTCTCGTGGCTGCGGACGGCAAACTCGGGGCTCTATCTCGTCTACAACGAAGTCGACGACCGCGGCATCGATGCACCGCCCACCGGTCGCGAGCTCATCGTCAAATACAGCCACATATTCGACGTCCTCAAGTGACGGGCGGCAGGACGTGCCAGGCGATGCTCAGGAAATGGCACAGGCCTCCGGCCAGAACGAACACGTGCCAGACGGCGTGATTGAACGGTATGCGGTCGAGCGCGTAGAACACCGCGCCCACCGAATAGCTGACGCCGCCCGCAATCAGCCAGGCCATGCCATTGGCACCGATCGCATCGGCGATTTGTGGCGCCGCAGCCACCGCGAGCCAGCCCATGGCGAGGTAGCTCGCCAATGCGATCTTCGGAAACCGATGGCGAAACCAGAGTTTCTTGACGATGCCTGCCGTCGCCAACGCCCAGATTGTGCCGAACAGCCACCAGCCCGTATCCGTGCGCATCGCGACCAGCAGGAATGGCGTATAGGTACCGGCAATCAGCAGGTAGATCGCACAGTGATCGAGCAAACGGAAGATCTCGCGATGCCTCGACGCGTACATCGAGTGATACACGGTCGACGCGAGAAATAGCATGATCAGCGTTGCCCCGTAGATCGAGCTGGCCGCAATTCGCCAGGGGTCGGCGGCACCGATCGAGACGTACAGCATCCAGCTCAGCGCTGCGATGCTCAGTATCACACCGAGGCCGTGGGTCAGCGCGTGCACGATTTCCTCGCCGACGCTGTATTCCAGTCCGCTTTCTTTCGCCATGCATCCATGCTACCGCGTGACATCCGGCGGCATTATCGATTTCGCGCCAAAATGCGTTTCGGCTAGAATCCCCCAATGCGCAAAATCGCCTTGCTCATTGTCGTGTGCCTGTCGCTCGCAGCCTGTGCCGGAAAGGCACCGCGCAGCGACATCGTTACTTTGTCCGTCGTCGGCTTGAACGATGTGCATGGCCAGCTGTCCGCGGAAGCCGATCGCAGGGGGCTCGTGTCGGTGACCGGCTACGTGGAAGCGCTTCGAAGCGTGCGGCGCATGGACGGCGGCGCGGTCCTGCTGATCGATGCCGGTGACATGTGGCAGGGCACGCTCGACTCCAATCTCGAGGAAGGCGCGCTCGTGGTCGAAGCCTATAATGCGCTCGGCGTTGCCGCAGCCGCCATCGGTAACCACGAATTCGACTTCGGCCCGGTCGGGCCGGACCCGATCCCGACACGGGCAGACCAGGATCCCCGCGGCGCGCTCAAGGCGCGTGCGCGCGAAGCCAACTTCCCGCTGCTGGCCGCCAATCTGTTCGACGAGTCGACAGGCGCGCTGGTCGATTGGGACAACGTGCGGCCGTCAGTCATGCTCGACCTCGCCGGTTTTCGCATCGGCGTCATCGGCGTCATGTCGATGAACTCACTGCAAACGACGATTGCGGCCAATGTCGGCGGACTCCGCCTGCAACCCATCGAGGAGGCGATCGTTCGCGAGGGCCGGGCGCTGCGCGCGGCCGGCGCGCACCTGATCATCGTGGCCGCGCATGCGGGCGGCCGCTGCAAGTTGTTCGACAACCCTGCCGATACCTCATCCTGCCGGATGGACGGCGAGATCATGCGAGTTGCGAGCGCGCTGCCAGCCGGGCTCGTCGACCACATCGTGGCGGGACATGTCCATCAGGGCATTGCCCACGTCGTCAACGACATCGCGATTACGTCGAGTTATTCGAGTGCGCGCGCCTTCAGCCGAGTGGACTTCGTCCTCGACCGCACCAGCGGTGCAATCGTCGACCGACGTGTCTATCCGCCCCAGTTTCCGGTTGCGCCAGATGCCACAGCAACGCTGTATGAAGGCCAGGCACTGCGGCACGACGATGCCGTGGCGGCCATTGCCGAACAGGCGCGCATCGCGGCCGAGAGCGTCAAGCGCGAGTCGCTTGGCGTCACGCTGACCGAGCCCTTCGGCCTCGATCGCGACGTCGAGTCGGCGCTGCGCAATCTGATGACCGAGGCCATGCTGGATTCCTTCGACGCCGATATCGCGATCCACAACGTCTTCGGCGGCATCCGCAACGGACTCCCCGCAGGCGAGCTGACGTTTGGTGCCGTATACCAGATGTTCCCGTTCGATAACGTCGTGACGATTCATGAGATCGACGGCCAGACACTGCGCGAGATCGTCTCGCGCAGGGCCGCGTCGCGTCGAAAACCCGGCTTCGCTGGCATGCGTGTTTTCGTCAGCTGCAGCCCCGCTGGCATGGACGTGGTGATGCGCCTGGATGACGGCCGGGAGATTGACGATACGGATAGCGTGCGCGTAATCGCCAACGATTTCCTGGCACTCGGCGGCGACGATATTCTTACGCCGGCCATTCCGGAAGGCGGCCTGGCAATCGATCAGGACATGCCGCGCACTCGTGACGCCCTGGTCGCGTGGCTCAAGGCGCGTCCCGGAGAACTGAGTCCGGACGAGCTGCGGTCTCACGATAGCCCAAAGTGGAACGTGCCGGTGCCATTCCCCGACGACTGCGCGTTGCAAGCCGCTCACTGACGGCGCGGACCGACTCCTGTGTTATTCGCAAGTGCGCTTCTTGCAGCCGTTATTGCGGCCGCACAACCGGCTCCGGCAGCGGATGAGCCCCTCGACGAGATTACCGTCACCGCAACACGGCGCGAGGCCGCTATCAGCGATGTCTCGTTTGCCATAAGCGCACGCTCCCGTGACGAGATTCTCGGCGACAAGCTGGCCACGGATGCGCTCGATGCGCTCGTTGGCGTCAGCCTGCAGCAGACCACGCCCGGTCAGGGCGCGGCAATTATTCGCGGGCTCAAAGGATCGGCGATCCTGCACCTCGTCGACGGCATGCGCCTGAGCAATGCCATGTTTCGCACAGCGCCGACGCCATGGTTCGCGCTCGTGCCGAACGCCGCCGTCGAACGTATCGAGGTCGTCCGCGGAACACCTGCGTCGTTGTACGGCAGCGAGGCCGTCGGCGGCGTTGTCCAGGCGGTCAGTCGCTTGCCGGCGTTCGACTCGGAGTCGCTGTCCCACTCGGGCGAATTCGTCGCGTCATTCGACACGGCCGAGTTACAGAAGTCGATGCGTGCAACGCTCGATATCGGAAACCGGCGGCTCGCCTCGTCGCTGAGCGTCGACTACCTGCATACCGGCGACCGTCAGACCGGGGGCGGCACGCGAATCGGGCCATCGGGATACGAAGCGCGGGCGATGCGCGCCGTATTGCGCGGTACGCCCGACGAGCAGCACGCCTGGTACTTCGATCTCCATTACCTCGAACAACCGAGTACGCCGCGCATCGACGAACTCGTGGCCGGATTCGGCCAGACCGAACCGTCTTCGTCTGAGTTCGCTTTCTCACCGAATCGCCGGATGTTCGCGCATTTCCAGCACGAGTTTCTCGCGGGCGACGCCGGCCTCGACTGGAAATTCGACGCAGCCTGGCAACGCATTGACGACGACCGTACGACACGTGATCTCGATGCCACGGCGCGGCGCCTCGAGGACAATCGCAGCGACCTGTACGGAATGACTCTGAACGTGTCCGGCAATCGCGCATCGCTGAACTGGATCGCCGGCGTCGATGTCTACTACGACCGCGTCAGCAGTCGTCGCATCGAGCAGGAACTCGCGACGGGCGCCACGTCAATGCTGTCACCGAGATTTCCCGATGGCGCAACGATCCGCCAGGGCGGCCTGTTCGGTAACCTCGACTGGCAGCCCGCTGCCGGTCATGCGCTCAGCATCGGCCTGCGCTTCACCGACGTGCACATCGAATTACCTGACGGCACCTCGATCCGCCCCGGGCAGCTCAGCGGCGATCTCGGCTGGATCTACGATGCGAGTGCAGCGCTGCAAGTCGTCGCCAATTTCGGCGTCGGATTTCGCGCGCCGAATATCGCCGACCTCGGCACGCTCGGCAATCGACCCGGCAATCGTTTCAATGTACCCAACACCGCGCTCGGTGCTGAAGACGTCACGCACGGTGATCTTGGCCTGCGCCTGCGCCGCGATCGCATGCGTGCGGAGATCGTTCTGTTCGCACTGCGCTACGACGATCGAATCGTGTCGGTATCGACCGGCGACGTGACACCGGAAGGACGCGATATCGTTCGCAGCGTCAACGCAGCAACGTCGACGTTGCATGGCATCGAGGCTGCCGTGAGCCTCGACCTGACGGATCGATGGCACGCGGCCGCGACGTTTAACTACGTGCGCGGTGAGCAGAACACCGGCAACGGCGACGAACCCGCCGATCGCGTGCCACCTCTGAACGCCCGCTTGGCCGTCCACTACGAGCCCGACGAACGCTGGCGCTTCGAGTCATGGCTTACCGCCGCGACAGGGCAAGACCGGCTCAGCGCACGCGACGTTCGCGATGTCCGCATCGACCCGAACGGCACGCCGGGATGGGCGAGTATCGGCGGCGCGGCAACCTGGACGGGCGAAGAATGGCGGATTGCCTTCGGGGTTGATAACGTGCTGGATCGCCGCTATCGCCAACACGGCTCAGGGCTCGACGCGCCCGGCCGCAACCTGTTTCTGACCGTGCGTCGCCGCTGGTGATCAAAAGCTCAAAGGCGCAACTTGACGAACTGAAGACCTACCGAGGACGCTAAGAGAATGACCGCAGTCGAGACGCTGTACGAGCAACTGCAGGACGTGCTTGGCCGGCACGGGGTATCGCGCGACAACTGCGAGTTTTATTCGACGGATATCTTTGGCGGCGACAAGGTCGCCGAGTTCGTCATTCGTCCCGAGTCGACCGAGGCACTTGCGCAGGCTGCCGCAGCAATCACCGCCGCCGGCTATTCGCTGATCGGGCGCGGCGGCGCCACGTCCTATACGGGCGGTTTCGTGCCGAATCGCGAACAGGCCGTTATCGTCGACACGTCGGGTCTCGATCGTATCCTCGAGATCAATTGCGACGACATGTACGTGACCGTGGAGGCCGGCGTCACGTGGCAGGCACTGCACGAGAGACTGCGCGAGACCGACGTCCGCACGCCGTTCTGGGGGCCGCTGTCAGGCGCGCAGGCGACGGTTGGCGGATCCATCTCGCAAAATGCGATTCTCTGGGGCTCGACGGGTCACGACGTCTCCGCTGCCAGCGTCCTGGCGCTCGAGATCGTGCTTGCCGACGGCAGCGTGCTCAACACGGGCTCGCCGGGCGCCGGGCTCAAGCCGTTCTTCCGCAACTACGGCCCCGACCTGACAGGTCTGTTCCTTGGCGACACCGGGGCGCTCGGCATCAAGACGCGCGTCACGATGCGCCTGATCCGGCGACCCGCCGACGTCGGTTTCCTGTCCTTCAACTTCGATGAGCGCGCAAAGATGTCGCGCGCCATGGCGACGATCGCTCGCGCCGGCATCGCCTCGTCGTGTTTCGGCATGGACCCGATGCTGCAGTACCAGCGCATCAAACGCGCCTCATTGTTGCAGGGGGCGAAGGCGCTCAAGGGCGTCGTAACGACGGCGAAGAGCACGTTCTCCGGTCTCCGTGATGCCATGCGCATTGCGGTAGCCGGCAAGCGTTTCATCGACGAAAACGGTTACTCTCTGCACGTCATCATCGAGGGCGCTGACGAGGCGGAAGTAGCGGGCAAGCTGGCGCAAACACGTGCCATCTGCCTTGACGAAGGCAACGAGATCGAGAACTCGGTACCCAGCATGCTGTACGGCGATCCGTTTGTCGGCATGACGAGTGCGATCGGGCCTGACGGCGAGCGCTGGGCGCCCATGCACGGCTTGTTCGCATTGTCCGACGGTGACTCGGCGTGGGCGCGCATCGAGGCGTTGTTCGACGGTTTTGCCGACCGCTTCGACGAACACGGCATCATCGTCGGCTACCTGCTTGCGATCGTATCGACGACGGTATTCGTGATCGAGCCGGTCTTCTACTGGCCCGGCCCGCGAACGGCGTGGGCGCGCGGCATGCTGTCCGGCGCGGAGCTCGCGAAATACAAGGACTTTCCGGATGACCCGGCCGTTCACGAAACCGTCATCGAGGCGCGCGAGGCGTTGAATGCGCTATTCGATGAACTCGGTGCCGCGCACCTGCAGATCGGCAAGAAATACCACTATCGCGAGCAGCTCCAGCAACCCGCCGCCGAACTGCTGGAAGCCATCAAGACGTCACTCGATCCGCAACGTCTGATGAACCCGAAGTCGCTCGGGCTGGACTAACTGGCCGCCGCGGCCTTGCGGGATTTGGTCAGCGCGAACAATTCGGCGAAAGCAGCCTCGAGGCAATCCGCATACAGGCCCGGATCCGGCATGATCGACCGGTCGCAAACCGCTGCAATGGACACTTTGCCGTCGTAACGCGTCACCGTGTGCGCCAGCGTGAGGTCATCCATGATGATGCCCATGCCCGCGAACGCGATGAGCTTCGCGCCGCAAAGATACAGCGACTGCTGCGGGCCGGGCACGTCGGTGATGACCGTGTTGTGATTCTCGCGGTAGTGCTCGCCGGGCCCCATATTGGCAACGATAGTGCGCGCTGCTGCGGCCATCGTTGCCGACGGCAGGACGTCCTGGAGTTCGGTCATCTCGCTGGCACTGATCGTGTCCGTCGACTTGACGCGAATCATTTCCTGCTGAATCGCCTGCAGACGTTCGAGCGCGTCTTCCAGGTGCGTCATCAGTTTGGCGCGAACCAGTTTGACGCGATGGCCAGGAATGCCGCGATCAGATTCATGATGCACGTGGATCGGTAACAGCGACCACAACGAGCGTTCGGGCAGCTCATCCTTGCTATCGAGATAGAGTCGCAAAGCGCCGCTACAGATGGCGAGGATGACGTCGTTGAGCGTCGCATTCGGCACGAGTGCCTGGATCGCGGCAAGCTCGTCGGCATCAAAGAACCGCGCGTCCCAGACACGATGCGGTGTCAGGTCTTCATCGAAACGCGTGTGCGGCGCCTCCTCATCGCCGAGATGCAGCGCTTCTTCCGTTTCGTGGCCGTGCTCGCCGACCCACGGCAGCATGTCCCAAAGCGCCTGGCCCGTTTCCAGCATCTTGGTCGTGTTGTTGAACCAGGCGAGCGCCAGCAGCTCCATGTTGCCGGGCGGGTTCTCGGCGCGCCACAGGTCCTTGCGCGGCTCCTCGTCCGCGTCGGGGCGCGTGTCATGCAGCGCAACCGTTATGTCGTTCTCCGTCACATCGTCGATCGCCGAATGGTGCACCTTGGTCATGACGGCGAATGCGCCGTCGGGCAGGAACGGAATATTGTCGAGACCCTCGATGACGTACATTTCCCACACCGGCCGGCTCATATCGAGCGGACGTGAATGGAGACGGGCTACCTGGATGCAGAACTGGCGCCAGTCACCGGGCTGCGGCAGCGCAATGTGACGGACGTGAAACTCGAGCTCGAAATGCGGATCCTCGATCCAGTACGGGTAGTCGACATTGAACGGCACCTTGACGAGCTTCTGGCGAAACAGGCGCGACGTGCCGAGGCGCTGCCGGACGTGCTGCAGGATCGATTTGAAACGCACATGTCCGCCAGGCGCGGTGGCCTGGTCGTAGATGTAGATCGTCGAGACATGCTGGTGCTTGCCCGGCTTGTCGCTGTACAGGAAGAACGCATCCGAACCGCTTAACTGCCGCATGTCAGTTCCTGGTGCTGGTCATAGTGGTCTTGTAGCAAATCGACGGCGTTCACGGCATCCGCAATTTCCACGCCGAACCCGTGTCGACACGTCGCGATAGCAGTGCCTGCATCGCCGAGCAAGCCACGATGCGCCGCAAGCCGGTGCGCAGTCGCGAATAGCGGCTGCGCCAGCGAGGCCGCGCTTGTAATACGCTTGCGAAGAAGCAGTTCTTCGCCGTGCTTCATGCATTCGTCGACGAACGCGTCGGCGGTGTCGAATTCGCGCTCGGGATGGCGCTCGAGCACGCGGGCAGCAACCTGGTATGCCTCGAGGAAGGACCGCATCGTGCCGTGACCGAATAGTGGCGGCTGTGCGCCGAACAACACGTCTGCAGCCGGGCGCCGGCCGGCAAGCGCGCTGCGCCAGTCACCGTAGCGCTCGTCGAGATACCAGGTCACGTCGTCGAGACACGCGTCCTTGGCCTTGAAGAAGAACTCGAATTTGAGCAGATCACGCAGAGCGAGGACCGTCTCGCGCAGCGCATCTTCGCTCTCCTCGCGCCCACGCAGCTGCGCGATTGCGAGTTCGGCAAGCGCGCTCGCAAGAAAGTAATGGATGATGGTATTGCGGTAGTACGCCGCCGCCAGTTCCTTGCCGGGCGTGACCCGATATACGGGTTCTTCGCCATCGGCGTAACGATGCACCAATCCGGTGTCGGTCATGGTCGCGAGCGACGCGGGCAACTCGGCGCCGCTCTCGAATGCGAGATCGCCGGCCATCGGCAAGCCCCGTTTTTCGATGATTGCGATCGTGTCCTGCGCGTGCACGCGTATCTGGTTCTCGGACAGCGCGCGACCATTCGCGGCCAGCAGCACCAGGGTGACCAGATCCGTGACCGAAATCGGGGTCACGTGCTCGATGCGGCTCATGACTTCGAAGGCCAGCTTTCGAATCTTCATGTGTTCCGGTGTGCCGTCGGCATCGAACATGCCTTCGGACACACTCGCAGTGTCCGACAACGCAACGGGGTCGCCAAAGCGGACATAGATCTTGCCGACTCGGGTACTCATGCCCGAGATATATCCGATAAACCACCCGAGCGACTCCTTGCGCTTCGGTACGCCTTGCTGCATGGCCACGTAGTCGTCCATCTCGGCAATCTGGTCGAAACTGATCGACACCGGTACCAGGAGCGCATCGTCACAGTGCGCACGACGATAGGAATCGATGACCCACTGGATCAGGCCGAGTTTGGGTGGCATGAGCTTGCCGGTCCGCGACCGCGTGCCTTCGATCGACCATGACAGTGGCACGCGCTCACCGACCAGATAGTCGATGTAGTGGCGGAAGACGAGCTTATAGATCTCGTCCTCCTTGAAACTGCGTCGCAGGAAGATCGCGCCGGAGCGTTTTGCCAGCGTCTTGAAGCCAACGAACGCCATATTGATGCCGGCGAAGCTCAGCGGCTGGGGCCGAAAATTGCTGTCATAGACAGCCCGCATAAAAACGAAACTGTCGAGATGCGATTTGTGAGACCACAGGAATACCAGCGGATGCTCACGCGCCAGCTCCTTGAGCCTTTCGAGCTTGCTGGAATCAATATCGAGGTCGGCTTCGTAGCTGCGCGAAACCATGAAGCGCGCCAGCCTCGCAACACGGTCGAGATAGCGATCTTCCGGGCGTACTGCCAGTTCGTCGAGGCATTCTTTCGCGTAGTCGAACGCATCGTCGGTGGTCTTGCCGAGCCGCTTTGCAATGGCAGCGAGTTGCGTCAGGAAATCCTCGTCCTCGAGAATCACGGTCTCGTTCAGAGTCGCAACACGCTGTCCGTTGTCGGTCACGCCTGATCGCCCAGTGTTGCCAGGAACGCGGCATGCGCTTTGCGTGTTTCCGGCGCGACGCTGCGCAACGTCCACTCGCTCGTATCGATCGGCTCCAGGACCGTTACCTTGACCTCGGCGGGGCGGACAACCAGGCTCTTGTTCGGCAGCGCATCGAGGGAGTTGTGAATCACGATCGGCACAATCGGGACACCCGCCTGCATTGCGAGATGAAATGCGCCGCGCTTGAACTCGCCGAGCTTGCCGTCCTTGCTGCGAGTGCCCTCGGGCGCGATGACCACGGACTTGCCTTCCTTGAGCGCCTCTATCGCCGGCTCGAGCGCCGAACGCGGATCCCTGACATTCGCACGGTCGATGAACACGGTACCGGCAAACCTCAGGACCGGCCCCACCAGCGGCTGGTTTGCTGCCTCTTTCTTGGCAACGCCGACAATGTCCTCACGCAACAGCTTGGTCGTGATCAGCATGTCCATCGCGCTTTGGTGATTGAAGATGAACACGGCCGGTCGGTGTGACCACAGGTGTTTCTCCCCTTCGACGAGCAGTTTCATGCGCGCGATGATCGACGCCATGCTCGTCCACGCGGCAAGCGACAGGTTCAGGGAATCGCGTTCGGTACCGCCGAGGTAGCGGAACGGAAACCCCGCTGCAAACGTCGGCAAAGCGGTGCCGAAGGTTGCGATTGTGCGTGCGACATCGCCTACGCCGATCCATCCACGGCTGTCGAATTCGTGCACCGGCCAGCCCCTGCGGGTTGCGGCTTTCTTGAGTTTGGAGTCCGGCCCGATAGCGACCGGTTTTCCCACGGCTTCGAGCAGCGGGATATCCTCGCTGCCGTTGGAGTAGAAATAGCTCTTTTTCAGGCTGATGCGGCGCCCTTTGGCAAACGCGCGCGCCAGCGACAGTTTGGCCGGCCCATAGCAGGGCGAGCCGTCGAGCAAACCTGTGAACTTGCCGTCCTTGACTTCGAGTTCGGTGCAAATGATGTTTTCGATGCCCAGCGCTTTGGCCAATGGTTCGACCTGGTAGCGCGACGCCGATGACACAATGACGATGGTGTGGCCTTTCGCCTTGTGTGCCTTGAGGATGGCTTTTACTTCAGGAAACACCTGGGGAAGCAGACGCTCTTCGCAAACCTTGTCGGCGAGTTCGAGAA
>JAAUYD010046829.1_pt1 | contig 19709 bp, 15 predicted proteins | sample 7278101 | NCBI WGS metagenome assembly JAAUYD01 (sample SAMN14350128, study PRJNA611818) | marine sediment metagenome | isolation source: surface marine sediment (0.6m) | place: French Polynesia: Moorea | collected 2018-08
CATCGCAGAGCCCAGGTTCGGTTTGTCACCGACGACGTCATAAACACCGAGCCCAATCAGCTCCTCATCAGAAATTGGCACGAAATGCTGCGTTTCGTGGGCCCGCCATCTCCACGCATAACCGAGGCAGAACAAGAGGTCGTGTTGGCGCTGGTCTCGAAAGACACCATCAGCATCGACGGCATCCTAAACACCTTGTATCGCTACGAGACAGACAAAGTTATGTCCGCCACGATCCGCCTTCTTCATGCCGGCCGACTCGCGTCCGACGTGGACTGCCGTCCCTTCAACGCCCATACACGGATTCGACTTCCCGATGAACGCTAAACGCATACTTTCCCGGATTGACGATCCTGAGCTGCGCAACTTGCACAACTGGCTCGACGTTAAGGTGCCGGAGGAAGAGCGCGAAGAGTATGACGCCAAGAAGCGCCTGCTGCTGGATTGGTACGATAACGACAACGTTGCGGAGGTCGTACGGCTACACGACACGACGGTGTCTCAGTTGTATTACTGGCTGAACAAGTGCCTGAAAACAGATCGTACCGGTCGCCTTCGGGGGTTCGCCGGGCTGCGAAAGTATTCGGGAGATCGCACATACATCCGCACCAGCGATTCGCGGAAGAACTATTCCGGGCGATTTCGGGCGTTCATGCAAGCACATCCCCGTATTGCTGAAGCGGTCGAGCAAGCCTACAACAACGGATTTGCGACCGGTGCCAGTCACGGCGGAGTCCTCTTGGAAAAATCAGTGCTGAACTGGTTTGACAAGCTCTGCGAGCACGAGGGGATTCGACAGGACCAATACCCGCGTTGCCTTAAGACCAAGGGAAGACGAGGCCTCAACGGATTCTTGCGCAAGCTGGATGAGCGGCGAAACGCGGAGAAAATCAGGCAGCGCGATGGCACCACGGCGCACACCAATTTCATGGGCACCGAAGCCCGTGACGAGTCTCGGCTTTGCGTCTACCCCTACCGAGAGGTCGAGGTCGACGCAAACTATATGGACCTGATGATGGTTGTTTTGGTGATCACACCCGAAGGGGTGGTGAAACCGGAGCTGATCGGGCGCTGCTGGGTATACGCCGCCATTGACGTCGCTTCACGAGCCATCATTGGCTACCACCTCAGCCTGAACAGCCAAGTGACCAAGGAGGACTTTCTTGAGTGCATTGCGAAGTCGCTGCGGCCTTGGAAACCGAAGGACATCAACATTCCCGGGCTCTACTACCCCGACGATACTGGGCTCCCGTCCGGTGAAATCAAAGGTTGCGGTTGGCGTCGATTCTCGTTGATCCGGCTGGACAATGACCGCATCCACTTATCGAAGGACACAGGGCGCAAGCTGATGGAAACGATCGGCTGCGCAATTCATCTCGGAAAACCGGCCGTGCCGTTGGGGCGACCTTTCATCGAGCGGTTCTTCGGCACGCTCAATGTGTTGGGCTGGCATCAATTGCCCGCAACCACCGGCAGTGACCCCAACAGCCCGCTGCGACGCCATCCGGGCCGAGCCGCGAAAAAGTACCGAATCACTCTGGACGAGATTGAGCAGGTCCTGGACGTCTATATCGCCCGCCACAACGCGACCTCTACGGGTGTCGCGCCGCTGTATCACACCAGTCCGTTGCAGTATCTCGAGAACTTCGTGTTAACGGAGCCGCTGGTTCCCTGTCGCGTTCCGGAGGCGCTCCGCGCACGGTTACCGCTCTCGTGCGACGTTCACCGGAAAACCATTCGGGGGAGTCGGACATCGCGCCGGCAACCCGTGATCAACTGGGAGAACGCGAAGTACAAAGGCGGCGCTTTGCGAGGCGCCTGGAGTCTGATCGGTCAGAAGGTGGATATCCTCGTGAACTACGACGATGTGTCCAAACTCACCGCCGTTCTGGCAAAAACCGGTGCCTCTCTGGGGGAGTTGGGCGCACAGCCACCGTGGCACCGCCCACATTCACTGCGTACACGAACGCGCATCACCAAGCATCCCTGTCGAGTTGACTTCGAAGACAGCGGAGATGCCATCCTCGCGTATCAGCAATTCATTTCGAACCGAATGGGTAGTTCGACCAAAGCGGCCAAGGAACTTGCGCGTATGGCTCGCGACGCCGATCGGATCGCTGGAACTGGCGAACATCCGATTGACTCAACGGAGTATTTTGAGAGGCCGCCCGAATTTGAACCGTCCAGAGACGAATGGATCGATTTCTGATGAGTTACGATGCTGACCAATACAATGCGCCGATACATGACGGCGGTTTCCTGTGCGTGCCGCCGAAGTTGAAAGGAAAAACGCGTCGCTCTATCTTGGACGCACCGCGTTTTAGCCCGTTTCGGTATAAACGAATGCTGTTGCCCACGCAGGCAATCACTGAGTTCGTGAATGCCATCGCGGATTGGATCCGGTCCGGCACACCGGGGGCGCTGGTGTATGCACACTCTCGCTTCGGCAAGACGTCATGCATTCGGTACGTTTCGCGCTATCTCAATGTTCTGCTGGGCATTGATTGGCCCATCTTCTCGATTTCCTGCGGCGCCAAGCTCGGTGAGAAACAAAGTCAATACTACGAGCACGTGCTTGAGGATCTGTGCTTTGTCATGCCTTCAAACGGCTCTTTAATGGACAAGCGCCAGTCGATTCTCAACACGGTAGAAGCAGCGTGTATTCATCGAGACGTTTACAATTTTGTCCTTTTCATAGACGAGGTCCAAAGTACGACAGAAGACCAGTGGAGCTACCTGATTGAGCTTTATAATCAGTTTGAACGCAGAGACCTTCAGCCTCTGGTCATTCTTGTCGGGCAGCAGGAGGCCAGAGATCTCCCAGGGCAATTGAGGGGCACGAATCGATGGCCTGTATTGGGCAGATTCATGCAGGAGGTCTATCCGTTTCGAGGTGTGGAGTCGGACGATGATCTCCGCCGATTCTTGCGGGGATACGACGAAGATTCTGCGGCGCTGGACACAGACGGGCAACCAATTACAAAGCTCGCGTACCCAACGGCGTACGATAATGGATTGCGGCTGGAGTCGTTGGCAGAGGAGGTTTGGAACGGCATGTTGAGCGCTCGTGAGGAGCGCATGCCGGGTCGACCGCTTAAAGCGTTCCCAATGCAAGTGATTTCTTCCGGCCTCCTGGGCACGCTGGCTATGACGGCCAATTTTGATGCGCCGGGCTACGCGCCAACACGAGAAGCCTTCAAGGAAGGGTTCGTCAAGCGCGGAGGGGCGCTCCTCGGGGTTGACTACAGCGATTCGGTGCCTAATACCCGTTGACCCTTTCTCGAGCACCCTGATGTCCTAAGGGTTCGCACGATGATGACAATGAGAGCGTACTTGTCGGATCGCAGTGGCATTCTCGCTAGTACCGATAAGGGCGATTATCGATGTGGACTCTCCTGAGATGCCGAGCCTGGCTTGGAGTCCATGGTGGCAGCGAGCTGGAGGCCAAGTCACGACGGAGGAATCGATGGACGCACAGGGCTCTCTGTCGGAGAGCAGAGTCCCCGACGCTAGTTGAAAGCCTTCCGAAACTCTGACGGGGGCACACCTGTGCGCTGCGAAAAGAGCGATGTCGTGTGCGACTGGGAGGAGAAGCCGACCGTGAATGCGATCTCAGCAAGGCTCATCTTGGAATGCCGGAGTAATTGTTCGGCGCGGGACAGTCGCCGGTCGATCAGCCATTGGTGCGGCGACTGCCCGGTCCTCGCCTTGGAGGCCTTGGAGAACGCGTAATCGGGCATGCCCACGAGACCGGCAGCTTGGAGGGGGGCGTCTTACAGAAATCGATGATTGTTAGAATCCTGCGCCGGCAGATTTGAAACGGCAGCATGGCTCATGCGTCCGAGCCGCGCCTATTTGGCGCAAAGTGTTCGCGTAACGATCGATTTTCTGAAGGAAAGACTCTCGCCTTAGTCAAGGGCTCTTGCGACCTCTCTGATCAGATCCCGCAGCCAGGCATGCCCCGCGTCGCGACGAAAACGAGGGTGCCACGTCATTTGCATCGGGAACGACCCGAGGTCCACCGGCGGCTCGCAGACCGCGAAGCGTGAATCGGCATCGAACAAGAGCGCTATCCGCCGAGGCAAAGTGGCGCATCCGCCATTACGGAGAATCGCCGGCCCTACCGCCAGGAAATGCGACATGCGAAGCCGTACCTGACGCGCCAAGCCCGCCTTCTCGAGTCGTTGAAACACGCCGGTTCGCCATCGACCTGGCGGAGCGACCACCACGTGCTGCAGTGTCTCAAACGTCTTTCGAGACAGGCGTCGGCGAGCGGGGGCATCCTCCTTGCGCAACAGGCACAGGTATTGATCGGCAAGTACCTCGGCCACCACCAAGTTCTCGGCTGGGTCGACGAATCGACCCAGGGCGATATCGACTCGGCCGCTACTGAGTGCGCTCATATCGATATCGCCTGCGAGTGGGCGGACGTCCACGGTCACCTTCGGCGCCAACGCTCCGGCTTGCGCCATGAGCTCCGGGACCAGGACGCACTCGAAATAGCCACTGGCCGACAACGTGAACGTGCGATTTGCCGTCGCGGGATCGAACGACGCTTCCGCCAGGGTCACCCGGTCGAGTTCGCTCAATGCGCTCGAAATGACCGGCGCTATCGCATGTGCACGGTCCGTCGGCACCACGCCATAGCGAGCACGGCTGAAGAGCTCATCGTCATACAGCGCGCGCAGGCGCGACAGGGCAGCGCTCACCGCGGACTGAGACAGATGAAGACGCCGTGCCGCCGCCGTGACATTGCGCTCTTCCATCACAGCGTCGAATACACGCAGCAAATTGAGGTCGTAGGCCATGACATCATCATTATCAATATCTGGCATCAATACAATCTGTTTCTCATATATCTTGCCCGTTCTTATGATGGGATCCCGTACGGGCACCTTCGTCTTTAAGAGAAATCATCGTGGCAGACACACTACGCATCGTTGCCAGAATGCGAGCCGCAGACGGCAAGGCCGACACGCTCGTTGAGCACATGAAGACGCTAGTAATGGCGACCCGCGAGGAACCCGGTTGTATTCAATACGACCTGCACCGCGGCATCGAGGATCCGAACATCCTGGTCTTCGTGGAGGAATGGGAGACCGAAGCCTTGTGGCGGGCGCACATGAACGGCGACGCGATCCGCGCGTTCAACAAGAGTATTGACGCGGGCTCGTTCGCCAGCGGTGAGGTCCTGCAGCTCAAACCCGTTATCTAATCCGACACAGGAGCAGAGGAAATGACTGACGTGAGATTTGGAATAGTCGGCACCGGCTTCATTGCCGAGGTGCTCGCGAACTCTATCGAGCAGGCCGAACATGCGACACTTTCCGCCGTGTCGAGCCGCAAGCGCGAGAACGCTCAGGCGTTCGTGAAACACCACGCCGGGGCTGATGCAGTCGAGGGTCTCGATGCGCTGCTTGCGCGTGGCGACGTCGACGCCGTCTACATTGCAGCGCCTACCACGACCAAAGAGGCGATCGCCATGGCTGCCCTCGACGCGGGAAAGCACGTCCTCGTCGACAAGCCGCTACCGGACTACGCAGCGGTCAAACGGATGACGGAGGCGGCGGCCAAGAAGAACCTCGTATTCATGGACGCGACGCATTTCGTTCATCACCCAAGGACCTACGCAGTCCGCGAAGCCATCCCGGACCGTATTGGAACGCCAAAGTCGTTGCACACGGCGTTCTATTTCCCATTCGATGACAAGACGAATATCCGATTCGATCAGACCCAGGAACCGATGGGCACGGTGGGCGACATGGGCTGGTACTCCATGCGTGCCGTCGTTGAATACCTGCAGCCAGCAGGGGAGCTGACGACAACGTCCGTGGTGACCGAGCGAGATTCAGAGACCAATGCTGTCATTCGGGTCTCTGGTCTCATTGGCTTCGCAAGCGGCGAGTCATCGACGTTCGACATCGGCTACACCGCCGGCACGGCGATCATGGATCTCAGCCTTTTTGGCACGAAAGGGATCGTTACGATGGACGACTTCGTGCTGAATTGGCACAACAGTTTCCCGTTCGACAATCCGGACGTGCCGGTCGGCTACGTGCATCGATCGGGCATGGCGCCGCGCAACGACTTCGCCTTCATCGAGACGCCGTCCGAGACACCGGCCGACGTGTTGATGATCGACCAATTTGCGCAGCTCGTCGATTCCGGCGACAAAACGACTGTTTCCGGATCTGCAGAGGCCTCGCTGAAGACTCAACGCCTACTGGATCAGGTTTGGAAAGCCGCACAGGGGTAACTTCGAATGCAGATTGGCCTGAAGAATTTAGACGCGATCATCTCCGGTGCTTCAAGCGGCATCGGATTGGCGACCACGGTCCGTTCGGCGCTGTCCAATCCGCAATCACCGAGCGCTTGGGGTGATGTGCATCGCCATTAGCGTCTACCTGAGGCGACGCGTTAACTGAGTCGATCAGCTCCCGAGAACCCCGGCAACGGAAAGGGCTGACTTTAGTAGATGGATGCCTCGACTCCGATACCAACAGCAAGGGGCCGTATCGATACAAGAGATAAGGGCGATTTTCGCGCCCTATTTTCCAAGAGTCCCGTTGCAAGTCACCAACTGACTCGCCGTGTCAATTGTCTTCCGTGGTGTTCGAGTAGTGAGGCATCGAACTAAGAGTTGGGAGTGATCCGACAGCGGGACCAAATTCATATTCACCGATTCGCTGCCAAGTAAGGAAGGTTCACTGGTTCGCGACCGCTGAGATGAGCGATCTAAGGTCAACTTTCCAGACGACGTCTTCGCATATTGGGTGCATGTACAGCGCGACTTCCGAGCGAAGAGGCAGCGAGATTTTACGATTCCACTAGGCGCTCCCGACATAGGCGAACAGGGCATCGCGCGTGGCAGCATCCCGGTGAAAACTAAGACGGCACGTTGAGAGCATTTCGGGGAAGGTCGCCGAGCGACCCGCTTGACCTTTGGGATTTTAGTTCAGACTAGGAGAGGAAGATCACCAACTGAACGTTGGGCGATCGGAACCGAAGAACTTATCTGCTCCGATAAAGCTACCGTTAGATCACGATATCCAATAGCAGGCTATTCGTTTGGAATCCGCCGCCATCCGTCAATCGTGTCAAGAACTATCGAAATGTGCGGAATATTCTGGCTGAAGTCTTCGTACAAACGGGACACAGCCATAGCGCCCCACATCGATGTTTGGATAAATGACGCGCAAGCGCGCAGGTCCAGATCATCTCGGATTAGATTGGCTGCTTGACATCGCTCGAGGTACTCCTCAAACAGCTCTGTAAGTCCTTCACGATAGGTACGCACATACTGGAACACTGGGTCACTGACGTGCGTCGAGTCGAGCACGGCATTTACCATCATGCATCCAAGACGGGCTGCTTCGTGCCGAGGATCATCATTACGGTGCAACGAGAAGAAGCGTACCAGCGCGTCAAGACTGGTGTCCTCGAGCATCTCTCGGACCATTCTGAAGCCCATCTCCTGGTAGCGCTGCTGCGCGATCAGGTAGAGGCCCTCCTTGTCTTGAAAGGCATTGTAAATACTTACGCGACTAATGCCGGTTGCCGACTCCAGATCAGTAATCGTCGTGCGGTCAAAGCCGTTTCGCCAAAAACAATGCATGGCAGCATCAATAACTTTGTCTTCGTCAAATTCTCGCGGTCTTGCCAAGTCTTTGCCTCTGAGTTTTGTAACGCCCATTATAATACCAAACAGGGTGCGCAATTTTTAATTTCCCGCTCGCGTGTTAGGCAGCTTTCTCTTTCTGCCACGACCGAAGAGTGTCGATTGTAATTTTTGCAAGCGGTGCCGCCGCGGTTTTGGACCGGACCAGGCGGATTTCACTCAACGCACCCCACATAGATCCGACCAAAAACTCTGCGCGTTCCCTTGGTTTGTCAATTCCGCTCGAGCGCAGCGATTCCTCAAACACTGTCAACCACATATCACGATATGCCTCTACATGTTCTCGCATTTTGGGCTGGAATCGGTGAAGCTCGAAAATTGTGTTGACCAACATGCAACCCATGTTCGACATGTCCTCCTCGGAGGACGGTGGCGCACCTAACCTTTCAAAGAACGCGATCAGGGCATCGATTCCCGGGGTTGCAAACGCCTGCGTTACAACGTTTCGCGCCATCGTCCTATATGCCGCAGCCGCCCGGTCAAAGATCTCGTCCTTGCTACCGAACACGTTCGACAATCCTTTAACGTCCACCCCGGTCGCTTCAGAAAGCATTTTGTAGGTGGTCCCGTCATAGCCGTGCCGCCAAAAGGTCATCATGGCGGCCTCCAGGGCTTTGTCTTCATCGAAGTTGCGCGGTCTCGCCATGCGGCCTCCAGCCGTTGTTTTCCAATAAGAGTTGTAAAACAGAATCAATTGAGCTATAAATCGGCCTCAATAATACAACGACTATTGGAAAACAAGCCAGTTTTTCGCGAACAAATGGTTTACGCGAAGACTCTGTTGACAGTTATTACTGAGAAATTACAAGGAGTTAATATGAAGATTCAGCGCAAGGTTCGTGTTAATGCCCCTGCCGACAAGGCGTGGGCGGTTATCGGCCCAAATTTCGCCGACGTCGATGAGTGGGCAAGCAACGTATTTATTTCCAATGCCCAGGGTGGCGCGAATGGACCGAATGGCGCCCCTGCTTCCGGCAGAGTGTGTGAGACCAAACAAGGTTCTTTTGACGAGTCGATCGTCGCCTATGACGAAGGACGTCGTCAGATTGCATATGCGGTGACCGGCAAGTCAGTTCCGGGTTTCGTACGGTCGATTCGCGTTGATTGGAATATTCGGCCAGCCGGACCGAACACCTCTGACGTATCCATGACCATGAACGCGGATCTCGCACAACCGTTTGCATTCTTGATGGGCTGGATGATGAAGAAGCAGTTCGGAAAAGCCATCGACGAGTCGCTGGAAGAATTTGGGTACTACCTCGAGAAAGGTCGCGTGCATCCGAGAAAAGCCAAAGCTGACCAGTCCAAACAAGCGAAGAAGGCACGCGCTGCTGCGTGAGCCCCTTTTTTTGCCCATTTTTACAACATCCATTGGTTAATTGAATCCACGGTAAATCCCCGAGAGGAGGCCACTCACTATGAATCTACGCTTCAAAGGCTTTGCTGTTGTACTCCTGGCGGCGTCACTGTGTTCCGTCGTTCGGGCACAGGAAGCGCCTCAGATGCCGCCGCGCATCGACGGTGCGGTCAACGTTGACCAACACACGACAGCGCCGCTGCAGTTTTCACGGTCCGCCGAGCTCAACATATCAGCCGACAGAGCTTGGCGTTATCTAAATGAAAGCCGCAACGTCGCGGCATTGTTTGACGACATTCGTTCAGTTTCCAACGCCGACGTCGGCAATCAGCGCACAGTCATATTAGAAAACGGTGCTCGGCTGACCGAAACCGTCGTCGAAAAAGATTCGGCCACGCGAACGTTCGCTTACTCGATCGCGGACCGCAATCCGATGGGTATCTCTGATCACCTCGCCGTACTGACTGTCGCCCCTGCTGACCAGCGTAGGGGTTCGGTGCTCACCTGGAACCACTACTTTGCTGCAGAGGACGGCACGGTTGGAGGATCCATGAGTGAGTCACTCGACGGAGCACTCGCAGCGCTAACGACGAAGCACGGCGGGTACGAAGACCACGGCAGCAACGAAGGCTTCAACCCCGTGGTAGTCCGCCAGTCCCGGATCGTCGATGCAAGCCGAGGCGAGGTCTGGGCGGTTCTCGCGGAGGGCTTCGCAGAAGCACACATCTGGTCCAGCTCTATCGCGTCAATCACCGTAACAGACAACAACGGCGACCAGATTGTCGGCGACCAACGTGCTTGCTTCATACCTGCATTCAATGGCGAAACCAAGGAAACGATAACGCAATACGATGAGGAAGCGGGCATCTTTGCTTATTCGGTTGATCAGGGGCTGCCACCGTTTGTCACTGATGGCGAGGCGACGTGGACCCTCGTTTCCATCGACCGAAATACTACGCGCGTCACGGTGGAAATCGAGGCCAATACAGCGCCTGGCGCGCCACCGCAGGCAATCGCGTTCTTCCGTGGAGGGATGTCACAGCTGGTTGGAGCATCGATCGATGAAGCGAAGTACTTCATCGAGCAGGACGAACCGCACCCTCGTAAGATTGCCGCGTTGAGTCAGTCGTCCGCGGCAGGCGGACACTAGTTCCGCCGAGTTCAACAGAGTGCGTCTCGCAAGAAGTACAGCGCTAATGAGCTTGTGGTTGCTCGCGGCCGCATGCAGTGACCAAGGTAGGAATGGCGATGCCTTGCCTCTGCCCGACGGCGCATTCGCACTGCAAACCAGGTCCGGCGATGTTGTGGTCCGCGTCCTTAGAGAGGCACCCGAGGATGCGGAACGCCCGGCGCTTATCATTGGTCTTCATGGCTACGGCATGGACGAGAGGCAGATCGCTTCTTTGGTCAATATCGAGCCCGAGTCTCCGCACATCTTTGTTGCCGTTCGCGGCTTTGAGCAGCTCGAGACTGGCGGATTCGCCTGGTTTCCAATAGAACCGGGCAACGGCGGGGTCTCATATGCTCCGGACGCTGTTGCGGACGCGACGAATCGGGTTTTTGACACCGTCGATGCACTTGAAGCATGGCTCCGGACGGATCCGGACCGCGTCTATTTGGTCGGGTTCAGTCAAGGAGCGGCGACCTCCTTAGCCGCCGCTATGCTGCGCCCTGCTGATGCGGCCGGTTTCGTGGCGTTCGCAGGTACGCTGCCTTACCTTGGAGGATCTAATCCGGAGCAGGCAGCAGCACCGGTTCTCGTCGGTCACGGTAGCCGCGATCCTGCAGTTCGAGCTGAGGATGTCGATCTTACCGTCGCTCGGCTGATTGAAGCCGGGCGACACGTCGAGATCGAGGTTTACTCCGTTCCGCATGTCGTCAGTTCGGCCGGTCGGCGGGACATCGCCCAGTGGATCGACGATCGTGTAGCAGGCATCGAGGTAGGGCGATCGGTGCTCGATCCGCTGTCTTCGACAGGCACTGCTCTGAAAAGCACCGACGGCTCGCCAGAAGCTCTTGTTGCTTCGGTCTTTGAGCGCGCCATTCAACGCGGCGGCGTGTCCGGAAATCCAGACGGTGATATCACCGTATACAAGTTTTTTGACTACAACTGTCCATCGTGCAGGGCCGCGCATCAGCAGCTTCCTGAGTTTCTGGCCACCTTTCCCAATGTGCGCCTGGTCGCGGTGGACGTCCCTGTCTTCGGTGATGACTCGATCCACGCAACTGCGCTGACGTTCTCGCTCAATGACCCACGACAGTACAAGGCAGCATACGAAACGCTCCTCTCGAGCAGGGGGCGTGTCGGGGCAAAGCAAGCTATTGCGGCCGTAGATGCCCAAGACCCCAATGCGGCTACGGGCACCGACTTGGATGTCTTAGTAGATGCACACCAAGCAGAGATGCAAAGCAACATCGCAGCAATGAACGTTCTCGGAATAGCCGGAACCCCAGGATTCGTCGTTGTAGACGAAAGTGGTGAGAGCCGGTCATTTACAGGCTGGGACACCATTGCGCTGGCCGCGCATCTTTCCAGCCTGAGCAAATAGCCCATTCACCAATGTCCTCCACCAATGAATAAGGACTTTTTAATGTTGAGTTTTCCGATTCATACGATCGATTCAAGCGAAGGCGAGCGCAAGGACCTACTAGAGCGAATCACTGATACCTACGGCTTCGTGCCGAACCTATTGGGCGCCATGGTTGAATCACCTGCCACTGCGCGAGCGTACGTAGCTCTGGGAGCGGAGGTCGCCTCCAACACGACACTAACGGTCGAAGAACGTACCGTGGCCTGGTTCGCGGTCATCAAAGCGAACAATTGCCATTATTGCTTGCCCGCCCACACGGCACAGGCCGTTGCTGACAAGGTTGACGCATCAGTTGTAGAGGCTGCGAGAAATACGGGAAAGTACGCCAGCGCAAGGCTTCAGACACTCCACGATTTCGTCCATGCACTTGTTGAAACTCGTGGCAGACCTGGCGAGTCGTCAACATCTGCTTTCCAGGACGCCGGGTACTCCGCCGAGCAGGCCCTTGAGTGTGTTCTAATCGTTGCGCAAAAAACGCTGTCTAACTTCGTCAATGCTTTGGTCGACACGCCCGTTGACGATGTATTCAAGGGCTTCGAAAACAGTGTCGGCGAGACAAATGACGACACGGCAATGCAACGCACACTGTCAAACGTCTCGCAGTGATCGACTCGCGTTCGGGCTTCGCAGTGGGGTCAAAATCAACCATAGATGAACCTGAAGTCGGGCCTCTTGGAGTGCGAGAAGGAGCCGATGCACCGCCTCGCGCAAGTAAGCTCTCACAGTTTCGACGGGACGTGCTACAGGGGTTGGCAAGAACGCAGAAATCGATTCCACCGAAGTACTTATACGATGACGTTGGCTCTGGCCTGTTCGAAGCGATTACCAAACTTGATGAGTATTATCTGTCACGGGCGGAAACATCGATTCTGCATCGTTACAAGGAGCCATTCAGAAAGACCTTCCACAACATCACATCGCTGATCGAACTTGGAGGTGTTTCGTCGGGACGGACCGAATTCATGCTCAGAAACCTGCCAAGACTCAGCCGTTATGTTCCGCTCGATATTGCTGAAGACTCGCTTGAGCGTGCAGTTCGACTAGCACAGACGGAAAGACCTGAGGTGACTGTTCACCCGGCTCTAGGAGACTTTGCGGAAAGCTTAGACTTCTCGCCGTTTGTGGATGGCTCAAACGTGCTCGTGTCTTTTCCCGGCTCAAGCATCGGCAATTTCGAGCCGGAAGACGCAGTCGCCTTTCTTCGCGGTATCCGTACCGCCGCCCCAGGAGCACACCTGCTGATTGCGGTAGACCGGCCCAAGAGTCCAAGATTACTTGAGGCTGCATATGATGATAGAGAAGGTGTGACGGCGTCCTTCAACCTCAACCTCCTGATGCGAATCAACTTTGAGCTTGATGCGAATTTCGATGCAGCGCAGTTTCGCCACGAGGCTCGATATGACGAGAATCTTCGCAGGGTCGAGATGCATCTTGTCAGCCGGATCAATCAAGGGGTTCGTATCGGAGACAGGACGTTCGAATTTGTTGCTGGCGAATCGATACATACTGAGAATTCGTACAAGTACGGCATAGCTGAATTTTGCTCCATCGCACAGCGTGCGGGCTGGATTTGGAACGGTTTCTGGACCGACGACAAGCGATTTCTCGCCGTTCACCACTGTCGGGTCGTTGGCCAGGACTTAGGTCGCAAGCTTAAAGAGGCACGTTAGATCCATGACTACTCAACCATCGAGAGGGTTGCAGTCCGGCACGATCATTGTGCAAGGGCGGATGACTGCTGTGTCCGGAAAAGGCGATGTAATGGTGGATCTGGTGAAACGCCTTGCGCGAGAAAGCAGGGCGGAGGAAGGCTGCCTTTCGTATGACGTGTTTCGCGGTACGCACGATACCGACTTGTTTGTCATTCTTGAACGTTGGGAAAATGAGGAGCTTTGGCGTCTTCACATGTACGGCACAGTCTCAAAAAGCTTCAATTTCGCCGTCGCGCCGGGCATCGTTGACAGTGGACACGTTACGGTGCTGGAAAAAATCGCCTAGTCCCTTCTCCAATGCATCTCGCGCCCGTGAATACGATTGCAAGCCATATCATTGCGATGTGTAAGGGAAGATACTCCGACATCGGTTTGTTGGGCCGCGCGGGTGGACGGGGCATGGATCGAAACAGGGGGGCGTGTTGATGAGACTCAACTCTAAGTCTGCTTCACACATTTTCTTTCTCGCGACAATTATCGCGCTTGCTGCTTGTTCCGACAGTGAAGGTCCAGCGCATTCCGCCGGAGGTGAGTCGGGAAGCGGTGCGGCTAGTGACGGCGAGTTGGTGCTTCACGTCGATTCGCCGGAATGGGAAGATCAGATCATCTACCTACTGATGACCGATCGCTTCAACGACGGCGATTCTGCGAATAACGACCAGGGAGTAGGTGAGTTCGATCCGAGCAAGGAGCTATTCTATAGCGGCGGAGACATCCAGGGGATAATCGATCGGCTCGACTATATTCAGGGGCTTGGTGCAACAGTCGTGTGGCCTACGCCGTTGGTGGTCAACCAGTGGATCAGTGAAGAGAATCAGCTAACAGGATTTAGCGGATACTATGCAGTAGATTTCTCCAACATCGACCCGCACCTCGGAGATATCGCGCTGTACCAGGCGCTGTCTGACAGGATACATCGCCGTGGCATGTACCTGATCCAGGATATCGTGGTGAACCACGCGGGTCTGTTCTTCAGCTACGACGCCGAATACGATCCGGACGATACGTCAAAGAATTTTCGTTTGCTGGAAGACGAGGGCTCTCCTCAACCATCACCCACGCTTCCTCCGTTCGACATGATTGATCGCAACAACCCAGAGCACTATGCGGCTGGAATCTACAATTGGACACCAATGATTGTGGATTATCAGGGTCTGGGCCATCGGCAGTTCACCTATCAGTTGGGTGGTTTGGCCGACATCAATACCAGTAACCCGATCGTTATCGATGCGTTCAAGAGGATTTACGGAGACTGGATCGAAACGGTGGGTGTTGATGCGTTTCGTATCGATACCGTACGGTACGTCGAGCCTGACTTCTTTTCCGAATTCATGCATGGGCCTGATGGAGTTGTCGACAGAGCGAAGCGCACCGGACGAGATAGTTTTCTCACCTTCGGTGAAGTTCTGGACTATTCAAGACCGTTCGAGAACACCGGCGAGGTCGCGCTCGCCAGGTATCTCACGGATGGGGAGAATGAAATACTACCTGCAGTAGTTTCTTTCCCTTTAAAGCAAGAAATAAAATCGGTCCTTGCTCAGGGCCAGCCAACAGCCCAGCTGGCGTATCGACTTGAGCAACACATGACGATGTACACCAATCCGTACATCACCCCTACATTCGTTGACAATCACGATGTACCCCGTTTCCTGGCAAGTGGGACGGAGGATGCGTTCAAGCAAGCGTTCGCACTGATTTTCACCATTCCCGGCATTCCGACGATCTATCAGGGTTCTGCCCAGCAATTCCTTGAATCTCGACAGGCGATGTTCGCCGGCGGGTATCTGTCAGATCGCGACTACTTTGACACAAGTTCGGAGATGTACACGTTCATTGCTCAACTTGCGGAACTGAGAAAAAGCAATAGCGCGCTACGGAGGGGCAATCTCGAGATTCTTGGTTCAGATCGCAACGGTCCGGGGCTGCTGGCTTTCCGGCGCTCCGACGAGAACCAAACATTGGATATCCTGATCAATTCGTCAGACCAACCGATCGTCGTCGATAATCTCGACCTTAGGGGCGCGACAGACGCCAGCGTCTCGCCAGTCTTCAGCCACAACGCAGACGGTATTTTGCGGGTCAACAACGGCAGGCTGACAGCAGAGATTCCCGGGCGCGCCTTCATTGTCCTGGAACAAGGGTTGAATGCGATTCAGCCGGATTCGAGATCGAACGAATCTTCTATGGGAATAGAAGTCGTCGGCGCGGGTTCCACGGTTTTCGAAGACTCATTCCTGGTAACCGGATTTCTCCCCACAGGTAGCGAAGAGGTCTGGTTGTTGAAGAATGGACGAGTCGATACGGCCAGGACAATTGTTCCTGACAATGACGGTCGCTGGGCCTATCGCTACCCGGTCGAGAATCTGGGTGATGAGGCGTTCTATCTCGTCGCTTACGACCCAGCGACTTCAAGCGCCAGCGAACGAGTAGAGATCAATACAAGCGTCGGAGAACCAACGTTCACTGCGACGCGGTCAGACCCATTGAACGATGACGTCGGTCCGTCGGGAACGTATGTCGACATGCAGCATCCAAACGCTGCTGGCCAGAAAGACATCGTTCGGGCACGGGTATCCGTTGGCGGATCTATCCTGCGGCTTGAGCTCACAATGAAGTCGGTGACCACCGACTGGCTGCCACCAAATGGCTTCGACAATGTTGCCTTCAGCGTTTTCTTTGACGACCCGACACGTGCGCTCGCGACAGAACTACCGAGTCTTGCTGCCGGCATGCCGGACGGGCTCAGCTGGGAGCTAGGCCACGTTGCCTATGGGTGGGGAAACACGGCATTTACACCTGGCATTGCGGGAAACACACAAGTATCCAGGCTATCGATAGCGCCTGAGGTTGAAGTGGACAAAGATCGCAGGACGGTGACCTTTATATATGATGGTTCCGCCATGGGCGTGGAGGACTGGAGCGGCGTACAGGTGTATGTGACCACTTGGGACATCTCCGGTGAGGGCGCATATGTACTCCTTGGTGAAGAGGCGGCCGACTGGGCGATCGGAGGCGGACCGGCTGACGGTCCCAAAATACTTGACGACGTATTGGTCGCCGTAGTCCCTGATGTCGAATGAGAATCAGATGAAGACTTGAGGCTTCGGTCTGTTGGTTTCTAAGGCGATATGATGAAAAAAATGACCGGGCATCTGTTTGTAGCTATTCAAGTGTGTCTGTTGGGCCATCTTTTTAGCGCCGATGTCCAAGCAGAGGCTTTCCGCGACGAGGGCCAGTTACGTCCGAGTCCCGATCCCGCTTCATACGTCAATCCTTTTATCGGAACTGACGGGACAGGGCACACGTTCCCCGGTGCGACTTATCCGCTCGGGATGGTGCAGCCCAGTCCCGATACCAACAATCACAGTTGGGACCATACAAGCGGATATCAGTACCAGGACGAAACGATCATGGGCTTCTCGCAGAATCACCTGAGCGGGACCGGCATCAGCGATCTTGGCGACGTACTGCTACAGCCGTTCTCCGGCGAATTAGGGGAGGATTCCTACCGGAGTGGTTATACGAAGGCCACTGAGACTGCGTCCCCGGGGTACTACTCAGTTGAGCTCACCGACCATAATGTTCGCGTGGAGCTTACAGCGTCTGAGCACGTTGCTCTTCATCGCTATCGTTTTGGTGGCGAGAACGCTGCCCACGTGCTAGTAGACTTACAGCACGGCATCGTTAACGAATGGATTCCGCTTAACGAACATGTCGTAGACAGCGACGTACGTGTCGAAGATGTTCGCACCATTAGCGGAGTCATCGAGACCCGAAGCTGGGTGCAGCATAAAATGTTCTTCGTCGTTGTGTTCTCATCGCCGGTCAGCCATATCGAGGAGCTCGAGCGCGCCGAAGGCGAGCAAGCGCCACGATATGTGGCGCGCTTTGACGATCTGCCAGACGATGAATTGCTCGTAAAGGTTGCTCTATCGACTGTGTCCGTTGACGGCGCGAAATCCAACATGATTGCGCAGGTCCCTGACTGGGACTTTGATGCTGTTGCCGCGGGTACACGGGATGTGTGGAACACCTACCTGTCACGTATCCGTATTGAAGCTCCGCGTCGACAAAAGGAGATCTTTTACACCGCTCTCTACCATTTATTCGTTCAGCCCAACAATACTGCAGATGTAGACGGCCGATACCGTGGGTTTGATGATCGTATCTATTCGGCAGCCGGCGGACGACACTTCTCGACATTTTCCCTGTGGGATACCTACCGGGCCGCTCATCCGCTATACACAATCATTGCGCCGGAGGTGGTTGACGATTTCGTCAACTCGCTGATCGCGCAACATGAGGTGCAAGGGTTTCTGCCCATCTGGGGGCTAATGAACAAGGAAACCTATACGATGATTGGGAATCACGGCGTACCGGTTGTCGTGGACGCTGCCCTGAAGGGGATTAATGGTATCGATGTCGAGAGAGCGTACCGAGCGGTTTTGGAGAGCCTGACGGTCAGCCATAAGAATTCTGACTGGGAAACGTACGAGCGTTTCGGCTACTACCCGTTTGATCTGCTGGACAAAGATGGCGAGTCGGTCTCGCGTACTCTGGAGTCGTCGTATGATGACTCAGCGGCAGCGCGACTTGCGAGGCATCTCGGCTACGACTCTGACTATGAGAGATTTGCCAGAAGAGCAGGGTTCTTTCAGAACCTGTTCGATCAGTCAACCGGGTTTATGCGAGGAAAGGACTCGTTAGGGGACTGGCGAGAAGACTTTGACCCCATAGAGCCTACGTCGCCAATGAATAATCCCGGCGACTACACTGAGGCCAACGCCTACCAGTACAGTTGGGCAGCTCAACACGCAGTTGACGGCATGATCGAGTTATTCGGCTCAGATGAAGCCTTTGTTGCGAAGCTGGATGAGTTCTTTACCACCGAAACTCGCGAGAGCGACATTCACCTTGGTCAGGAAGCGATGATCGGCCAGTATGCTCACGGAAACGAACCCAGTCATCACATTGCGTATCTCTATCAATTCGCCGGCCGGCCGGAGAAGACGGCCCAATTGGTAACCGAAATATATGAAAGCTTCTACGACAATACGCCGGATGGGATTCAGGGTAACGAAGACTGTGGTCAGATGTCTGCCTGGTACATCTTTTCGACCCTGGGGTTCTATCCTGTGGATCCGGCAGATGGGCGGTACATTTTTGGTGCCCCGCAAGTTGACTCTGCGGAGATACTCCACGCCAACGGACGCTCATTCAGGATTGAGCGCGAGTCATCGAATTCGAACCGCGACAGAGGAGTCTCCCTAAATGGGCGAATCCTCGAGACGTTCTGGGTCAGTCACGAGGACGTAATGGCGGATGGCGAGTTGGTCTTTCGGTAGTTGCGAAGCTACGAGATCAGCCACAGAGCGATTGTTATGGCAGCAGTGCCCGTATCGGGCTTGACGGCGTGGTCAACACGTGTCGGAAATCAATGACTACGAGTATGCGGCATTATCGCTACTAATAGGCGGAGATTGTCGGTCCCCAGCAATTAGGTGCCGCAGGGGACGTGTACTTCGTACTCGACAAAAAGTCGGGAAATAAACCAAAATTAGAATAGGCTCTCTCCCGGCCGCGTCTAACCGTCACCCACACGCGATCGGCTATGAGAAAACAGCTACACACGAAATGTTCTAGGCTGCTGCAGTCGGAAACCGCGAATCGTGCGGCTTAGTGGCATCACATTGCACGTCGATCGTCGCGTCAACAGCGGTATTACAGCACACGAGAGGTCAAACTCGTTACACTAAACGCTATGGGTTCGCGCGCAAAAGTGAGAGATGACTTTAGCAAGGCGACGCGTGAGAAGCTGGCGCAAAGCGCGGGCTATAAGTGCTCCAAACCCGATTGCTGCGTGCCCACGAGAGGCGCATCCTCGGATGGTCTGGATACGATCGACGTTGGTGTCGCGGCGCATATAACCGCGGCTGCGCCCGGCGGGCCGCGATACGATCCGTTACTGACACCCGAGCAGCGAAAGTCTTTCAACAACGGAATCTGGCTTTGCCAGACTCACGCGAAACTCGTCGATTCCGACGAGTCTCATTTCACCGATGAGCAGCTAAGAGATTGGAAGAGGCGCGCCGAGCGTCGATCATTCTTCGAGGTCGTTTCGGCGCAACAGGCAGCAGTTGGCGCGTCGATTGCAGAACACGACGTTCAGGCGGTGCTCGATTCCTTGCGCGACCTCGCGCGCGCGGACATCACTGCATTTCAAAACGCGCCGGGGTGGCCTGCCTATTCGATTGCGCTCAAACTCACCATGTGGGACGGCGACGATTCGACCTCCTTCACCGCGAGTGGGCTGGCAGCGGGCGTCAGTTCCTTCGACCAAGTCGCCGTTATTGCGCCGCCCGGCACCGGCA
>JAAUYD010060088.1_pt1 | contig 19707 bp, 16 predicted proteins | sample 7278101 | NCBI WGS metagenome assembly JAAUYD01 (sample SAMN14350128, study PRJNA611818) | marine sediment metagenome | isolation source: surface marine sediment (0.6m) | place: French Polynesia: Moorea | collected 2018-08
CCGAAGATCAGGAACTGGCCGTAGCGGATGCGCGCCTCGAGGTTGTTCTCGTCGAGGCGGATCGTCTCCTGCAGCTCCCAGTAGGCCTTTCGCAGGTCGTTCTGACCCAGCAGCGCCCGCGCCAGTCCCCAGTGCGCCTCGGGTTCGTTGGGATCGAGCTGGAGCATGTTGCGGAACTCGAGGATCGCCTCGGGCCACTTCTCCTCTTCGAGGTAGGCCTCGCCCCGCTCCTGGTGCTGAGCCAGCCGCGTGGCCGAGTCCTGGCACGCGACGGCGAAGAGCAGCGCGAGCAGGATGAGGGCACTCGCCCAGCCGTTTTGGGCGAGGACGCCACCGGATCGGGCGCCACGGCCGCCTCCGGCGGCTCCTTGGCGATGGGCGACGAGGACGTCTTGGACGCGACCGTTCACGGGTTGGATCTCCAGGAGACGGGGTCGGGATCGGGGCCCGACCTCCGGGGAAGGAGGGGAAACTCGAGGCGCGGGAGCGCGAGACAGCCGGAAACGGTAACCGATTCAGGGGTCCTCGCCCCGGTTCCGGCGCCAGCTCGAGTGGGTGATGCCGAGCCGCCGAACCACGTAGTTCAGCCGCCGCCGGCTCATGCCCAGGAGCGCCGCCGCGTCCTTTTGAACCCAGCCGGTCCGCGACAGTGCCTCGGTCAGCACGGCCCGTTCGATCTCGTCCCAGGGGAGCCCGCCGGCCGGCAGGTCGGGACGCCAGCCGCGCTCGGCATGGGCTCCGGTCAGCACCAGGTCGGCCACGCCGACCTCGGGGCCGCCCGAGAGCAGAACGGCCCGCTCGATCACGTTGCGGAGCTCGCGCACGTTGCCCGGCCAGGTGTGACTGCGGATGAAGGCCAGGGCCTCCTCGGCGAAGCCCTCCCGGGGACGGCCGAGCTCGCGGCCGATCTCGGCGAGGAAGTGCTGGGACAGCGCCGCCAGGTCCTCGGGTCGCTCGCGCAGGGGCGGCAGCTGGATCCCGATCACGTTGAGCCGGAAGTAGAGGTCCTCACGGAAGGCGCCCTCGGCGATCGCGGCGGGGAGGTCGCGGTTGGTCGCGGCGACGATGCGCACGTCCGTGCGCAGGGGCCGGGTCCCGCCGAGGCGGTGGAACTCCTGGTCCTGCATCACCCGGAGGAGCTTGGCCTGGGTTGCGGGCGACATGTCGCCCACCTCGTCCATGAACAGGGTTCCGCCGTCCGCCTGCTCGAAGCGTCCGATGCGCTGGCGGTCCGCGGAGGTGAACGCGCCGCGCTCGTGGCCGAACAGCTCCGACTCGAGCAGGGTCTCGGGAAGGGCCGCGCAGTTGACCTTGACGAAGGGACCCTCCGCGCGCTTCGAGTGCGCGTGGACGAGGCTCGCGACGAGCTCCTTGCCGGTTCCCGTCTCGCCGGTCACCAGCACGGTGCTGCGCGTCGCGGCCACGCGCGTCGCGAGATCGACGGCGGCGCGGAAGGCGGGGCTCTCTCCGATGATGGTGGGCCCGCTCGCGTGGTTCTCGCGCTCGGCCTCGAGGGTCGCGACCCGCCGCACGAGCTTCGCGTGCTCGAGGGCGCGCTCGACGCGCACCTCGAGCTCGGGCAGCTCCACCGGCTTCTGCAGGAAGTCGAAGGCTCCGAGGCGCATCGCCTCGACCGCCGTCTCGATGCTCCCGAACGCAGTGGTCAACAGGATCGCCGATCGCTCGGAGCGGCCGCGCGCTTCGCGCACGACGTCGAGGCCCGAGGTGCCGGGCAGGCGCAGGTCGGTGATGACGACGTCGTAGGGCTCGACCTCGGCGTCGCGAAGGCGCGCGCACGCATCGTCCCCGCGCGCCTCGCTGTCGACGGGCCCGAAACGCTCGGCCAGGGCCCGCGCCGTGGCACGGCGGAGGGTGTCGTTGTCCTCGACCAGGAGGATGCGCGTCTGGCGCGGACTCACGCCCACTCCATGCCGGTGTCGTCGAGCGCGGTCGTCGGCACGGAGTCCGCGCGATCGCATGCGCCGGCCGCCGGAAGGTGCATGCGGAAGACGGCACCGCCGCCCGGCCGGTCGTCGACCTCGACCTGGCCGCCGTGAGCCGCGACGACCTTCTGCACCTCGGCCAGGCCGACTCCCGTGCCTTCGGCCCGGGTGGTGAAGAACGGATGGAAGATGCGCTCGCGCAGCGAGGCCTCGACGCCGGGGCCGCGGTCGGCGACCTCGATGCGCACGCCCCCGTCGGAGGACGGCTCGGCGGAGAGCCGCAGGCTCGGCGCGGCGGCCGGCGAGGGGCGCTCGTCGCCGTCCCCCTGCATGGCCTCGAGCGCGTTGGCCACGAGATCCACCAGGGCGGCGCGCATGCGCTCGGGGTCGACGTCCAGGGCGTCGAGCTCGGGCGAGACGTGAACCTCCACCGGCCCGTCGAAGGCGACCCGCGCACTGGCGCGCATCAGCGCATCGTCGAGCAGCTCACGAGCCGGCGTCGCCCGCCGCTCGAGCTGCAGCGGACGCACGAAGTCGAGGCTGCCGGTCACCGTCGCGGCCAGGGAGCGGACCTCGCCGAGCGCCTCCTCGATCAGCTCGCCGTCGGCCTCGCCGGCGGCGCGCCGCTTCAGCAGGCCGAGCAGCACCTCGAGACTGGCCAGGGGATTGCGCAGCTCGTGGGCCAGGCCGGCGGCCATCTGGCCGAGCGCCAGCAACCGATCCTTGTGGCGGTCCTGCTCCTCGCGGCGTTCGAAGAGGGTGAGATCGCGGAACAGGATGGCGGCGCCGCGCGTGTCGCCAGCGGGGCCGACCACCGGAATCAGCGTGTAGCCGATGGTGAAGGGCTCTCCCCCGCGGCGGGGCGGGAGACGCAGCTCGCAGCGCCCGGGGCGCTCGCGGCCGTCGAGGGCGCTCCGCAGCAGGGCCAGGAGCTCGGTCTGGTGCCCCAGCACCTCGCCGGCCGGGCGCCCGAGGGCCTTCGCGGCCGGGGTCGTGCAGTCGAGCACGGCGGCGGCCCCGTCCGAGAGGGCCGCGAGCCGCATGGACGCATCGGCATGGATCGCCACCAGGCCGGTGCGAAGGGAGCCCAGCAAGGCCCCCGCAAACTCGGGATCGCACACGCTCACCCGGTCTTCATCGACCTTCGGAGGCGAGACCCTGAGTGGGGCAGGACCCTCCGCTAGACGCCGTCCTCGGCGGGCAGCACGTAGCGCTTGCCCTCCTGGCGCAGCCACTCCTCGCCCTTCAGCTCCTTCACCACGCGGGTCACGGTCTCCCGGGCGGTGCCCACCATGTCCGCGATCTGCTGGTGGGTGAGCGGCGCGGTGATGCGATGGGTGCCGTTCTCGTGCTCTTCCTTCGCGAGCCGGATCAGGAGGTCGCGGGTGCGATCCTTGACCCGGCGGAAGGTGAGCGCGCTGGCCTGCTCGTTGACCGAGCGCAGCCGGCGCGACAGCTCCTGGATGACCGAGAGCGAGAGCTCGGGGCTCTTGCGCAGCAGGCCCAGGAAGTCGGCCCGGGAGAGCGCGAGGACCGTCACGGCCGTCAGCGCCTGGACCGAGGCCGAGCGCGGCGCCCGCTCGAGCAGGGCCATCTCGCCGACGAAGTCGCCCTCGCCCAGCATCTCGAGGATCTTCTCGCGACCGTCGTCGGAGAGCTTGGTGACCTTCACGCGTCCGTCGCGAAGGATGTAGAGCGAGTCGCCCGGGAGCCCCTCCTCGACGATCGTCGAGCCGCGCGGGTGGCGCCGCTCGATCAGGTGCGAGGCGATGCGATCGAGGTCCTCGTCCTCGACGGCCGAGAAGAGCGGGATCGCCCGCAGCGTCCGTCGCGTATCGGCTTCGTTGCCCATCGACATCGGGTTCTTTCCTTGGAGGGCAGGGACTGCCCTTCGGTCAGAGAAGCTCGCCCCGACCCTTCTTGGTGAGTGCCGCGACCACCTCACGCACCTCCGAGCTGTGCTCGAGATCGGCGATCAGCAGCGCGTCCCCGGCATCGACCACGGCGAGACCCGACACGCCGACCAAGGCCACTGGTCGGTCCCCTCCGTAGACCAGGTTCCCCCTGGCATCGCGCAGCCAGGCTTCCCCCTCCATGATCTTCGTCACATTCGCGGTCACCCCGACCTCCTCGGCCAGGGAGCCCCAGCTGCCGACGTCGCTCCAGTGGAAGTCCACGGGGAGACAGCGCACGCGGTCGCTCCGCTCGAGCACGGCCTGGTCGATCGGCAGCGAGGCGATGCGGTCGTAGGCCCGCTCGATCGCCGCGGACAGCCGCGGACGCGGGACACCGCGCAGCTGCGCGAGCTCGCTCGCCACCTCCGGTGCATGGGCCAGGGCCTCCTCCAGGATCACGTCGGCCCGCCAGACGAAGACGCCGGCGTTCCACAGGTACCGGCCGCTGCGCCAGTAGCGCCGCGCCCGGGCCCGATCCGGCTTTTCGACGAAACGGGTGACGTGATGAAGCCCCGGATGGGCCGATCCGAGGGGTTTTCCCAGCCGGATGTAGCCGTAGCCGGTCTCCGCCCGGGTGGGGCGAACCCCCAGGGTGACGAGCCCACGGGTGGCCTCCGCCGCAGCCGCGCCACGCCGGATGGCGGTCGCGAACGCCCGGGTGTCGGGAACGATGTGGTCGGCGGGGAGGATCGCCATGACGCCGTCCGGGTCCTCGCGCAGGATGCGCGCGGCGGCGAGCGTGACGGCCGCGGCCGTATTGCGCATCTGCGGCTCGACCAGCACGCGCGCCGGGCGAAGCCCGGACTCCTTGCGCACGGCACGGGAGTGCTCGGCTCCGCACACCAGCCACAGTCGGTCCTCGTCCGCGAAACGGCGGGCGCGGTCGAAGGTGGCGCCGAGCAGCGTGCTGCCCGAGCCGACGCGCAGGAGCGGCTTGGGGCGGGCGCGTCGCGAGAGCGGCCAGAAGCGGGTCCCGGCTCCCCCCGCCAGCACCACAGCGTGGATCGACGGGCGGGCCCGGGCGCTCACGACCCTTGGCGCTCCGGCACCGCCCTGCCCCGCGCGCTCATCGGCCGACGCTCGTGTACTCGAAGCCGTTGCGCTCCATGTTCCGCGGCTCGTACACGTTGCGCAGGTCCACCATCACCGGGCGGCGCAGGAGCTTCCGCAGCCGCTCGAGGTCGAGCATGCGGAACTGGTTCCACTCGGTCACCAGCACGGCCGCGTCGGCGTTCTCGCAGCACTCGTAGGCGTCCTTGCAGCAGGTGATGTCGGGCATGATCTTCGCCGCCTCGTCCATCGCCACGGGGTCGAAGGCGCGCACGTTGGCGCCCCGATCGAGCAGCCCCGCCACGATGTCGATGGACGGCGCGTCGCGCATGTCGTCGGTCTCGGGCTTGAAGGAGAGGCCCAGCATGGCCACGGTCTTGCCCGAGAGCGAGCCGCCCACGGCCTTCTCGATCTTGTCGACCATGCGCAGGCGCTGGCGATCGTTCACGTCGATCACGGCCTCGACGATCTGGAAGGTCTCGCCGATCTCGCGGGCGAAGTGGGCCGCCGAGCGCGTGTCCTTGGGGAAGCAGGAGCCGCCGAAGCCGGGTCCCGCGTGCAGGAACTTCTTGCCGATCCGGCCGTCGAGGCCGATGCCCCGTGCGATCGCCTGCACGTCGCCGCCGATCTTCTCGCAGAGGTTCGACACCTCGTTGATGAAGGAGATCTTGGTGGCGAGGAAGGCGTTGGCCGCGTACTTCGTGAGCTCGGAGCTCGCGATGTTGGTCTCCACGAAGGGCGTCTCGTTCAGGTAGAGCGGCCGGTAGAGATCCTTCATGATGGCGGCGGCGACGTCGTCGTCCGCGCCGATCACCACGCGGTCGGGGCGCATGAAGTCGCCGATGGCGGCACCCTCGCGCAGGAACTCGGGGTTCGAGGCCACCGAGAACTCGACCTCCTCGTTGCGGCTGGCCAGCTCCTCGAGGACCAGGTCGCGCACCCGGTAGGAGGTGCCGACGGGCACGGTGCTCTTGGTGACGACCACCTTGTAGCCGTTGATGCACTGGCCGATCTCGCGGGCCACGGCATCGACGTAGGTGAGGTCCGTGCCGCCGTCTTCCCGGGCGGGCGTCCCCACCGCGATCATCACGACGAGTGCGTTCTGCACCGCATCGGCGAACTCGGTGGTGAAGGAGAGGCGCCCCTGCTTCACGTTGCGCTCGATCAGCGCGTCGAGCCCGGGCTCGTAGATCGGAACCTCCCCGCGCTCGAGCGCCTCGATCTTCGCCGCGTCCTTGTCGACGCAGGTCACCTTCACGCCGAACTCCGCGAAACAGGCGCCGGTGACCAGACCGACGTATCCGCTGCCGATGACGGCGAGGTTCATATGCGACTCTCCTTGCTCGACTCGGATGGAGTCGAGGTCCTTGCTCGACCCCGGCCGCCGGCCGGGTTCGAGGTCCTTGCTCGATCAGACCTGCTGGCCCGACTCGAGGATCTTCCGGAAGTGATCGATGGTGCGGCCCAGGCCCTCGCGCAGGGAGAACGCGGGCCGGAAGCCGGTTCGGGATTCGAGCAGGGAGACGTCGGCGAGGCTGTCGCGCACGTCCCCCTGGCGGGTCTCGTCGTACGCCGCCTTCACCTCGGTTCCGGCGAGCTCGCCGATCATCGCGAGCAGCGTGTTCAAGCTCGTCTGGCGGCCGCCGCCGACGTTCATCACGAGCCCGGAGACGTCGGCGGCGCGAGCGGCATGGAGATTCGCCTCGACGACGTCGGCCACGAAGGTGAAGTCCCGGGTCTGCTCGCCGTCGCCGTAGATGGTCGGCGTCTCGCCCTTGAGACAGGCGAGCACGAAACGTGGCACCACTGCAGCGTACTCGCTCGCGGGATCCTGGCGCGGCCCGAAGACGTTGAAGTAGCGCAGCGCCACGGTCTCGAGGCCGAAGTGCTCGGCGTAGAGCCGGCCGTACTGCTCGGCGGCGAACTTCTGGAGCGCGTAGGGCGAGCGGGGCCGAGGCGGCATCGTCTCGACCTTGGGCAGCTCCTCGGTGTCGCCGTAGATGGAGGACGACGACGCCATCACCACCCTCGAGACGCCGTGACGCCGGGCGGCCTCGAGCAGCTGCAGCGTGCCGGTGGCGTTCACCGAGTGCGTGCGCTCGGGCTCGGCGAGGCTCCGCGGCACCGAGGGCACCGCGGCCAGGTGGAAGAGCACGTCCACGCCCTCCACCGCCCGATCGACCGTCTCGGCATCGCGCAGGTCGCCGCGGATCAGCTTGATCTGGGAGCGGATGCCCTCGAGGTTCGCTTCGCGCCCCGTCGAGAAGTCGTCGAGCACGCGAACGGACACGCCGTCGGACACCAGGCGATCCGCCAGGTGTCCGCCGATGAAGCCGGCGCCCCCCGTGACGAGGACGTTCCTCATCGCGGGGCCCTCGGGTCGGATCGCCTCATCGTGCGCCCGGACCGCCGCGCCGTCGTCCGCTCGAGGCTTCCTGGGCTTCGAGGTCGGCCTCGACCATGATCCGGACCAGCTCGGCGAAGGGAGTCCTCGAGCTCCACCCGAGCTGCTCGCGGGCCTTGGTGGGATCGGCCAGCAGGGTGTCCACTTCGGCCGGCCGCATGAAGGCGGGATCCATCTCGACGAAGTCCGCGGGGTCGAGCCCGACCTGCGCGAAGGCGATGTCCACGAACTCCTGGGCCGTGTGGTGCTCGCCCGTCCCGATCACGAAGTCGATCGGCTGCTCCTGGTTGAGCATCATCCACATGGCCTCGACGTACTCGGGCGCGTAGCCCCAGTCGCGACGGGCGTCGAGGTTCCCCATGCGCAGCTCGTCCTGGAGGCCGAGCTTCAGGCGCGCCACACCCTCGCTGATCTTTCGCGTCACGAACTCGCGCCCGCGGCGCGGCGACTCGTGGTTGAAGAGGATGCCCGACACCGCGAAGAGGTCGAAGCTCTCGCGATAGTTGACGGTGATGTGATGACCGTAGACCTTGGCCGCGCCGTAGGGGCTGCGCGGATAGAAGGGCGTGCTCTCGTTCTGCGGGGTCGCCTGGACCTTCCCGAACATCTCCGAGCTCGACGCCTGGTAGAAACGGATCTGCGGATCGACCATGCGCGCGGCATCGAGCAGCCGCGTCACGCCGAGCCCGGTGAACTCGCCGGTCAGGGCGGGCTGCACCCAGGAGGTCGGAACGAAGGACTGGGCGGCGAGGTTGTAGAGCTCGCGGGGGCGCACCTCCCGGACCAGGCTCAGCAGCGAGCTCAGGTCGAGCAGGTCGGCCTGGTGGAGGGTGATCCGGCCGGTCAGGTGCCCGATGCGCTCGAAGCTCTCCGTGCTCGAGCGGCGCACCATGCCGTGCACCTCGTAGCCCTTCTCGAGCAGGAACTCCGCCAGGTAGGAGCCGTCCTGGCCGGTGACACCGGTGATCAGTGCTCGACCCGAAGACATCAGGCTTCCCCTTCCCCATGGGCTCCGCGGTGTGCGACCGCCCGACCCGCGTGGGGAACCCCGGCCCCGTCCGTGGCGGCCTGGGATCGGGCACCCGTGCTGGATTCGCCCGTGGTGGGGCCCTCCGCCGCCACCTCCCCGTCAGCGAGGTCGAAGAATCCCAGGTTCCAGAGGATTCGCAAGGTGAGCAGGGCGATCACCACCAGGAACACGATGGCCGCGAATCCCCGCAGGCGCGTGAAGGAGACGGCGATGGTGCAGAAGCAGGCGGTGAGGAAGTACAGGGAGAGCGCGGCCTGGCGATGGGACCCGCTGTACTCCGAGAGCATCTTGTGGTGGATGTGGTGCCGATCGGCCGCCATGAAGTTGTCGCCGCGGCGAACTCGCCTCACCACGGACAGCAAGACGTCGAGGAGCGGCACGGCCAGCGCCAGGAGCGGCACGATGAAGGTGATCAGCGTCACCCGCTGGTAGCCCTCGAGGGCCAGCAGCGAGAGTGAGAATCCGATGAAGTAGGCACCCGTGTCGCCCACGAAGATTCGGGCGGGCGGAAAGTTCCAGGGCAGGAAGCCCAGGAGCGACCCCACCAGCACCGTGCCCATCAGGACGCCGGGGACGTGCCCGCCCTGCCAGGCGATCACCGTGAGGGTGCAGGCGATGATCGCGGAGACCCCGGTGGAGAGGCCGTCGATGCCGTCGATCAGGTTGATGGCGTTGGTGACGACGATGATCCACGCCCCGGTGACGAGCCAGACCAGCGGCGTCGGGAAGTGCCAGGTCGTGAGCGAGATGGGATCCGTCAGGTGGTCGATCTGGAAGCCGGCCGAGATCGCCACGCCGGCGGCCACGATCTGGACGCTCAGCTTGGTGAGCGCCGATAGCCCCCAGCGGTCGTCCACGGCGCCGATCGCCAGCACCAGGATCCCGCCGATCACCATGGCCTCGAGGTGCTTGTTCATGGCGAGCTGCTCGGGGAGCAGGATCAACGCGACGCCGAGACCGACGAAGAAGCCCAGCGCCACGGCGATGCCGCCGAGCAGCGGCATCGACTCCCGCCGGCTCACCTTCCGCTCGTTCGGCCGATCGACGGCGCCCACCAGAATGGCGAAGCGGGCCACGATCGGCGTCGCGAGGGCCGCGACGACGAGCGCGGCCAGGAATGCGGAGGGGATCAGCCAGGACTGCACGGAGGGAATCTCGCTCCTGGGTGGCTCGCCTAGGAGTCTGACCCGAGACAACGATGTGCCGGGCGTTCCGAACCTCTCGAGTAACGAGATGCTTCTCCAGGTTCCACACAGTACATCTTGGGTCAGACTCCTAGGCGCGGTACTCGTAGCGCGGATCCTCGCGCTGCTCCCCGTTCAGGAGCAGGCCGAGGATGCGCCGGCGGTCGAGCACCTCGATGGCGGCCTCGACGTCCTCGCGCGGGGTCTCCTCGGCCCGCACGACGAAGACCACGCCGTCACAGAGCTCGCTCACGGCCTTGGCGTCGGGCAGCCCGAGCGTGGGCGGCAGGTCGAGCACGACGCGGTCGTAGTTGTCGGCAGCCCAGTTCAGCAGATCGCGCATCGCCGTGGAGGCCAGCAGCTCGGCGGGGTTCGACGGCACCGAACGCACGGGCAGGACGTCGAGCTCCGTGCCTTCGACCCGCAGCACCGCGTCCTCCGGAGTCGCGTCGCCGCGCAGCACCTCGGCTACGCCCACCTTGGGGCGCAGGCCGAGCGAGCGCGCGATCGACGGCTCCCGCAGGTCGGTGTCGAGCAGCAGCACCCGCTTCCCCACGCCCATGGCGGTCACCGCCGAGAGGCCGATCGCCGTGGTGGTCTTGCCGTCGGCGCGCAGGGCGCTCGTGACCGCGATGGTGCGGATCTCGTGCTCGGGGTGTCCCGCCGCGATGGAGTCGATGCGCGTGCGCAGGTTGCGGAACTGCTCCGCCACGAACGAATCGGGCTGGAGCAGCGCGATGCGCCGCTTGTTGATCTCGGCGGGCGTGTCCTGCACGCGAGACTTCCGGCCGAGCCCGAGGCGCCGCCAGATGCCGCGTCCGGCGCGTGACGGCGGCGGGGCCATGGGCTGCGCGTCGCGCGTCCCGGGCGCGACCGGCGGAACCGGTGCCGTGGGCTCGACGGCGGCGGTCGCCGCCGCGTTGCCCCCCTCTCCGCTCCGCTGCGCGCGCTGCTCTTCGGCCCGCCGCAGGGCGTCGTATACCTTCCCCATTACGCTCTCCCTCCGCGCCGCGAGCGGAAGAGGCCCAGGAAGCCTCCATCCTTCGCCTCGGGCGCAGCCATCGGTTCGTCCTTCTCGGCGGCACCGCCCGGAACCAGGTCCAGGTCGCGCGCCACCTCGCGAATCTCCTCGGCCCCCAGCACGGGCTTCTCCTTGCTGAATCCCAACAGGAGCGCTCCGTCGCAGACCACGTTGATGAGCCGCGGCGTTCCCTGGGTCACCGCATAGAGCTCCTTCAGGGCCTTCTTCTTGAAGATCTCCTTGCCCGTGAATCCGGCCAGGCGCAGCCGCTCCTCGACGTACTGGGCGGTCTCCGCCGCGTCGAAGGGCCGAAGGGCATAGCGCAGCACGATCCGCTGCCGCAGCTGGCGCAGCTCGGGGCGCGAGAGCATCTCCCACAGCTCGGGCTGCCCCACCAGCATGATCTGGATCAGCTTCGACGTCGGCGTCTCCAGGTTGGAGAGCAGGCGGATCTCCTCGAGCATCTCCGCCGAGAGGTTCTGGGCCTCGTCGACGATCAGGAGCGTCGGCTGGTCCTTCTCGAGCCGCTCGATCAGGAAGTGGTTCAGCGTGAGGAGGTACTCGGCCTTCGTGTGGCACGGCGTCTCGATGCCGAGCTCGTCGAAGAGCAGGCGGAAGAAGTCCAGGGGCTCGAGGCGGGGGTTGAAGATGAAGGCCGAGAGCGTGTCCGGGTCGAGCTGGGAGAGCAGCGCGTGCAGCAGGGTGGTCTTGCCGGTCCCCACCTCGCCGCTCAGCAGCGTGAAGCCCTTCCGGGCCTGGACGCCGTAGAGAAGGGTGGCGAGCCCTTCCTTGTGGGCGTCCCCCAGATAGAGGAACGCCGGGTCGGGCGTCATCTCGAAGGGCCTGCGAACGAGGCCGTAGAACTCTCGGTACATCTTGGTTTCCTACGAACCCTGGGGCGTCACTTCCGCCACGGCTTCGGTGTCGCCACCGAAGAGGTCCTTCACGGGCCCGGGCGCCCCGTTCACGGTCCAGTTCGCCGCGATCGAGATGCCGAGCCCCACGCTCGCGATCGCAGCCGCCGCGATCAGCCTGCGGAAGCGTCGACGCCGCGCGTCGACGCGATCCGAGGCCAGCACCACCGCGGGCACCGAGGCCAGCACCGGAATGCGCAGGGCCTCCTGGAGCCGCCGGGAGCTGTGGTACGACGAGTCGGAGAACTCCATCAGGAAGGCCAGGCCGGCGCCGCTCAGCAGGCCGAGCACGAGACCCACCGCGATGATCAGCGGCCGGTTGGGGGAGACCGGAGCCGGCGGCGGATAGGCCGCCTCGAGCACGCGGAACTGCTCACCCTTCTGGCGCCGCTCCATGTTGGCGGCCACCGCCGCCTCGAGCCGCTTGTTGCTGAAGTCCTGGAAGCTCTGGAAGAGGTGCTCGTGCTCGCGCTGCAGGGCTCCGAGCTGCTCCGCAACCGCGGGCGTCTCGCCGATGCGGCGCTGCACGTCGGCGACGATCCCCTCGAGCCGGTTCATCTCGGCCTGGGCGCCGTCCTGGCGCTGCCGCGCTCGCTGCTGCTCGGCCTTGGCGTTCTGCTGGGCCAGGGAGAGCGGGCGATCCCGGTCGTCTTCCTCGGCGGCCGCCTCGGCTTCCGCCTGCTCCCCGGCGAGCCGGATCTCGAGGGCCTCGATCTCCTTCTGCACCGCGATCACGTCGGGGTGCTTGTCGGTGAGGCCACGCGACCGCGCCTCGTTGAGGATGATCTCGAGCGACTCGAGGCGCTTCGAGGGACTCGTCTCCGGGCGCCCGTACTCCTCGTACGCGCCGGCGCCGGAGGAGGCCTGCTGGCCGAAGAAGCTCGCGTCGCTCTCGGCGATGGAGAGCTCGCGGGCGGCCCAGCGCATGGCCTCGATCGAGCGCTCGAGGAGCCGGTGGTTCGACTCGAGATCCTCGGGAAGGCGCCCCGCGTTCTCGCTCTTGACCGTCGCGATCTGCTCCTCGACCTCCTGGATCCGGTTGGCCAGGCGGTTGAGCTCCGCCTCGATGAACTCCGACGTGTCGCCGGCGATCTCCACCCGCTCCTTGATGTTCTGCTCGATGAAGTCGTTGGCCAGGCGGTTGGCCACGTCGGCGGCGGTGCGCCGGCTCGAGTGGCGGAAGGAGAGCCGGAAGGTGTTGATCTCGATGTCGCGCTGCCGCTCCAGGATCGACTCCTCGAGCTCCGGGAGCACCGGCTCGAGGCGGATGTCCGAGCGCATCAGGGAGATGACCTCTTCGCGGGTCATGTCCTCGGACTCGGCCTCGTACAGACCGAGGTCGTCGATCACCCGGGAGAGGCGACCCCGCGAGAGGATCTGCATCTGGATCAGGTGCAGGCGGCTGTTGATGCCGCCGCTCGCGACGCCACCGGGCACCAGCTCGGGCGCGATCGTCTGCGGCTCCACGAGGAGCGTGGCCGAGGCTTCGAAGCGGTTGGGCAGCACCGAGGCGATGAAGATGCCGGCCAGCGTCACGAAGCCGGCGATGCCGGCAATCAGCCAGGCGCGCCGCCGCAGCATGCGGGTGACGTCGGCGAAGTCGAATCCCTGTTCGAGGTCCATTGTGGGGAGTCTCCGTTCAGAGAGTGATCGGATCGAATCGGTATTCGACCCCGAAGAGCACGCGCCAGCGATCCTCGTCGTCGATATCGGCGAGGGTGTTTTCGCGCGTGATGTAGCGGTAGCTGCCCGAGCCCGTGAGGAAGACGTTGTCGCGCACGCGATAGCGCCCGGTCAGCCGCAGGATGAACTGGTCCTGGGTGTCTTCGAGCCCCACGGACTGCGTCAGGAAGCTCGTCGCCTCCCCCACTCCGTCGAAGGTCCCGAGAAGCGACGCGCCGAAGGGCGTGGCCGGGCAGGCCGGAAACCCGGCCGGGACGGTCGGAGAGAAGCAACCCGGCAGGTCCACGGATCGCACCGCGACCGAGGTGAACGCGAGATCTCGCTCCTGCTGCCGCCGGATCCAGCCCGCCGACAAGCGGAAGGTGGTGTACTGCGTGGGAGTCCAGGTCACGATGCTCTGGACCTGGTCGGCCACCGTGCTGGATCCGAAGTCCGAAGCGGACGTCGATGCGCTGCGCCGGTAGCTCAGGATCCACTCGACGTACTCGCCCCAGGTCTTCTCCAACGATACGTCCGCGAAGTAGGTCAGGCTGATGCCGTCGTCGGGCCCTTCGTCCAGGGGATTCCGTCCGATGGTGATGACGTCTCCCGCGTACGTCAGGGCCTCGGTCTGGTTGAGACCCGGACCCAGGTTGTTGTTGATGGCGTTCTGCTGGACCACGACGCCCTGCGCGTTGAGCGGGACGAATGCCAGCGGATTGCCGGGCGTCCGCTCGACGGGTGCACAGCTGGCCGAGCGCACGACGAGACCGGAAGCCTCGCCGCAGCCGGCGACGCCGAGCAGCTGGTTGCCGGTCGTCGCGAAGCGGAACACGTTGAACGTGTCCGGCCGATCGAGCTCCTCGGCGTCCACGAACGCGGGGCCTCCGCGCGCGGAAAAGGTCCACGAAGGAGTGATCTCCCAGACCCAGGCACCCTGGATGCTGTAGAAGCGGGTCGAGCGCTCGACTCCGGTACCGGGAGTCTCCTGGGTGTTCTCCCGGACGCTCACGTCGAACCCCACGACGTGCTCGGAGGTGAGCGTCCGGCGGTAACGCGCCAGGGCCTGAAGGGCCTGGAAGTCACCGCGACCCTCGGAGTCGAACTGCTGGAGGCCGTGGTCGACGAGGGCGCTCACGACGTCGCGACTGGTGATCGACCAGTCCATCCGCAGGGCAGCGCGATTGGAGAGCGTGCGGCGCTGATCGATCTCCGAGTCGATCAGGTCGATCGAGGGATCGTCGATCCCGAAGCTGGTCTCGAGATCGACGTTCTTGAGCCGGGAGAAGCGATCGCTGAGCTCGAGACGGAGCCTCGGAGTCACCTGATAGGCGACCCGCCCGTTCACGATGTGCGAGAAGCCGCCATCCACGTTCTCGGTCACGAAGTAGCGATAGGTGGGCCGGTACTCGGTCTCCCAGGTGAGGCGACCGTCGTCGTCCGCCAGCACGAGGCGCGGCGTCACCTCGACCACCATGTCCCCGCGGCCGGACAGGACGTTGGAGTCGTAGCCGGTCTGGCTGCGAAGGGACGAGCGGAACTCGATCGCAGCCGCCGGAACGGCTGAGAGCACGATCAAGAGCGCCAGGCCGCGGAGGGGCTTCATCACTCTGCGACCACCACCGTGTCACCGCTGTGGAGCACCATGTTGGTGCCGGGCGCCTTGCCGGCAATGTAGGACGAGTAGTTGAAGCCGTACTCGACCTCGCCCTCGTCCGTCTTCCGGATGATGCGGATGTTGCGCTTGTTGGCGAAAGGCGAGAAGCCGCCGGCCGCCGCGATTCCGTCGGTCACGCGGGTGTCCACCGAGAGCGAGATCGGGCCGTTGCGGTTCACCGCGCCGATCACGTAGGCGCGCTTGCTGGCCGTGCTCACCACCACGACGGTCACGTCGGGAGCCGCCACGTACTCCTTCAGCTCGCGGGTGATCAGCTCCTTCAGCTCGGCGGTCGTGAGGCCGGCCGCTCGTACGTCGTCGAGGAGCGGAACCGAGATCATCCCGTCGGGGCGGACGGGTGCGGTGATCGAGAGCTCCGGGTTCTTCCAGACACGGATGTCGAGATCATCGGCGGGCCCGATCACGTAGTCCCCACGCACGACGTCGGTCGGCCCCGGCGGCAGACTCGTCGAGCAGGCCAGCGCGAGGCACAGGCACGCCCCGAGCAGGACGACTCGCGCCCACGGCCCTTGGCTTCCGATCCGGTCGACTCTCATGTCCTTGTCCATTTCTTCAGGTCCCCTCCTCGGGCTGACTCCGGCCGCTTCCCCTAACGGCCTTCGGAGAGCCCGTTCTCCTTCATCTTGTAGAGCAGCGCCTTGTAGCTGATCTGCAGGCGCTCCGCGGCTTCCTTGCGGTTCCAGCGGGTCTGGTGCAGCACCCGGCCGATCACGCGCTTCTCCGCCAACCGGGCCGCCCGCTTCGAGATCGCCTTCAGGTCGAGGCCGCGGCCGTTGGACAGGTCGAGCCCGAGGGCGTCGAGATCCAGGAAGGCCTCCTCGGCGTCCTCGCTCTCGGCTTCGGGCTGCTCGCGGCTGCTGATCTCCTGGAGGACGGCCTCCTCGCTGCCCAGCACGATCATCCGCCGGACCATGTTCTCGAGCTCGCGCACGTTGCCGGGCCACGAGTAGCGCTCGAAGACCTCCATGGTCTCGGGCGAGAGCTGACGGACGTCCTTCTTGTACTCTTCGCCGAACTTGCGCAGGAAGTAGTCGACGAGGATGGGCAGCGCCCCTTCGCGCTCGCGCAGGGGCGGCAGCTGCACGTGGACGACGTTGAGCCGGTAGTAGAGATCCTCGCGGAACTCGCCGCTCGCGACGGCCGCCTCGAGGTTCCGGTTGGTGGCGGCCAGGATCCGCGTGTCGACCTGGATGTCCGCCTCGCCGCCCAGCCGCGAGAACTCGCCGTCCTGCAGCACCTGGAGCAGCTTGGCCTGGAGCGGCGGACTCATCTCGCCGATCTCGTCCAGGAAGATGGTGCCGCGGTTGGCGTACTCGAACTTGCCGAGCTTGCGCTTCTGGGCGCCGGTGAACGCCCCACGCTCGAAGCCGAAGAGCTCGCTCTCGAGCAGCTCCGAGGGAAGCGCCGCGCAGTTGACCTTGACGAAGGGCTTGTTCCGCCGGCTCGACTGCTGGTGGAGGCTGCGTGCGACCACCTCCTTGCCGGTGCCGCTCTCGCCGCGGATCAGCACCGTGATGTCGGTGTCCGCGACCTGCTCGATGATCTCGACGGCCTTGCGCATCTTGCCGTCCTCGCCGCCGTGGACGAGCTGGATCTCACCCGAGCCGTTGGTCGAGCGACCGCGCAGCTCCTCCACCTCCTCCTTCAGCGCGCGATGCTCGAGCGCACGCTGGAAGGCGAGATCGAGCTCCTCGACCTCGAAGGGCTTGCGCAGGAAGTCGGACGCGCCGAGCTGCATGGCTTCGACGATCGTGCGCGCCTGCCCGTGCCCGGAGACCATCACCACGGGAACGTCGGGCACGCGCTTCTTGATGCGGCGCAGGGTCTCGAGCCCGTCCATGCCGTCGAGCACGATGTCGAGCGTCACCAGATCGGGCCGGACCCGGCCCAGCCGATCCAGCGCCTCTTCGCCGCTCGCGACCGCGGTCACCAGGTAGCCCTGGCGCGACATCAGCGCCTCGAGGTACTCGCGTACCCCGGGGTCGTCGTCGATCACCAGGACTCGAAGCGCATCCGACACAGAACCACTCCTCCGGGCCAATCAGGCGCGGGACGGGCTTGGGAGGATCCCTGTACGCGTCCCCGCTTCCGGTTGGCCGGGCGGCGCATCGGACACCGGCAAGCGGGCATTGTGGTGCCTGCGGGCCGGGGATTGTCCGATCCGTTGCCTCTGATCGGAAAGCCGGGGGGCGGACCCAAGGGATCGTATGAAATTCGTTTCCTCTCGAGGGAAGACGGTTGCCTCGAGGGAAGCAATCTTCCTCTGTTCGCCTCTGGGGTTCAACAAGAACCCGTCTCGATTGGTAGTTTTTTGCCTCATGGGTTCGCCGCTGAACCGCGTTCGGATCCCCTCGGGGGTGCTCTCTTCGGGGCGTGAAGGATGCGCGTGATCCCCGCGGCCCGAGAACCCGTGAGCAAGTCGCTGGAAGAACGTGCCCTTCCTGCGGGTCCACGTGGCAACGGAATTCCCTCGGAGGCCAGGTTTTTCCTACCCCTTGGGGAGATGAAGATTCGACACGCCCGGATGGTGCGGGCGAGACGACCCGGGTAGCTTCCGCGGCGCGAAGCCCCGCACCCGCAGGGGCCCCTCGGGGGAGCCGAATTGAGCTCGAAGCCGATCCGCGCGGTCGCCGTCGCCGGCGCGCGGCCCAATTTCATGAAGATCGCCCCGCTGCTGCGCGAGCTGGCGAGCCGGGATCGCTTCGAGACGTTCCTCGTCCACACCGGCCAGCACTACGATCAGGCCATGTCCGGTGGCTTCTTCGAGGAGCTGGGCATCGCGGAGCCCGACGCCAACCTGGGCGTCGGATCGGGAACGCACGCGAGCATGACGGCCGAGGTGCTGCGGCTGATGGAGCCCCTGCTGCAGGAGCAGGAGCCCGACGTGCTGATCGTGGTGGGCGACGTCAACTCGACGCTCGCAGCCTCGCTGGCAGCGGTGAAGCTGGGAATCCCGGTGGCCCACGTGGAGGCGGGCCTGCGCTCGTTCGACCGCGGCATGCCCGAGGAGATCAACCGACTGATGACCGACGCGATCTCGCGCTGGCTCTTCGTGACCGAGCCGGCCGGCGAGGTGAACCTGCGCAAGGAGAACGTCGATCCGTCCTGGATCCACTTCGTCGGCAACGTGATGATCGACACCCTGCTGGCCAACGTCGAGCGCGCCAAGCAGCGCGACACCCTCGAGCGCCACGGCCTCGAGCCCGGAGGCTACGGCGTGCTGACCCTGCATCGCCCGAGCAACGTCGACGATGCCGACCACCTGCGAAAGCTCTTCTCGGTGCTGGAGGAGATCCATCAGGAGATCCCCATCGTGTTCCCGGTGCATCCGCGCACCACCGCCGCCATCCAGAACAAGCTGGGGGGCCGGCCGCCCGCGCTGCGCATGCTCGAGCCGCTCGGCTACCTGGACTTCCTGCGCCTGCTGATGGACGCGCGCCTCGTGCTCACCGACTCGGGCGGAATCCAGGAAGAGACCACCGTCCTGCGCGTGCCCTGCCTCACTCTGCGCGAGAACACCGAGCGCCCGGTGACCATCGACCAGGGCTCCAACCTGCTGGTGGGGACCGACCCCGACGTGATCCGCGCCGAAGCCCGGCGCATCCTCGACGACGACGCCAAGGAGGGGGGCATCCCCGACCTCTGGGACGGAGGCGCCGCGGCGCGCATCGTCGACGTCCTCGAGCGCGACCTCGGAGCCGGAACGTGAGCGGAGGCGTCGGGTCCCGCCTCTTCGCGGGCTGGATGGAGATCGCGGCCCGCTTCGGCGAGGTACAGACGCTCATCCTGGTGTGCCTGATGTACGCATTCGCGATCGGACCCGTGGCCGTGGGGGCCCGCCTCTTCGGCCGCGACCTCCTCGGCAAGCGTGGCCTCTGGGCCGACTCGAGCGCCTGGCAGCCCGCCGACACCGTCGTCCGGCCCGACCTCGAGCGGGCGCACCGGCAGTTCTAGGGAGGCGACGTGAACATCCTCGGCCTCTCCTGCTTCTACCACGACTCGGCCGCCGCCCTCCTGCGCGACGGCGAGCTGGTCGCGGCCGCCCACGAGGAGCGCTTCACGCGCAAACGCCACGACGCCTCGATCCCGACCGAGGCGGTCGCCTACTGCCTCGACGAGGCGGGGCTCACGCCCGAGCAGATCGACCACGTGGTCTTCTACGACAAGCCGCTGGTGAAGTTCGAGCGCATCCTCCTCACCTACCTCGCGACCTTCCCGCGCTCCCTGCCTTCCTTCTCCAAGGCCATCCCGATCTGGCTGAAGGAGAAGCTGCTGGTGCCGAAGGCGCTCTCCCGCGAGCTCGGCTTCGAGTCCGACCTGCTCTTCGCCGAGCACCACCAGAGCCACGCGGCCTCGGCCTTCCTGCCCTCGCCCTTCGAGGAGGCCGCGATCCTGACCGTCGACGGCGTGGGCGAGTGGGCGACCGCCACCCAGGGCGTGGGGCGCGGCAACCACTTCGAGCTCGACCGCGAGATCCGCTTCCCCCACTCGCTCGGCCTGCTCTACAGCGCCTTCACCTACTACCTGGGCTTCAAGGTCAACTCCGCCGAGTACAAGGTGATGGGCGCGGCCCCCTACGGCGAGCCGCGCTTCGCCGATCTCATCCTCGAGCACCTGGTCGACCTGCGCGAAGACGGCTCGTTCAAGCTGAACATGAAGTACTTCGCGTTCGACTACGGGCTGACCATGACCAACAAGCGCTTCGAGACGCTGATGGGTCAGCCGCGTCGCGAAGCCGAGTCCGCGATGCAGGACTTCCACTGGGACGTCGCAGCCAGCGTCCAGAAGGTCACCGAGGAGATCATGCTGCGGATCGTGCGCGACCTGCACGCGCGGACCGGCATGAAGAACCTCTGCATGGCCGGC
>JAAUYD010016298.1_pt1 | contig 19699 bp, 25 predicted proteins | sample 7278101 | NCBI WGS metagenome assembly JAAUYD01 (sample SAMN14350128, study PRJNA611818) | marine sediment metagenome | isolation source: surface marine sediment (0.6m) | place: French Polynesia: Moorea | collected 2018-08
ATTAAATTCGCTTAATCACTCGACGTTAAAATTCCTACTGTAAATCAATCTTACACTGCCTCCTCTGCTCACCTTATCTTAAAGTATGGTATTCAACAGGATTTCATATTAGGTGTACCTCATGAGTCCAGGAAATGCTATACTAGCATCAATTTTTTATGAAAATACTTTATTTATTGAGAGAATTTTTCATAAATTCTAACCCCATAAAAATAGTAGAAATGGTTCCAGCAACACAAATTTCTCCAGACGTAATTTTACTAATAACATCTTTAATCGGTACTAAAACGACTTCGATTTCTTCTGTGATATCTAACTCGATTTTACCCTTTTTCTCTGCATTTAATCCTAAAAAAATATGAATTTTATTATCATCTTTAACAGGATTATCATAAATAGTTTTCATAAAAATTAATTCTTGGGCAATATATCCCGTTTCTTCTTCTAGTTCGCGTTTAGCTGCTGTTAAACTGTCCTCTTTTTTAGGGTCAAACGTTCCTGCCGGCAGTTCTAATAAAATCTCTTGAACCCCATGACGATATTGACGAACAAAGACAATTTCGTTATCGGGAGTAATAGGTAAAATCAAAGCAATTTCAGGCCGAATATTAACAAAATAATCATCAATAATCGTACCATCAGATAACTCTATTTGATCCTGTCTTACCCGACACCACTGATTATCAATAATAAAATCAGACTTGAGAATTTTCCACTTTTGAATCGTCATTTTTTTAGTAATCAATCTAACATAAAATGTACTTAATAAGTGATTATTAAAACCCTTACGGTAAATCCGCTCTCTCCCACTCCCCCTGCTCCCTCTGCTTCCCCTGCTCACCCTACTAGAAACTTTAGTATTCTAAGAGATTCCATTAATTATTCAGCCCACTGACGTAATAGATTAGCATGGGTTTTAGCTAATAAATCAAATTCTACAGATTTACCTTCCTTGGCAAAAATAGAACGGCGTACTGTATCAATATCAAATAAAATTTCCCTTTTAGCCGTATCTCGAATTAAACTTTGAATCCATCCTACAACGACAAGTCTCGTTCCTGTCTTGACAGTTTCCACCCGATGCAAAAAAGTAGAAGGATAGAAAATAATCGATCCTGCATTTAGTTTATAGGAAAGATCCCCCTCTGGTTTTTCAATGATTAACGCTCCCCCTTCACAGCTTTCAGGAGAACTCAAAAATAGGGTAAAGGAGACATCAGAACGAAAAAACTGTTTACCTCCCATCAAAGCATTATCCGTATGACTTCCATAGTGCATTTTCGGTTCGTAGCGACTAAACCGTAGGGAGTGAATCTGTTTAGGATTAATAGCTAGTTTGAATAATATGTTACGTTGTAGGGCTTTAATGACCAACTCTTCTAGGGGTTTGACCTCTGGAGCAGTTGTATCAAGTTGACTGTTCTGTTTCACTAACTTCGCGTGCCATCCTGCGGTAGTTTGACCATCAACAAAATTGCTTTGAGAGAGTGTTTGAGTGAGTTGGGTGAGTTCTTGGGCAGTAAGAATGTTATCAATGGTCAAAATCATCTTTACTATCGAGTTGTAGCTGGATTTTTCCTATTATCTCAACTTATGACCTATCTATAAGATAAATTTATTGGCAATTTTTTGCAGTCTTTTTTAAAATAGATGCTTTAAGTTAAGATCCGATTAATTGAGGAAACCCATAATGAATTCCAAAGCTGTTCAACTCTTAGTTACCCTTGGCTTAGTGACTACTCTTGGTGCTTGTGGCGGTGGTGGTACCGATACAACTGCTCCTACAGACTCTGCTCCTGCTGGAGAAACCACCGAAGAACCGACTGACGCTGAACCCAAGGCTACCGAAGGTGTCGAAGGCGGTGAAGGCGGTGAAGGCGGTGAAGGTGACGAAGGCGGCGAAGGTGGTGAAGGTTAATGTCCCTTACCCTCAAAACTTAAGCTAATCAAAAGCTGTTGGTTAACTTCTGAAAAAGATCAGAAATCCCAACAGCTTTTTAGAATTTAGCCTTGAGTTGCAAAGAAATGAAATTATTTATTATTTACTTTCACTTGAATGGCAGTAAGAATAGGTGTTCTAAATCTTAACAAGATAATCAAACTAAGAATATGAATTAACCAATGGGAAATAACCAATCCCCAGATTACACAAGCCAAAGCACTTGCAAAAGCTAAGACACCAAAAATATCATTGCCTGTTCGTTGATACCAAACAACACTTCCGATAGAAGTAATTAAGAATAAGAGAGGAAAAATTGGGAGCATCATAGCAATTACCTTTGAATTGTTTGGGCTGGGTCAGGTTCTTAAGAAATGATTCGTAAGTTCTCATTCCCATAGTGTGTGTTGTCTATAAGGATAACATTACCTTTCTCAAAATTCAGGTAATTTATATTATCTATGGGGGATCTTGTAAAAAATCTTTGCATAACTTCAAACTCGACCCCGCTCATCCCAACAATAACCCTATTTTCATGAATAAATGTTGAGAATTTAAGAAGGTTTTAGGGGTTTATGACTAGGGTTAAAAGTTAATTTTGCTAAAGAACTCCAGTAACCAATTTTTGAGGTGAAGGGTCGCTAAACAATCGTCCTCATTATAACGTAAAATAGACTGGAGATAATTGCGATCCCCTGTGGTTAACCATTGGTCATACCAGCAAACGCATTGATCCCCACTTATTCCAGCATCACGCCAATGAAACCCTAACCAGTTGGCCAAGGACTTAAGCGAGTAGTTCTCTACAGGGAGAATTACGGAATTAATTACACAGTGATGAAGGTCAATTAAACGGGAGAGTAAAGGTTTAATTTGAGCATTGGGGGTTTGATATAGGTTTCCTAAACGTTTGATGGTATCTTTTTCATAGTCTGAAAAGTGGAAAATAGGAGCTTCGTTATAAGTATTGACTAACTCAAGAAATTCTTGCCAAATGACGCCTTCTTCTTCAGGGGTTTCTGCTAGAAAAGGATAAAAGGTTTGGGTTTGGGTAACACGATCAACCACGACAACCCCTAATAAATAATCTAAATTCCGTTCTGGTTCCGCTTCAATATCAAAATAGAGTTCAATGGTTTGACGAGAAAGGATCTCCGATAGATTATACTGAGATTGATGTCGAGGAATGGCATGGTTATGAACAAGGGAGCGAGCCTGTTGTTGCAATCTCTGAGCGAGTTCTGTGCCAATCAACTCCTTGATGCTGTCTAAATTAGCATCAGCTAAAGAGTGGGTGGTCATGACTCCAATTTTTTGTAAGGACTGATAACGACTAGGAGTCACCCCTGGAACTAAAGAGAGATGTTGCTGAGATTGGGCGATCGCATAACAGTGACTGTACCATCTACAAAGGTTGCACCGTTGCCGAGCAATAAATACTTCTGGTTCTTCAACTGTTTCCAGGATTGTTACACATTCATCTAAAACAAGCTGTAACTTTGGTAACCATTGCACCATATCCACAGAAGAATGTTTCAGGGGACGGGTAATCAATTCTGGGTTCGGTGGAGAGGTTTCTTGAATAATCCCTAATAATTGAGCATAAAAAGTGGCCACTAGCTTATATTCTGGTTTAGCTTTGCGACCCAGATGAATACTAATGGGATAATAAAACCAATCCCCAAATTTAGATTGGCCGGGTTGTTTGATTAATAAATGAGGTTTTCCCAAATAATCATAACCAAAAGGCATAATTCTTTGGGAGTGGTTGAGGTACTCAAGGGAGGTTAACCTCTCATCATCAACCCATAATATTCCCTGGTAAATACAATCAACCCCTTGCTGCATTAATGCTTCGGTTGCTTGTGCTTTTTCTTTCCAGCTAGTTTTCGATAATGGGGGTTTTTCATAATCGGGATAAAATGTGTTTAACACTGAGGCGATATGACGTTTATTTTCTTGTCGAAGTTTATGTAAAAAATCTCGTTCTGGATCTTGTTGTCTAGGATCTCCATGAATGTTGAGAAAAGCACGGCGTGAACATCGTTTATAATCCAGTAGGAGAGAATCAGTAATTAGCATTTTTGTCAAGAAAGTTTCTTTAATTATTATCAACCTTTTTAGTCTCTCAATCACCATTTGCTAAACAGTGATCCACTTCATCAGAAGATCAACCCTGGAAAAATTTGGTAAACTGACATCTTGCATCAGTACAATTAAACTAGAGTTCAAAATTGAATTCAAGCTAAATGATTAAAGTATATGTTGGTAATTTGCTAAGATATAAAATAACTATATTTTATCCTTTTTATTCATGCCAGCTAAAGATATTTATCATGATGCTGTAAAGAATGCTTTAATCAAGGATGGATGGAGAATTACAGATGATCCATTAATTTTGTCAATTGGGAAAAAAGATTTATTTATAGATTTAGGAGCAGAAAAATTAATTGCTGCTGAGAAAGATGAACAAAAGATAGCCGTAGAAATTAAAAGTTTTATTGGGAATTCACAAGTTCATGATTTAGAGAATGCTTTAGGTCAATATATTCTTTATTATGAAGTTTTATTGGCAAAAAAAGACCAAAGACTTTTATACTTAGCCATAAAAGAATCTGCTTATCAAGAAGTTTTTGAAGAACCCATTGGTCAAATTTTATTAAAAAGAAAAATTATTAAACTATTAGTTTTTGATGCAAAAAAGGAGACCATCTTGCAATGGATAAGTTAACTCAGTTTTATACAATTATTTCACCCATTCTGAAAGAATATGCGGACTTGCCTTATTCCTGTCAAAATCTTGAGCATAAACTAATTATTAGTGATGATAAAAAAAACTATTTATTAATGACAATTGGCTGGGAAAATGAAGTCAAGATTCACGGTTGTTTAGTTCATTTAGAAATTATTAATGATAAAATTTGGATTCATAGAGATGGATTAGAAGACGGAATTGCAAATGATTTAGTCAGAGCAGGTATTCCTAAAAGTGAGATTGTTTTAGCTTTTCATCCCCTAGATGTCCGTCAATTTACCGAATTTGCTGTGAGTTAAGATTAGAGGAAATTCGGTTATATCTGTATGGTAAGGTAGATATTATAATTTAGGAAGAAAAATTGAAAATAATAGAGTTTTATTTGAAAGAATAACTTTCTCCTCCCCCCGAAACTTAACTTTTCTGTTGAGTAGGGCGTAGTAAAATATCATGAATTTGTACATAGTCTGGTTGGGATAAAATATACCAAACTGCATTAGCAATATCCTCTGGTTGTAACACAGGAAAACGACTATAAAGTTCATTTGCTTTTTCTTTATTATTGTTATATTTTTCAGCAAATTCTGTTTCGACAAACCCTGGACTAATAGAAGATATTTTAATGTTTTTATTGGCTTCTCTTAACTCTTGTCGTAACCCTTCTGTTAACGCCCTCACTGCATATTTACTAGCAGCATAAACTCCACTATATAAAGGAACACGATGACCAGACATCGAACTAATATGAATAATATGACCCTCATTGTGATCGCTCATATCTTTAATTGCTTCACGGGTACAAATACATAAAGCTAATACATTCACTTCTAACATCTCCCTCCATGCTTCTGTTTCCCCCGTCATCAAGGGTTCTTTATAGCCTAAACCCGCATTATTAATTAATATATCAACACCACCCCATTGCTCCCGAATTATGTTAAACATATCCAAAATTTCTGCTTCTTGACGCAAATCGACGTTTAAAGCTAATATTTTCCTATTTTTTTCTTGTAATTTTTCTGTTAGTTGCTCTAATTTTTCTTGGCGACGCGCACAAAGAACTAAATGATAATTTTCCTCTGCTAAACGGTGAGCGATCGCTTCTCCAATACCGCTGGATGCACCCGTTATTAAAGCAACTTTTGGCAAAGTTTCATATTTTTTATCTTTTCTGTGCATATTTATCAACCAATATACTAATCATTTCTTGATAAGATATTTGTTTTTTTTTAGCTTCTGCTTTAAAAAAGCGAATGGTTGCTTCATTTAACTCTAAAGTAACTGTCACCTTATTGTTTTTAGGAATTAGTTTTTCAGGAGACGGTAAAAAATCTTCAACAACTTCCCCTAGTTCCATTGGTTCATCGGTGTAAATTATTTTGCTGTTCATAAAATTTCCGTCCTTTTCGCCAGTAACCTGCTCCAAAGATTCTAATTTTCCCGTTTCGATAAGTAAAACGCACTGTTAGAATTTCTTGATTCACTTTACCAAGACAATAAAATCGTTGTTCTGTGGCACTATGAGCTAAATCCTCTAGAATAATACGACGAGTATCAAAAAAAGCATATTGAGCTAATTCAAAAGAAACACCATGCTTTTCTAAGTTTACTCGGTTTTTGCTTTCATCCCACTCAAAACTACTTTTTATCGTCACACATACCCCTATTATATCTCAGAATCTCAAATCTCAAGCACTCTCATCAACTGCAATTAAAGACTTTTGTTGTAATTGTAATTGATACATATGGTTAAACAAATTCCAACAATATTCTTCAGATAATCCACAGGTAACAGCACCCCGCAATACTACATTAAAATACCAATCATTGGGGGCTAATTCTTGGGATAATTTATCGATCACCACATAGGTTCTCACATTTTGATAAGCTTTTCCCTGACTATGGATGGTCACAAACTCCTGACGATAACCATTACGGGGAACTTCTTCCCTTTCGTCCAAGCGATCGCTAAACCGCCAAGGGAGACGATATAATACCCCTTCTACTTTAGCATTTGGATCAACTACTACGTCTAAAACCCCACAATTGCGCCGTAAAGAGCGACGGTAAAACCCTAAGCGATATCCTTCCAATATTCCTATTCCCACCACATAATTATGGGTATTCTCTTCAAAGGTTCGCTTTAAATCCACTGGACACATACACGAACCGTAGGCAAAATAGTAAAATGAAGGTTCTGATCTGCTTTGGGGTTGCCAATGACTTTTATGGGCATGACTATAGTTAGTTCCCATCTTAGTCGTTATAAGTGGGTAAGTATTAGGGGTTTGACTCATGGTTAATCGTGGGGTTTAAAGGTTGGCCATGGATAATCAACAGTGATTTTAATTTTAATGTTCCTTTTAAGAACTTTGCTGTTACAATTTAGTTGGACTTAACTCAGTTTCTAGGGTTAAAGTGAGTTTATCTGCAATACCTTCAATCCAGTTTTCATCTTGTTTGGTATAACTTCGAGGAACATTTGCCCCCAAAATCATCACCCCATTTTGCCCCAAGGGTTGACAAATTACCCCTTGTGTGTTAAGAGGTAAATAATCAAATTCAATTTTACCTGGATAAAGGTTGAGATTGACCAAATAGACAGGTTTTTGGGTTTCTAGGACTCGTTGTAAGATTTTACCTGGAGTCACTTGGGAATTAGGACTGAGGATACCTCGACGAAGTAGAACTTTATCCTGATAATACACGACTAAAGATCGAGTAACGGTATTAGTTAATACCAGATGAGAAGCCCAAGCCAATTCTGTTTTGATAGAATCGGGTAGATTGGGGTGAAATTCCATCCCTTCTTCGCCGATCAAGGTAACAGCATCAGGCGATCGCGGTTGAATTTGTTGCCAAATTAATCCCACCAAAATTAAGACACCACTTAAGATTACCCCCAACACATCGGATCTCGCTTGAGACTCGGTTAATTGTATGGTCATTAAACGATTTAATAATAGCAGTACGCCCCCGACACTACCAGCAAATAGGGGGATCAATCGTAAAATTCGGTTGGGATCTGATTTCATGATAATCGTATTACAAAAACGAACTTGTTACTTCTAACATCTGAGATCTGCCTTCATTAATGTTGCCTGTTGGGGTAGCAATTGGATAAAATGTAAGCATAAAAGTTGACATCTGATTTTTAACAGAATGTTGTCAGAAGTCTCTACCTAAAAATACTACAAATAGATCAACATTTTATTAATCTATGACTATAGTGACACACTCGACCTTAGCATTCAACTATTTAGGTGCATTTTTGCCCATCGATAGTGTTTTTTCGACCCAAGGCATCATGGTAATGTTATTAGCTGCCTATGGTTTGGCCATGTGGATGTTTCTCACCAGTGCGCCCAAAGTCTACACTATCATGGTATCTGATATGGAAGTAGCCCGACAATTTTATGAGGGGTTATTACAGTTAAATGTGGCTGATGTTCCCCTTCATTATTATTACAATTACGAGCAAACATTAGGAACCGCAGGGGTTGACCCGTTTTATATGTCTGCAAACCCTACTGTAACAGCAACTAGCAATTTAGGAACCAGAGATGGACTATGGTATCAACTGAAAAAAAATACCCAACTTCATATTATTGGAGGTGCAAGTTACGGAACGAAAAATCGTCAACGTCATGTTTGTTTTGATAATGAATGTTTAGAAGATATTTTATTAAGAGTTGAGTCAAGACGGTTAAAGTATAAAGTTCGTCGTAGAAAACCCCTCAATTTTTTGGTTAAGGATATTGATGAGAGAATCATTGAAATGGTAGAAGTTAAAAATTAAAAGTTAAGTAAGCATTCAGCTATCAGCCGTCAGCCATCAGTTTACAACTAACGCTGCTAATATAGCCTAGGGTTGTGGTAGAAAGGAAGAAGCCGACGACGTACTAGCCCGTTTTGTCCAAATTGCTATAGGTTTAGCTACTGAACTTGAAGACCATATCACCTGTTACTTGCTTATGATTTTAACTCAATCAAAGCCAAAAAAGTGACTGAGATTAAACGAACCCTTGCTGCTTTTATATCAAAAGCTGAATGCTGAACCCTGACGGTTGAATGCTTACAAAGTTAAACGGGGTGGGGAAAACTCACCCTATTTATTCAACCAAGGTTTTGATTAATTTAAACTTCTGACTTTATCCAATGCGTCTAACTATTCAACCCTTTACAGTTCATAAACGATTTCCTTTAACTATTAGTCGAGGAACTACAGCTAAAAATACTAATTTATGGATCAAAATAGAATCGGAAGGGATAGAAGGGTGGGGAGAAGCGTCTCCTTTTTCAGTGGTAAAAGGAAATAGTATAGATAGTGAAAAACTACGACAAGAATTAACTCAAATTATCCCTAGTTTAGAAACATTTAACCCTCTACAAAGACAAGAAATAGAAACAGTTTTATTAAATAATAATCTTAATTCTTCTCTTCGCGCTGCCATTGATACCGCTGTGTATGATTGGTTAGGAAAAAAGGTTAATTTACCCTTGTGGAAAATGTGGGGATTAAAAGGCGATCGCTTATTTGCTACCTCTGTTACCATTGGAATTAGTTCCCCAGAACAAGCAGTAGAAAGAGTAAGGAACTGGCTTAATTTCATGGAAGTTAAACTATTAAAAATTAAGTTAGGTTCTCCAGAAGGAATAGAAGCAGACAAAGCGATGATTTTAGCCATTCGTCAAGAAAATCCTCATCTTCCTTTAACAGTAGATGCTAATGGAGGATGGACGTTAAAAGAGGCTATTATGATGAGTGACTGGTTAGCACAACAAAATGTTAAATATATAGAACAACCTCTAAATGTGGGAGATGAAGGTAATTTACCTCAATTCTATGACCGATCGCCGTTACCCATTTTTGTTGATGAAAGTTGTTTTAAAAGTGAAGATATTATCCAGCTTTCCCCTTACATTCATGGTATTAATATTAAACTGATGAAAGCAGGAGGATTAACGGAAGTAATGAGAATGATCGCTATTGCAAAAGCTTGTAAATTACAAATTATGTATGGTTGTTATTCTGATAGTAGTTTAGCCAATACTGCCATGACTCATTTAGCTGCTTATGCTGATTATTTAGACTTAGATAGCCATTTAAACCTGATTGATGATCCCTTTCAAGGTGTTACCCTAAAAGAAGGAAAATTAATGCTTAGTTCTTTACCAGGATTAGGGGTAAAATATAATTAGTCGTTAAAGTTTAAAGATAAATAGATTCAGTTTTCTCTAAAATAGTATTGAGCATAATAATTTATAAAAAAATAAAAATGGTTGAATTATATCCTATCAATTTTCGGTTTTATGGTTCCTTAAATGACTTTTTACCCATTCAACAAAAACAACAACCCGTGACTCATTGGGTAAAAGGAAATCCCTCTATCAAAGATACGATTGAGGCAGTTGGAATTCCTCATCCTGAAGTTGAGCTAATATTAAATAATGGCGATATCGTAGATTTTTCTTATGGGGTCAAAGCTGATCAAAATTTTAGTGTTTATCCTCATTTTTTCTCGTTACCTATTGATCAAGAAACACTACGAAAAACCTTAGATAAAAAGCAATTTATCTTAGATGTTCATTTAGGAAAATTAGCTAAGCAGATGAGACTATTAGGTTTTGATGTGCTTTATGAAAATAACTATTCCGATGAAATTTTAGCAGATATCTCTCATCAACAACAACGTTATTTATTGACTCGTGATATTGCTTTATTAAAACGGTCTAAAGTAATATATGGTTATTGGGTTAGGGGGAAAAGCACTGAATCGCAATTAATAGAAGTGTTAAATCGATTTGAATTATTCTCAGAAATCACTCCTTTTAAAAGGTGTATGAGATGTAATGGTTTAATTACTCCAGTGCATAGAGAGAATATAAAAGAACAGTTAGAACCCTTGACAAAACAACATTATGATGAATTCTATCAATGTACTGAATGTGAACAAATTTATTGGAAAGGTTCTCATTATCCTAAGTTAGAAAAATTCATTAGAAAACTGACTTCACGTCTAAAATGTTGCTGAAATTAACAAATTCTCTGTCAATAAAATTAGTTAATTTACGTCGTCAACGTCAATTTCGTTAATCATAGTTCATATTTAGATCACTTTTATTATTGCAACAAAGGTAAGAATAAAGTGACAAAATAATAGACCAATGGGGCAGTAAAAACATAACTATCCGTTCGATCCAAAATCCCCCCATGACCAGGAATCAGTTGACCAGAATCTTTAACCCCCGCATCCCGTTTCATCATCGACTCCGTTAAATCACCCAATAAACTCACAATACCAATTAACACCCCTAATATCATTCCTGTGAGATACCAATAAGGCCATTCTAAATACCAAGCCCCAATTTCTCCAACAATAATACTACCGATTAAACCAAAAAATGCTCCTTCCACTGTCTTTTTAGGACTAATATCCGATAAGCGGGTTTTTCCTAACCATTTCCCCATAATATAAGCCCCAATATCCGCAGCCCAAATACAGCCAAACGCTAAACAGGTGACAGTTAAAGCAGGGGGAAATAATTTCGGTTCCGTCCAAGACTCAGGCCAATAGCCCATAAAGGGTAAATTACTACTAGCGACATTTACCGTCGGGACAGCATGGGCAAAGCCTACCCGTAATCTTACCCAATAACTCGGTAAATACCCGCCATAAAAAAGTCCTAAGACTGAGGTGGAAATATCGGCAATACTGGCCAATTTCGGCTGGAATAACAAATAAAAGCAAATTAATGCCCCAGTTAAGGGGAATAAAGCATCCGTTAAAGGTGGGGCGATCGCAGAACTGATCAGGAGTATTTGAGACACCACCAGAGTCGTTTTAGCAGCAGGGGCGATCCCTTTGGCCCGAACCAATTGAAAATACTCTAATTGTCCTAAAAAGACAATCACACAAAGTCCGAGGGTGAAGTACCATCCCCCAACAATTAACATTCCTAAAGCAAGGAAAATGGCGACGACAGCCGTAATAATTCGAGTCCAAGGCATAACGGTAGAATAAAGATTAGAGTGAGGAGTTAAAAGGCAAAAACGTTAAGGATTCCTTATGAAAGGTTAACAAATTTTTTCCCCATTAATCTAGATATTTCCCAGAATTGTTAGTCATTGCCTCTTTTACTATGGTACAAAAGGTTAAAATTTTTCACCACTGAGAATAAAAATAGGATCAACCGCAGCCAAGGTTTGAGAAATCCCTCTGGTTTCAAGACGGTTCACCCCCCCTTGAACCACCTCTATATTCCGCGCTTGTAGGGCTGCTAACCCCTCTGAAATGAGATAAAGGTTTTCTAGGTTAGAAGCAGTGGCTACTAGCCGTCCTTCGGGCTTTAATCGTTGCCAAACTTCCGTTAAAATATCTTTGATAGGTCGTCCCCCTTCTAGACAGATGCGATCGGGTAAAGGCTTGAGTTCGTTAAGGCAGTCTGGGGCTTGTCCTTCAAAAATCTTTACATTTTGCACCCCAAAGCGATCGCAGTTCCGACGAATAAGATTAACCACCTCTTCATCTCTTTCAACCGCAATAATCTGATTATCAGGACATAGTAAACCCACTTCAACTGGGATGGTTCCCGTTCCTGCCCCAATATCCCATACTACGGAATCTTGTTTCAATCTTAAGGCAGAAATGAGTAATAAACGCACTTCTCGTTTACTGAGGGGAATACCTGGTAAGCGTTCAAACAGATCATCAGGAATACCAGGGGTTTTATAAGGCCAAAGCATAAATATATAACCTTTTGTTAGTTAAATAAAGTAACAATTTGTAGCAATATCTGAAACTTTCTTTTTGGGCTATTTAATATTGTAGAACGTGGATTGTCAGAAATTACATTTTAATAATGAACACTGAAGAACTCCGTAAAGAATTAAAAAATCTCAATGATCTTAGTAAGAATTTGATGCACTGTCAGAGTATTGAAGAAGTTGTTACGATGGCATTGGCTGAAGTTCGTAAACAGTTAAATGTTCAAGTTGCTTCTCTATTTTTGTTTTCTAAAGATGGAACAATTAAGCGTATCGGAATTGATGGTATTGATAAAGAGGGAAATAAAATCGATAATTCATGGTTTCCCGAGGAAGAATATCAACCTGGCGAAAGTTTTTCAGGCAAAGCAGTTCCGCCTTATCATGCTGAATCTGGATATGGAGAACCACAATATTCTAATAACCTTGAAAAAGACTATTATTCAATGAATAATGGAAATCGTTATAAAGAAAAATTAGGTGATTTAAGATGTGCTATTTCTGTTCCTCTAAATGGTTCCTATCGAACCTTTGGAACCCTTGAAGTGCTGAATAAAATAACCCCTCAAAAGTTTGAACGAGAAGATGTTTATTGGTTAATGATGATTGCTAGAGTAGTAGCTGATTTTATTTCTCTATCGAAAAATAAACAATCTTTAGAAGTTTATAAAGAATTAATTGAAAAATTAGTGTTGTTAGAAGTTGCATCACGGGATTTCAATTTAGAAGCTGTCTATCAATTAGTAGGAGAAAGTTTAACATCCGATTTTCTCCCTTATCAAGCTTTTATTATTCGTATTCCTGACGAAAATAATGATCTCTATCTTCCAATTAGATCTAAAACTAATCATATTTCTTGGGAAGGAAGAAAAGATAACTCTGTACAATCAGGGAGTCAAATTGTTGGGGAAGTTTATAAAAGTCAAAAAGCTAAGTATATTGAGGACATTAATAAGTTTGGAATTCAAAAATTTAATAATAAAGAATGGATCAAAAATAACCAGCTTAAATCGCTTGCTTGTCTTCCTTTGCGTGTTCAAGATGAATGTGTTGGAACTATATCTGTTTATACAAAATATAATCATAAGTTTTACGAAAATAATCGAACTTTTCTAGAACAAATTGCATTTTTAACAGCAGCAATTATTTCCAGAGTAAAAATCATTGAAACATTACAAAAAATCAGAAAAGAACGTAATGAAATTCGTGAACGTTTACTAAATACTTCTATTTTAGTTAGTTTTGATAGCCTATCTCATGGAATTTTACATCAATACAAAAACGAACTGATTAATTTTTATCAGTTTTGTAAAGACTTAGCTAATAATAGTCATCTAACTAATAAAAATAGGAATTTAATCAAAGAACAAATGAAGTTTATTAATCAACGTATTCAAGAAGTGACAAATGAATTAAAAACAGATGAATCTATCCCTGTTAATATCAATACTGCAATTAGAAGTGTAATGAGTCCAGTACAAGGAAACTATGGAAATCTTCAACACCCGAATTTCCCCAGTCCGGACACTCTTATAAGAGTATTAAATCCTTCTGATAATTCAAGAAATAGGGATATTGAAGCTATTTTTGATACCGCAGCAGTGATGACTTGTATTCCAAAATCACAAGTTGAAAAACTTGGTAACTTAAAATATAGTAGTGTAACTACTCGTAGCTTTAATGATAGTATTAGTACAAGCAAAATTTATGTTATTAATATTCAATTAGGAGATTATCTTTTTACCAATATTGAAGTAATTGCTATTCCTAAAAATTACGCATTAATTGGAAGAGATATTCTTAATTTAACAAAAGCTACATTTGATTTTCCAGAAAACCAATGGGTTTACGACTGTAAAGGTATTTGTTCTATTTCTAGTGAAGAAGAATAGGAAATAATGAATAAATTCATGAAGTTTTTCTCTAAATATATTAAGTTTATTTGGTCAGGGAAAACTAATTTTTCTCAAAAAAAAGTTAATGTTGATACAACTGAGATTATTGATATTGCTGCAATGAATATAGTAGAACAAGATAACAAAGAACCTTCTGAGAAAGAAACAAAACTTAGAATTATTACTCAAATTAATAGACTATTAATGATAGTATGTATTGCTTCGTTTATCTTTATTTTTATTTACTCTTTTATTTACCCAGATAAACCAATACCTGATTTAATGCAAAACGCATTTTTTACCACTCTAGGTTGGTTTGGAGGAATTTTAGGAGCATTTTTTCAAGTTGATCAAAATCAATAAAATTTATAAGATTAAAATATCTCTTTAACTAGCTTGATGTAACCAGAGAGTCTCTAAATTAGTTCCAGATGTTTTCATCATAAACTTTTCTGTTAATCTTTGCTGCTGTTCAGATGAAAAATAATTTTTCCAGTCACCTATTTCTCCTTTACGAACAAAAGAAGGCATATTTTCAGGACGTTTACTAGACCAACGTTGTTGCTCTTTTTTCATATTTTCTAAACTACTATTAATTATAATTTTGTTTAAAATTTTCTCATTTTCAATACATTTTATATAATTATCTCCTAAAAATTTTGCGATTTTTATAATAATTGATTTTAGATCAGTTTTCATTGTTTCATAAGTGAAAAACAAAACATTTTTATCATTTTTATGTTCATACCAAGGAACTAAATGATCAAAGTAGTCTCCAAAGTCAACTTCTCCAATTATAAAGCATTCAAAAAAATCATCAAAGGTTCCATCCGCAAAGTCATAATGTTTAATAAAACCCCTAGTGTGATGATAAAATGATACTGCACAATCAAACGGATTTCTAGCAACATAAATATATTTTGCTTGTGGATGATAAGGGGTTAACTGATAAGGTAAATGGGTTTTAATAACTCTTGGTTTAGGCAAATTTTCGATGGTTTCTTTTCCTACTTCTTCTATGTGAGGGATATAAGTTTCTAATTTTTCTGATGAGGATAAAGGTTCCCCTTGATGCTGCATTAACCAGAGAATATATTGTGTCCAAGTTGTGCCACATTTAGGATAGGTTACGAGGAAAATATCTGAAGATTGTGCTTCATATTTTAAAGCAGAAGTGAATCCTTCAATGGGAAATCCCATCGGCATCAAAAATCCATTATGATTGTAATAACTTGGTTTTTTTACACTCATTAGATGTTAGTTTTGTTTACTTTCCTAAAAGGGTATCCACTGAAATGTTTATTTGAGGAAAAGATAAGGGATATATAAAACCACTTTTATAGTCTTTCTGGATTGTGTAATCATTATCTTGAGGATTTTGAAGGATTTTTAAAGTTTTTTAATTTAGATCAATTACCCAATATTCTTGGATGTTAGCACTCGCATAAATTGTTTTTTTTGCACCTAAATTTTTGCTTAAACTGGTATTAGAAATCTCAATTAACCAATAAATATCTTCTGGATAAGGATGATGATTCAGATATAATGAGAAAGGAGAGCGAACAATAGCAATATCGGGTTCTGGTTCTGAGTCAACTAAAGTAATGGGATGTCCCTCACTAATAACAGCTTGTGTTCCTAAAAGTGAGCGTAGATACTTAACAATACTACTATTAAAATAGTGATGGAAAGGATCTTCTGGACTCATTTCTAGTATTTCTCCTGAAATTAATTCTACCGAGCGATCTCGAAGAGATCCGCGAAGCGGTGCGCTTAAGATTCCTGCTTCAATCATTTTGTGATAATCCTCTACTGACCATTTAGCAACACTGTACATAATTATTATTAATTCTCCTTAAATAATAGTCATTCTAATCTTTATTGTTACCATATTAGCATATCTTTTTAATATTAAGAACCAAGATTATATTTATCTAAAAACTTAAATCGTCTCCATAATTTGCTAAACTATTAGTAAAGAAAATTTAAAGAGAAAGGGTCGTTATGGCTAATCAAGAACATTTAGTTCTCTTAGAGAAAGAAAAAACATGGATAATGTGGCGCAAAAATAACCCTCAAATTAGTCCAGATTTGCAAGGCATTGATTTAACAGGAAAAAATCTGAAACAAGCCCATTTATTAGGAGCAAATCTTAGTAATTCTAATTTAGAAAATGTCAACTTAGCCCAAGCAAACTTACAAAATGCTGATCTAGCCCAGGCACATTTAATAGGCGCAAATTTGAGTTACACCCAACTACAACAAGCGAACTTAATAGGAGCAAATTTACGTCAAGCAAACTTATTTCAAGCCAACTTATGGAAAGCTAATTTAATCGGAACTTCCTTAAGAAATAGTCAAATACAAGAAGCTGATTTTAGTCGTACCCAGCTCAATCGTACCAATTTAAGCGAAGCCTGTGGACAGGACAGTAATTTTTGTGAAGCGGATCTTTCCCAAGCTTGTTTATATGAAGCGGAACTACAAGGGGCTTATTTTTATCGGGCTAATTTATCTCAAGCCCAACTAATTCAAGCCCATTTATATCACAGTTATTTATGCCATGCTAAACTGCAAGAGATTAAAGGGCATCGTCTCGATTTAAGATGGTGTAATCTAACCCAAGCTAACCTACAAGGGGCCAATTTACAAGGAGCAAACTTAAGTTACGCCAATCTCAGCTATGCCAACCTAGAAGGGGTGAACCTACAAGGTGCAAACTTACGGGGGGCTAATTTAATGGGGACGAATCTAGAGCAAACTAACTTAAGTGGGGTGGACTTATCAGAAACAATCCGAGCTTAATAAATTGTTAAATATAAGGGGAAAAAATAGCAGTATTCTGATAACTGTAGACAGCTAATCATGGTTAATAATTGAGTTTCAATCCATGCTAGAAAAAATCTTATACGCTGACTCAGGAACCGGAACGACCCAAGAAATGCTAAAAGTATTGATGGATCTTCCTGCCATCAAAAAAGCCTCCCTAAATATTCTCCACGTCGTCCCTCCCCAAATTACCACCGATGCGATCGCAACTAAATGGGAAGAAGGAGGAAAATTAATTGCAGCTATTCTTGACAACCTCAAACTCGATCCCACCTACGTCTCCACCATGTTACGACAAGGAGATCCCAAAGATACGGTGTGTCAAGTGGCCGATGAAATCAACGCAGATTTAATTATTATGGGTTCACGGGGACTCAAACGCCTAGAAGCCATTTTAGAAAAATCCGTTAGTCAGTACGTCTTCCAACTCACCAACCACCCCATGTTGCTGGTTAAGGACGATGTGTACGTCAAAAAGATTAAACGGGTGATGGTGGCCCTTGATAAATCTCCAGCAGCCCAATATGCTTTAGACTTAGCCTTGTATTTATTACGAGACTATCCAGAAGCAGAATTAATCCTATCAAGGGTCAACCCTGATATGAAACCAGAACTCCTACCCTTATCTAAAGCAGAAATGGAGAATAATCCCATTGTGGCAGAAGCAGCCAGTAAAGTGAAGCGCATGGGAATTCCTTATCGTTGCGCGGTAACAGGGGGTCGGCCAGGGGAACAACTGTGTAACTTAGTAGAAGAGTACAACGTAGACCTATTGTTGTTGGGATCACCTGATCGCCGTCCTTCTGTGGCCAAAGCTTTGCCGGACTTAGATCGCCTCTTAGGAACTTCGTTATCCGATTATGTTAGGGTCAATGCCAACTGTCCTATCTTATTAGCCCGTAAACAAGGTATTTGAGAGAAAGAAACTTAAATCTTTGTAACAAGATGTTTCACAAACGGTCAATAATGATGCAAAGTAATGCCCCGATTAATTTGGGGGTTTACCGATAGGAAACCAGTAAGGGGATGGCCTTAAGCCCCGCTCGTTGGTAATCATCCATGATCGCCTTAAAGGCTTTCCAATCCTCCTCAGACTCAATGCCAATACAGCCAGCCGTTCCTGGAACATTGCGGTCTGCATGGATTCCAAAGTCACCCCTGGTACCACCCCCGACACTGACTAAATGGGGATTGATCTTGTAAAACTTCCCCTCGATGCCCCGATTAGATAAAGTTAAAGGGCGCACATCCACCATGTAACGGGTTGTGTTCACTCTTACCATTGAGGGAATCGGCCCCCGCATAGGCTGATCCTCTCTTCCCCCCACACCGCTAACCGCGTTCCCAACCCCGTCAATTATTCCCTCCTTAGTACTAACAGCGATCAATTTACCCTTTCCTTGGTTGTTTTTATCAGCAATAAAAACCAGTATTTTAGGATGTTTGGTGTAAGGAATTCTAGAGGTATAAACAACTGTTCTAGCTTGTTCTTGTGGATGATTACTGATAGGATTAGGCAAGGCTCTTTGAAAAAGAAATAAGGAAGCGATCGCGGCAATAATCAGCCAAGGATAATAGAGTTTAAAACTAGCGACGATAGGGGGGAATTTGTATAATTTCTGCTTGGTCAAGATAAATTTTTCCAACCTTAATTACAGTTTCAGGAATTCCCCCAGAAACAACCGAGCCGGCGAAGATTTTAACTAAATAACGCCCCCCATATTTCCAATTAGGTCGGGCTTCTATGTTAGCACAAAACACCTTGATAATAGGAGAATGAAATGTCTGAAATGGCTTTACTGTACCAATAGGGTAAAACCTTTCTGTTACAGGATTAACCGAGGGGGCTGTAAAAGTTTGTCGCCAAAACTCTGACCAATTATTACCATTGGTAAAATTGTATTGAACAGTCATCAATTGTTAACAAGAATTCAGCAAAATAAATGGTTCTAAGTAGGAATGAACAGCAAAGCAGGGATCAGAAGTTTGGCTTGTGACATTACACGGGGAAAAACTAGGGAGGCTGTCATACGGGGCAATCTAAGAAATTTTGCAGTTTTTAGTGTTTGAGCCACTTTTAACTTGTCTTTGTCTCAAATCTCTCAAAGCTATATTTGATCAATATTATAGAGTTTTCAGGGCATTTCTCTAATGGATGTTTTTTGCAGAGATTAGTCAAACGCTGCAAAAATCTATAGCCTTGGTAATCACCAAATATCAACTTTGAAATCCTTACAGGAGAAGGGTTTTCAGCTAGATTGCCCCTGGTGACAGCTTGGCTAGTTCTGACCCATTGTGGGTCAAGCTGCGCCTCACGTACCGTGTGCGACAGTTAGTTAATGTCACCAACGCCAGCAAGGTGCCAGTTGCCACTGACAGGTGTATGGATATTGATTCCACCTTGACGTTCACCATCCCTCATGGGCCAGTAATGGACTTGCCCGTTGCGGTGCTGCCAGACAATGTCGTCAGTCCCGTCACCGTCCACGTCACCAACGCCAGCAAGGTGCCAG
>JAAUYD010098153.1_pt1 | contig 19694 bp, 25 predicted proteins | sample 7278101 | NCBI WGS metagenome assembly JAAUYD01 (sample SAMN14350128, study PRJNA611818) | marine sediment metagenome | isolation source: surface marine sediment (0.6m) | place: French Polynesia: Moorea | collected 2018-08
GTCCTAACCCACCAAAATAAGCACTGTATTAAACTGAGTTTTGTTGGGTTAGGACGAATTTTTAGAGGCTTATGTTCATTAATTAATAATTATTAATTATTAATTATTAATTATTCATTGTTCAAAAAACCTGTATTACCATTGAGGTAAGAAAAATCAAAAAATTGAGGACTGCTCATGCGTTATGCAGTAATTATTGAAAAAGGAAGATTTCATTACGGTGCTTATGTTCCTGACTTACCCGAATGTTCAGCAGTAGGAAAAACAGTAGAAGAAGTAAAAACATCCATTTATGCTTCTATTTCTAATCATCTCAACAGTTTAAAAGCAGAAGGAAATGAGTTTCCTAACCCTAAAACCCTATGTGAATATGTAGAAGTCGGTTAAATTAATTTAAGGAGCGATCGCTATAATTTAATTATATTTTGATTGCTCCTTATCTTAGAAACAAGAAGGTTATAATTTAGTTTAATTGTGAGGCTTTTACAATGAAATTTCAAGTTATTTTTACCTATGATTCGGAATATGAGGGTTATGTTGCGGAAGTCCCTTCATTACCAGGTTGTGTTAGTCAAGGAAAAACAATGGATGAAGCAATTACAAATATTAAAGATGCTATTCAAGGTTATCTTTATGTTCAAGAAAAGCATGGTAATTTTAACTTTTCCGAGGAGTCACCATCCTTTATTGGAGAGGTTGTGATTTAATGGGAAGATTGTCTAATATATCTGGGAAAAAAGCGATTAGTATTTTTGAGAAATTGGGGTATATTAAAGATCATCAAACAGGAAGTCATGTAATTTTATGGCATTCTGAAAAGCCAACCTTATCAGTTCCCAATCATAAAGAATTAGCTCCTGGTTTACTCAGAAGTTTAATTCGACAAGCAGAAATAACTGTTGATAAATTTTTAAGTTATAAATAAAAAATATTAAGAGGACATTAAACAATGATAGACGCAAAAAACGTATTAGGAACCGATTTAAAATTGTGTTGTAATAACCCCATAACCGGTTATTATCGTGATGGTTATTGTCGTACAGGAGGGCAAGATTTTGGGGTTCATGTAGTCTGCGCTCAAGTAACGGCTGAATTTTTAACCTTTACAAAACAGCAAGGAAATGATCTGAGTACCCCCATTCCAGCTTATGATTTTCCAGGGTTAAAACCAGGCGATCGCTGGTGTTTATGTGCCTCTCGTTGGCAAGAAGCGAAAGAAGCAGGGGTAGCACCTCCAGTCATTTTAGAAGCAACTCATATGCGAGCATTAGAAGTGGTTTCTTTGGATGAATTAAAAGAGTATGGTTTATAAATTACAATATAGCAGTTCTCATACTTGTGAGGTACAAATTCTTCTAGTTTTAGGAGTTCAGAAGTTGAATATTAACTGTACCTCATGAGTCCAAGAAATGCTATAGTATTTCGACTACAAAATTAACCAAAAAGCAAGACCAAAGAAAGGAATAAATCTTAACGAACGTTGTGAATTATTAGGAGGAATAACTGCACCCATTAAGATAACTTGAAAAATAGCAAATAAAACCAGATCCACAGCAAAAGCAATGACCACCCGACTACTTTGTAATTGTGTCATAAAATACTGAATTTTTTGGCTTAAATCACCAAATTCGGGTCTTCCAATAAATAGCCAAATAATAGCAATCACTCCCACAATTAACCCTGTCCAACCAAAAATACGTTCTAACATTCCCTTTTTTGGTTCTTCTATTTTCTCTAAAGTCGGTTGTTTAAATCGTAAAGCCATATAAGGCAAAAGAAACACATTTGTTAGAAACATGGCCACAGTCCAAAGGGCAACTTTTGGGAAATTTCTTATCCGTTTATCCGCTAATAACAAAGGAAGAAACATAAAGATCCAAGCTTCAGCAAAGTTAAATTGTGCTTCAATAGCAGGATGAACCACAGGAGATTTCATTATTGAAATACCTAAGTTATTCAGGATAGGTAAAACAAAGAAAAAATTGATCGACTCGCTGATGACTTCTTTGATTGTTTCTGGTTGTACTGCCCAAACGGGTTCCCCAGGTAAAATAAAGTTAGGGGAAGAACAGAGTAAAATATAGATATAAGTTCCTGCAAGAAACCATAACAATTTTGATAAGAGTAGTTGGGTTTTTGGAGGGTTAGAATCTTGTTTTAAAAAGGTTCTAATTAAAGGAGTAATTAAACGAATAATGAAAAAAGATAGTTTGCCAGGTTTTAGGGGAGGTTCCACAATATCCCTAGCAAAAATCAGCTTTCCAGTGGTTTCTGAAATACGATAAAAACTAACCCCTCTACCATTGGGGATAGGAATATTATCGAGTTCAACGTGCCATAAAACACCTACGTTTAAGGGATCCCCTGTGGTAATTTCATCTACAACAAATTTAAGATCATCGGGAACATTATCACAAGATTCTTGAAAGAGATGTTTAACTGCATTTTTACCTTGAAACGGCTTAGAAAAGTTCACATCTTCATAAACACAATCTTCATCAACCCATTTTATTGCTTGCTCAATATCTCGGTTATTAATGGCTTGATAAATCAATTCAATAATATCTTTTGCTGTTTTTTCCATCATTAAAATTGCTACTGACGAATGATAAAAAACCGGCTTCCTTCAAGAAACCGGAAAAATAATTAATCTACAATTGAAAACTTATAAAGAAAGTCCTAATTTTAATCCTAAAATACCATGAGCAATTAAGACAATGGCAACCACACCACCTAAATACGCATGAAACGCACGATAACCTTCTTTTTGATCCCCGCCAAAGCCAATTAAAGGGGTAATAGCACTGATAGCCATTAACCCGATAACAGCGGTTCCAGTCCAAAAGTGACCACTGTTTAAAATAGGGTGTTGTTGCATCGCTAAGGACAATACGCCACCCGTATATCCCAAGGTAACAAACAAAAAGACCCAAGGGGCTAATTGACGGTGAGACGCGCGACTTTCTGATACCACATTGGGGTCAGTGACAAAACGACTACGCCACCCCATATAAGCAGTAAAACTACCCAATACTAGGACAACAATACCCATCATAACTGGGTGTCCCCAATGAACAATGGGTTCAGGTACTCCTAAACTGCGGAACCAAGCGGCCAAGGGTTCCAAGATATCTGCAAGTTTGTCTCCCATAGTTCTAATGCCTTATCATAATTTTTTAACAGCAATTATTATAATTATATTAAAAAATTGACTCAGAATTAAATTTTTTTAGGATTTCTCTTAATATTTTTTTAAGTGAGTTGTTGTTCTTCCATAAATGCAACAAATTGTTGCACTAACTTGACATTTCGCCATCCTTTTTCTGCTTCTTCTTTGATGATTTTTAAAGCTTCTTGATTACTGTAAGCTTGTTTATAAGGTCTTTGACTGGTTAAGGCTTCATAGATATCTAAAATTTGAAAAATTTGGGCTAATTTTGGGATACTTTCTCCGATTAAACCATCAGGATAACCGCTACCATCCCACCGTTCGTGATGATGACGAATAATTTGAGCAATACCGCGACGGTTTTGCATCGGTTTACAAATTTCTTCGCCAATTAAAACGTGTTTTTTGATTAATTCTCGTTCTTCTTCGTTCAATTTTCCTTGCTTCATCATCACTGCATCAGGAATGGCAACAGTTCCGATATCATGGAGATGAGATGCTAAAATGAGATCATTAATTTCTACAGGACTTAAGTTTAAATATTCTCCAAATCCTTGTGCTAATTTATCAAATCTAAGCTCAGATTTCTCTTCAGAGGAATAACGCTGCTGAATAGCTTGGGAAATCAAAAATAAGACTTGTTGTATCTGATCTAGCCATTCATAAAGCCGTTTTCGTTGTAGTAATAATTCAACTTCAGGTAATAAAACAATACTTTCCAATGGTTTACTCATGAAAGCATCGGCCATCACTCCTTGACTTTTGAGACGGGATTTATTATCGTCAGCAACACTCATTAAAATAATAGGAATGGAACGAGTATCTTGAGTTTGTTTTAATTGTTGACAAATATCAAAGCCATCATGATTGGGCATTTTAATATCCATCAAAATAAGATCTGGTGATACGGTTCTTACTGTAGTAAAGATATCGGAAGCACCATCATGTTCAATGACATGATAACCATTGACACTTAAAAGATCCACCGCCATAACACGGCTAAAAGGGTGATCATCCACCACTAAAATTTTTGCAGGTTCCGAACTTCCAAAAATATCCACACTGGTTAAGGTTACTTTTCCACCCTTTATTATACCAAATTGACACGAAAAAGCTATTGTTTTTGAAGAATAGCAGCCATAATTTGTCCTAAGGCAATTCCTCCATCATTAGGGGGTACATTGTGATGCAAAAATGGAATAAACTTTTCTTGTTTTAAACGGAAAATAGCTCTTTCCGTTAAGTATTTATTCTGAAAACATCCTCCTGTTAAGAGAATATTTTTTTCATGACTTTTTTGAGCAATATTGACAATAATTTCAACTAAAGTATTATGAAATTTAGCTGCAATTTCTTGATGAGATATTTTTTTAATAATATCTTCTACAATATGTTCTATGATTAATTGCCAATCAATAATTAAGGGATAAGTTGAACCTTTAATTTTATAGGGATAAGTTTGCTCAGTTTTGAACTCATTAATCGCATATTCTAAGGCCATTGCGCCTTGTCCTTCAAAACTAATGTTTTGACAAATTCCTATCATGGCTGCTACCCCATCAAATAATCTACCTACGCTGGAAGTTGAAGGGGTATTAAGATTACGAGATAACATTTGTTTAAGTAGATTCAATTCTTTAGTTGTAACCGTTTCTAAGAAAGGTAATTTTATCCAATCATTGTCTCCTAAAACTTCAGATAAGATAGATATAGCAATTCTTTTGGGATCTTTGACAGCTTTTTCTCCTCCTGGTAATTTAAAGGTACGAAAATAGGCTATTCTTTCATAAAACCCCTTCATTAACGACGGGGTATTATCCTTAACTAAAAGAAATTCTCCCCCCCAAATTGTCTGATCATCCCCGTATCCTGTCCCATCCCAAGCCACTCCTAAAACGGGAGGGTTTAAGTTATTATTAGCTAGACAAGAAAGAACATGAGCATAATGATGTTGAACAGTAATTATAGGTAAATTTTGAGCTTTTGCATATTGACTGGATACATAGTCAGGATGAGCATCACAAACAATTATTTCTGGTTCAAACTCATATAATTTGTTTAAACTTTCCATGACTTGATTAAATGATTTTAGGGCTTCTACTGTACTTAAATCGCCAATATGTTGACTAATAAAAACTTGATTCTTTTTAAGAATAGCTACCGTATTTTTTAAATGTCCACCCACCGCCAAAATATTAGTCAGAGAACTATCGTTAATTGAAATAGGAAAAGGTGCATATCCTCTTGCACGACGTATAATTATTTCTCTTCCTCCCATCACCCTAACCACTGAATCATCCACAGGACGAAGAATAGGACGATTATGAACTAAGAATAAATCAGCAATGTTCGCTAATCTGTTTAAAGCTTCTTTTTCATCAATACAGATAGGTTCACCTGCAAGATTACCACTGGTTGCTACTATAGGAAAATCAAGTGTATGGAGTAATAAATGATGTAATGGGGTAGAGGGTAACATGACTCCTAAATAGGGATTATTCGGCGCAATTTCAGGAATTAAATGATGCTTATTTTGGCTTTTTAAGAGAACAATTGGAGCTTGAGGAGAGATCAATAATTGTTCTTCTAGATCATTAACCTCACAATCATTTTTAATTGCTTCTAAGGAAGCATACATTAAAGCAAAAGGTTTATGAGGTCGATGTTTACGCTGTCTAAGTTTTGTAACTGATTCTGTATTTTTGGCATCAACAATTAACTGGAAACCACCCAACCCTTTTAATGCTAAAATCTCCCCCTTTTTTAAAGCATCAATACTAAAGTATATCGCATTTTTCTGATTAGCTAATATTTCTCCTTTTTTATCCCATAATTGTACCCTCGGACCACAGATCGGACAAGCATTAGGTTGGGCATGAAACCGTCGATCCAGGGGATTATCGTATTCTTTCTGACACCATTTACACATAGTAAAAGTCTTCATGGCTGTGTGAGAGCGATCATAGGGTAATTCCTCAATAATGCTGTAACGAGGTCCACAATTTGTACAATTCGTAAACGGATATAAATAACGTCGATTATTAGGATCAAAAATTTCTTGTAAACAATCAGAACAAGTAGATAAATCAGGTAAAACGATCGCTGTTTTTTCCCCACTGCTACTATGACGAATTTCAAAACAGGTATAGTTTACTGGGTCTAACCAAGTGGTTTCTAGGGTATTAATTTGAGCAATAGGAGGTTTCTCTTGGGGAATTCGTGATAAAAACGTTTCTAAGATTATTTCAGTTCCTTCCACTTCAATAAACACACCCGATGCAGAATTATTAACCCATCCTTTCACGTTTAATTCTGTCGCTAAGCGATAAATAAAAGGACGAAATCCCACCCCTTGAACCGCCCCTTGAATAATAATTTTTAATCGTTTTAACTGGTTCATAATCTAAGAAGTTGCAAAATATCACATTTTTTTGGGTTCATTGAACCTAGATTCCTAATCTTTACTTTTAAGTTCAAAATGTCCCTTATCTTGGTAGAATGGTATGTCAGATGAGTTTATCCAGAGAAGTTAACGCTTCCCTAGATTGATCTATTCTGGTGCAAAGCGAGTCTCCAACGAGAGTCGTCCTTTCCAAAGATACAACTCTCTCTTTGCCCTTCAAGCGTACTTCTCCAAGACAATATTAAAGGTTCCTAGGGAAAACTCCATAGAGAGTCAACTAGAGTCGTTAACCTGTAAAACCGAGGTGTGAAGTTTAAACCAAAGCATTACTCATCAACTGATTCAGTGTTTATCTTCCTATCTTGGGATCAATCGGACTCACTCACATTTAGCAAGGACTATTTATAGATGGAATTTTCAATCGCTACATTATTATCCCACTTCAGTGATAACAAATTGGTGGCGGCCAAACTCTTAGAGAAAAAGTTGGGATGTGAAGACGAAGAAAGCGTCGGAACATTACAAATCATCCTAGACGCATTAGAATTAGTAGGCATCTTAGAAAAAGAACGGGGTAAATATCGTCGCGTTCAAGAAGATGACCTAGTAGAAGCGAAGTTACGCTGTTCGAGTAAGGGGTTTTGTTTTGCTATTCAAGATGAAGAAGATGCAGAAGACATCTACGTTCGAGAAGTTCATCTGAGTAACGCTTGGAACGGCGATCGCGTTTTAGTTAAAGTGATTAAGGAAGGAACCCGTCGTCGTTCCCCTGAAGGAGAAGTTAAACTAATCCTAGAACGGGCAAATCCCTCCTTATTAGCCCAAGTTAAAAAAGAAGAACAACAATACCAAGCCATTCCCCTCGATGATCGCTTACTTTTTGAATTAATCCTAGAACAAAATGGCGGTAATTTAGAAGATGCAGTGGATCACCTCGTTCATGTCTCAGTGGTTCGTTATCCTATAGGAGAACATCCCCCAGTGGGACAAGTCACCCGCATTTTAGGGAGTGACGCTGAAGCGGCCGCTGATACAGATATTGTCTGCTGTAAACACGATCTTTCTCAAACCTTTAGCGAAGAAGCAGAAAAAGCAGCTTCAGAACTGCCCACCACTTTCGATCCCCAAACCATCGAAAAACGGGCCGACTGGCGAGAGGTTCTTACCTTTAGCTTTACAGAAGATGTGAAACGGGACTGTCTCCCCTTTATTGAAACCGCCTTTACCCTGGAAAAAACAGAAGACAACGACTGGCAATTTGCTGTTCATATTAGCGATATCGCCCATTATATTCAAGCCGACTCTGTACTGGATAAAATTGCCAAAAAACGAGGAACCACCGTTTATCTAGGGGAAAAAGTCCTATCCATGTTACCCCAAACCGTAACAGAACGATATTCCCTCAAACCCAATCAAGACTTTTTGACCATCTCAGTGATCATGACCTTCGATAAAAATGGTCAACTGATAGAATATAGCATCGAACCGACGGTTATTCGGGTGGATCATCAACTCACCTATCCAGAGGTTCAGTCCATTTTAGCGGATCTAGAACAAGTCCCTGAAGATCAACTCCCCTTAGCCGAAAAATTAAAACATCTCTTTTTTACCCTCAGTCCTTTGGTAAAGGCCCAACGGTTACAACGAGGAGGGTTTGAACTACAATTAGAACCGCGATCGCCTTATCAAGATGAAGGGAGAATAGGAACCTTACTCGCTTCGTCTCGTACCCCCATTCGTTCTTTGTTAACTGAGTTAGTGGTGTTGGCCAATAAATCTGTGGCTGATCACATTCGGGCTTTAGGCATCCCAGGAATTTATTGTACCCAACCCGAACCAGACTGGGAAGAGTTAGAAGATTTACTAAAATTAGCCCAAAATTTAGGGTTAGAAGTGTCTCTCGAATCAGAAGAAGAAATTACTCCCCAAGATTACTACAATTTAACCCAAATGCTAGGGAAATCTTCCCATGTTCATGTCCTGAGTTATTTACTCCATGAAACCTTAAAATCATCTAAATATAATAGTCATCCTGGATCCCATTTTGGACTCGCTTACGATGATTGTTACACCCATTGTGTTTCCCCAGGTAAACGTTACGTTGATTTATTAATTCAACGGGTCTTGAAATTAGTCTTTAGTGATGGACGCGATCGCCGTACCCGACAAACAAAAACAGGGGTTAATCTCTTTAGTAATAGCTGTCATGGTAACATTAACTGGAATGTGTTACCTCCTGCTATGCAAGAAGATTTAGAAGAGATGTTTCACTTCTTAGTTCCTTCCCTTAATGACCGAGAAAAAACCGCCGAAGAAGCCGAAAAAGACCTAGAAGGACTGCAAAAAGCGGAGAAAATGAAGGAACGAACCGGCAAAGTTTTTAAAGGGTTAATTACAGGGGTTCAATCCTATGGTTTCTTTGTAGAAATTGAAGATTTATTAGTAGAAGGATTAGTCCATGTTAGTTCCCTAAAAGACGATTGGTACGAATATCGTTCCCGTCATGGTTGTTTAGTGGGACGTAAAAATCATATTGCTTATCGTTTAGGAGATGAAGTGGAAGTAGAAGTAAAAAGTGTTGATTATTATCGCCAACAAATTGATTTAGTAACCGTTAGTGGAGGAAGTTCAAGTAATAATGGTGAATGGAATAATGAATAAGTCGTTAGACAAAATTAACGTAAGGGTTTGGCGTTGCTAAACCTATCAAAAAATCAAGGTACAATAGATATGATTACCTTATATTCCAATTCCTTAGTCAACTGTTAATCTTTTAAAGGGACATTAACCGTGAATCGGCAAAAAAAAATGACTCAAAGAAACAAAAAAATAGGTAGAGTTAAAAGATTATTTCTACCTCTAATTCTAAGCTTATTAGTATTATTAACAGGATGTGTTCGCTATGATGTTGGAATTAATTTTGATGAACAACATCATGGAGAAATTGTACAACATATTCGCTTAGCAAAACAGTAAACCAGTTTGAGTAAAACGGAAGCAAATCAATGGTTAAAAAGTTTAGAAAATAGAGCCAAATCTCTACAAGGAAAAGCTAAAAAAGTCTCTGATGAAGAAATTATTGTTACAATTCCTTTCAGTAATGGTCAAGAATTAACCGATAAATTTAACCACTTTTTTAACCCTAATTATTCTAAAATTGCCTCTGGTTTAAAAGTAGAAAATCCTGAATTAGTGGAACTCAAAGCTGAAATGTCCATCAAACAAAATAACTGGATATTTTTTGAGCGAAATAAACTCAATATTGACGTTGATCTCAGAGCTTTGGGAGTATTATCTAACCAAGGAAATGTAATTGTTAGTCCAGGATCTTTAGTGGATTTAGAGTTTGTTTTAAATGCCCCTTGGAGAGTGAAAAATATTGATAAAAATAGTAACTTAAATAGTGAATCTAATCCCGATAATACCCAAGTTACTTGGCAACTAGAACCGGGTCAAATTAATCGCATTGAAACATCATTTTGGGTTCCCAGTTATTTAGGTATCGGAACCGTTATTATTATCTTGGTTATATTAGTAGGATTCTACGCCAAACATCGGCATTTTCCAGGGGTTCAAAAGACAGCTTGAATACTATTTAAAATATCAGTAAGATAAAGCTATCGCAACCTAGTTCGTTGTTGGTTGATAAATATAGCATTACCTATTAGTGCTAACCGAAGTATGAAAGCCAAAGACTCGTTAGAACAAGTAATGCGCGAGGAAAATACGCCAACATCCCTACCTGTCATCACCATAGCAAATATTAATAGATTGCTTATTGAACCAGACTATCGGCAACGTTGTGTTAATCGCTTGGTTGAAATCGTTGTTGATATTGAGTATTATCAGGGTGCAAGACGGATTTTCATTCCATAATTTCCATAATTTTCAGTTCATCAATCATCTAGCGTTTGATTAAATTCTCTCAAAGCAACCGAGGAACCAACTTGCCAAGCGTGATCAACATACTGAGGAACAATGTCTTTGACAGGAAAATTAGGGAAAATAAGACTTTTATCAGTTTCTATATAGTGGTTATCGGTGAAATGATAGATGTGTAATTCATTCGTTTTGTAAATCCAAACTTCAGGAATGGCTAAAGAAATGTAATCTTCGATGTGAGTAAAAGAAGTAACATCAATTTCTATCGCTAAATCTGGGGGCGGATCGATACTCATATCTAGTTTACGCTTTCCCAGTATTGCTTGATAGTTCTCAATGTAAAAACAAGCATCGGGTTCTAATCCTGGTTCTTTTCCATACCTAAGTGTTATAGGATGAAAGCTATCCCAATCTCGCTCTTGATGGTTTAGTAGTGCTTTTACTAAATTGACGATAACATCAATTTCTTTGCCATGTTCGGGTAAAGGACTCATGAGTACAATGTGGTTATCTCGGAAACGAATGCGGGGAATCGAGCGATCGCCTAATTGCTCTAAAAGTTGTTCATAATCAGCTAAATTACCAGGAAACTTTAAGATTGTTCCTGCTGGAAGATCGATTTTATCTGGAGTTATCGTCGGCAACATTTTTTTGAAATTTAATTTTATATAATGATTTACAATAAGATCACGAGACATAAACCGTCTCCTCTAAAATACGTTCTCGAATCTGGGGTTTTATATCTTCCTTGATCACTAAATCAATTTTGCGCTTAAATAAATCCTCCAGTAAAAATTTTAAATCCATATAATTATCAAAAGTTACATCCCCTTGAAATTCTACCAATAAATCTAAATCACTATTATCTGTTGCTTCTCCTCTAACAAAAGAACCAAACACTCCTAAACTTTTGACTTGATATTTTAGTTTTAAATTCTCTAGGTAGCTTGTTAAGATATCAATAATTTGTTGAAAATCAGATTTGTTTGTTTTCATTTTAATTGCCGATAGATATTCTTAGAATTGTTTAAAAATTACCTTGAAATTTTACGAGTTAAGTTCTACTTTTCCGTAATTAGATCCGATATGACATCTATTTCATTGGCCTGTTTAGGTAAAGGACTCATGAGTAGAATATGGTTATCTCGGAAACGAATCCAGGGAATCGAGCGATCACTATAGCAGTTCCCATACTTGTGAGGTACAAACTCTTCTAGTTCTAGGAGTTAGGAGTTCGGGAGTTCGGGAGTTGAATATTAGGTGTACCTCATGAGTCCAGGAAATGCTATATAAGTTTCCTTGGTAACTTGATATCTATTATTATATTCGTAGCCAATTTCTTAACCGCGACAATAAACGAACTTATATTAATCTGTACTTTCCAACAACGAAGAAACAGAAGGCAATAACACCACCACATGGGGAACGGGACGGGGAATATAACCCACTAGAGACTCCCCTTCATAAGCTAAAGAGGTACTCGCCCCGGAATCTAACATAACCGCATCTCTAAACCCTAATTGCTGTAAGATTTGTCCTAATTTTATCGAGTCAACAGGGTTTTTAGACACTCCTATCATGGGTTGTCCTGATCGATGAATTCCCCAAAATGCCCGATGTCGAGGGACATGAAAATCAAATAAATTACCAAAACTTTCGTAAGGTTGTGCCATAGAATCTTTCACTAACCAAGCTGCCCCCACAAAAGCATCTGTAATAAATTCACCGTCATCAGATTCAGCAATAATCCCCTGCCAACTGTTGTGAATATCCGCATCAAAAGAAACAAACTTAACCCATTGATCGCTAATTAAAACTAAGGGGCGACCACTCAATCTCGGATTTTCACTCTTATTCCCTGGAACAAATTCTCCTCCTTGACTCATCACAGGGCCTATCATTACATTGGAGTCTAAATATTTTAAGGAGAAAAATGCCCCATCAACCGCAGCAACCGCTTCGGTGTTTGCAATAATTTCTGGCACTTGATAACGACTATCCGCATGAATGGTACTGGGTTTGCCCCCATGAATAATAATTAGTTCTACTCCATTAATGTTATGTTCTCTTTTGGTAATATTGGCTGTAAAATTAAAGCCACCGTCTAAATTTTCTCCAGGATAACCACCCCAAGCATCCCCAGAAACCACCTGTAATTGTGATTGACCAAACCGACCAATACTTAATAAATCAGGGGATTCTCCTGCAAATATTTCTTCCTCATTAGACATGGATAAAGCCATTTTATAACCAGCAGCGATCGCCCACTGTTTAACCCTCGCATCATGTTTTCCTTCAGGATAGGTAAAATACTCAATGGGAATCCCTAATTTTTCCTCTAAAATTTCCTTAGCCATGATCACTTCTTGAAATAATTCATCGTCGGATAATTCTCTTAAATCTCTAGGATGACTAATGGTATGAGAAGCAATAGTAATCAAAGGATCATCAGCGAGTTTTTGTAATTGTTCCCAGGTTAAACTAGAACGGGCTGTTTTTCCGTCCATTTTCTTTACATACACCGAAAAAACAGCAGGGTAATTATACTTTTTCAATAAGGGATAAACATATTCATAATGACCGCCATACCCATCATCAAAACTGAGTAAAATCGGTTTATCTGGTAAAGGAATTCCTTTTTGTAAATGTTTTAATAATAAATCAAGACTAATGGGAGTTAAACCCTGTTCCTGAATATACTTAAAATGATTTTCTAATTCTTCGGGGGTAACATCAAAAAATACTTCTTTTTTAGGGAGAATATCATGATACATGAAAATAGGAACTTTAGCTGCTCTAGCACTTTCATGAATATAGGGAAAAGGTTTTGAAACCCCCTGATTCACACTTTCTGCTGCTTTCCATAACTGAGGAAAAGTCGTTGGCGAAATAATGATTGATTGTTTATTATGAGGATTTCCTACAGAAATAACCCCATTTAAACAGTCTTGTAAGTTGAGAGAACTGTTAAGAAAAATGGGATTACTTGTTAGGGTAGAATGGTTAATGGTTATTCCTAACTTTGAGGAGTAATTAGAGGACTCAAAAGCAGAAAATTGACAATTTTTTTCTTGCTGATGTTTAATCAATGTTAGTCTATCATTTTGACTTAAATGATCTTGATAAATCAAATTTACTAAAATTAGACTATAAACACCCATAATCAAACCACTACCACAGCATAAAGCTAGTTTAAAAGAAAACCATTGTGATGGATTAGAAAACATAAAGGTTATTTTAAATAGAAAGATATGGATTGATAAAATTTTAGTGTAAGGTTTCTTGATTAAGACACAACTGTTATCAATTTATTAAAAATTTAAGATTTTCTTTCAGTTGTTCGTACCATCCATGTTGTAAAGTCGATCGTGGAGGTTTTTCGCAAGCAAACCCCATCGTTGACAATCTTAGCTAGATTTCTTGTTTTCTTTACATTACAACACAAAAGTTAATATAAATTAACATCAAAGTCAAATAACTTGATGGAATGTAGCAATATCCCTAACTTCCCTTATCATTTAATTGCTATTTACCAAGTTTTTTAATAAAGATTTAAGATTTTGTGACATTACCCCCTAGACAAACCAAAAGGAATTATTGTAAAAGAAGAGCAAATACAACAAGTCAGAGTGTCAAGATTTGTTTGGCTGTACTAATTGGGAGATGGCCACTGTGTCTAATTTATTTCGGTCCCTACTCTTAAGCGTCTTACTCAGCTTCGTTACCCCTGTGTTATTCTTAGGGGGAATTTTAGGCGTATTACTCACCGCTAGTTATATTCCAGGAATTGCTGTCTTAGGTGAAATTGGACAAGAATTGATTTTATCCTTTCTTTCTACCTTTGGGGAAGGATATCCCCTACAAGGAATGTTAACCATTGGGTTAACCTGTGCAATGGTTGGCGGTTTATTTGATGTGTTTAATTTTTACTTGTATCAAGATATTCGTAGTCAATAGCGATAGAACAAAAAAGAGGACAACCTCGATTGTCCTCATCATCTTTTCATGACATTATTTTAAAGTTCTCGAACAATAGGTTTGTTATCGATAATTTCACCCACTAAAACCACATCGGTAACGCCAACAAATAAGCCATTTTCGAGTACCCCAGGAATGTTATTAATGGTTTTTTCTAAGGTAGCAGGGTCATCAATGCTATCGAATTTAACATCAATGACCAAATTACCTTGGTCTGTCACCACTGGGCCTGCTTTTTTGACTCCCATGCGTAATTCAGGTTTCCCTCCCAATTGTTCCAACTTACGGATCACTGGAACAACCGCTTTAGGAATAACTTCCACGGGCAAAAGGAAAGTTGAACCCAACTTATCCACCAGTTTACCCCCATCAACCACCACAATAAACTGTTCTGCTAAACTGTCTACAATTTTCTCTTGGGTATGGGCCGCGCCACCCCCCTTGATTAAATTCTTTTGAGGATCCACCTCATCAGCACCATCAATGGCAATGTCGATGCGATCGACTACATCTAGGGTGCTTAAAGGAATATTATATTTTCTTGCTAAGACTTCTGCTTGAAACGATGTGGTAACACCGACAATATTTTTTAAGTCTCCCGATTGTAACCGTTCACCAATATATTGTATGGCGTAGGCAGTGGTTGACCCTGTTCCTAAACCAACAATAGAATCTGATTTGACACGGGCAGCAGCAGCTTTACCCACCTCTTGCTTCATAATCACAACCGGATCTGACATGGACGATCTCCTAAAATAACGGATAGGGTTTGGTATTATTTTATACAGTTTCTGGATTTAAGAATAGGGGATGAGTTAGCCTTCAATCAACTATCTCGGGCCACCGAATCCATCCCTTATCTCTTTTCCATCTCTTAGTTATTAGAAGACGCTGCCAGCATTTCTTTGAGTTGTGCTAATTGATCAGCCCAACGGGGATCGGGTTGAAAGCTTTCATTAGAAGAACCACCACTAGATGAGGAAGAAGAATGACTGCGTTTTTTCCCACCACCTTTTTTGGACTTAGTGGGTGCAGGTTTACTGTCTGCCTTACCTTCTTCACCCTCTTTTCCTTTATTACGCGGCAATGCTTTTTCAATTTTGAGGGCATTGTCCATAAAGGACTGACCATTGTATTTTTCAATAAATGCGTCAGCTAATTCATCATTAGGAACGGTAACAAAAGCAAAACCTCGGCATTTGCCGGTCTTACGCTCTTTGATCACCTTAATGGATACAATTTCGCCCCCATCGACAAACAATTCTTCTAAGGTTTGGCGTTCTAGGTTGTCTTTGGGTAAATTACCTACATATAAGCGAATAGGCATTTAAGAGATACCTCCAGTAATTGAGTTGATAAAAAACTTGGTTGATTTCCCAGGTTGGGATTTTGTTGGGTTAAAGGCCCATAGGAAACAAGAAATAACTTTACCATGACTTCCTAGGCCATAACCGAGACTTGGTTGCCCCTTATTGGCTTGTGCCACTAAAATCACTTTTTCTTTAACGAGACTAAGATCAGGCAATTGAATCATTGAAACTTGGCTTATTCGGCGTTCTGCTGAATAGAAATGGATTGAACGGATAATGCCCTCTTAAATTATTACAGATTGTATAGAGGATTCGTCAAATAATTCCCTAAAAAATAATGATAATTCTCTCATGAGTGGATCAAATAGCCCATTCAATACTAAATATATATTATTTGGCTTTCTTAGACTTTTTTATCTTGTTATCTTTTCAGTATATTATTACCACTTTTGTTCACTTTGAGCAACTTTTTGGCAAAAGACTTGCTAAAAATGATGTTATGTGCATGGTTATTCTAGCCATTTGGGTACGCTAAAGGATGACAAGGAACTTTTACAACCAGAGATCAGTCCCCATGTTTCATACATAAGGTAGACATTCTGTCAAATCTTTGTTACATTGCTTTATAATTAAAGGTACGTTACAAAGTTAACTACCTACTCAAACATATCAACGACCTATTCGTGACCAAATCAGGAGTCAGTATGGAAAACACTTCTTGTAATTTAACTTTAGAACAACAATTTGAAATGAAACGTATCCGCGATGCAGCCAACCAAATGAGTCGGGAACAAGCATTAGATTTATTAATGCAAGCATCACGATTACTAATGATTAAAACCAATGTTGTTCGTAACTTGGCAAAATAACCCTATTTTTACCTGCGAAGGCTCAACTAAACGTAAATTAACTTATGGAGGTTTTTATGGACGCAAAAACGTTTGAATTATCCCTAGAACAACAATTCCAACTTCAATGTTTACAACAGGAGTTCCAAGATTTAGAAAGGGAACAAGTTATCGATTACTTGATCGATACCATGCAGCAAATTATGGCAAGAGATAATCTTATCCGAAATTTGATGAAAAACGAACTCTTCTAGTGTCTTAAGATTAGATGCTCTCCATCTCGTGTCAAGCTTCTCTAAAATCCTAGGCAGATGACGAAGAGGGACAAGGGGTGTTGGGAGGTCGATCTATGCTTAAAGATAAAAGGGAGTCATGAATGATAACCCAATTGTAGCACTTGAGACTGTTTTTTTCATTATAGACCCAAGGAAGAATTAGATGATTTTAGTTTTTTCGCTGCCATACTCGAAACATCAACCCCAAACAAACTAAAATGTAACCTGATGTAAGCAAGCCGTTGAGATATAGTAATCGTAATGTAAGCGTTTCAGATGTTTGTAAAGAGCTTAACCACAATAAGCTATAAGCAATTGCCCAGATAATGGTTAGCTTGAGAGAAAAGCGACTAACCCTTAGAACTTGACGACTACCCTGATGATGGTAAACTGTCCATAGTGCCGGAATCCAACCAACAACAGGGATCAGACGGGTTATTTCCTGCAATTTTTCTAGTTTTTGTTCTTGGAAGGGATCATGATTGAGATCACTCATGGTTTTAGCCCATAGTTTGCCATGGAAACAACTTTTAAACTCGATCTCAGTGCCATTATCCTCGCTGGAGGGTATAGTTCCCGTATGGGTACAGACAAAGCACTGATTGAGATTCAAGGGGTTCCTCTGTTACAACGTACCGCTACTTTAATACAAGCCTACGCTGACTCTGTTTATATTATTACCCCTTGGATAGAACGTTATCAAACCATTGTTTCTTCCCACTGTCACTTATTACGAGAAATTTGTCCTTCTGGAGAGACTCAGGGTCCATTAGTGGCATTTGCTCAAGGGTTAGTTTATGTTAAGACAGAATGGGTATTCTTGTTAGCCTGTGATTTACCTAATTTAACCCCTTTTGTCATAGAAGGATGGTTAAAAACCTTAGATCAGGTTTCTCCTGAAGCGATGGCTTATTTACCCCGTCATCCCAAAGGTTGGGAACCCTTATGTGGATTTTATCGTTCTTCGTGTTTAACGTCTTTAGAAAACTTTATCGATGGGGGAGGACGATCATTTCAGCAATGGTTAGAATTTCATCCTGTGGAAGAACTATTCGTTAGCGATCGCTCGGTTCTTTTCAATTGTAATACCCCGACAGATCTGCAATATTTGATTTCAGTTGATTATTAACAGTTATGAATGCACTTTCAATTCCAACTTGGATGGTTCATGTATCGAGTGTCATCGAGTGGACAGTAGCAATTTTATTGGTCTGGACTTATGCCCAAGTTGCTCATAAATTATATTGGCGATCGCTATCTTGGGGAATGTTACCGGCGTTAGTCAGTGCGATGTGTGCTTGTACTTGGCATTTTTTCGATAATGCACCCTCTTTGGATTGGTTAGTTACCTTACAAGCTGCTTTAACAGTGGTAGGCAACTGTACCCTTTGTTTGGCCGGTTGGTGGATTTTTCGGTCTTCTTCTTCTTGATTTTAATCTGAGTTCGGCGAAACTAGGTTACGGTAGTGTTAGGGAGTCAGGAGTCAGGAGTCAGGAGTCAGAAGTTCCTCACTTCGTTCCGGCGCTATCGCACAGGAGTCAGAATGAAGAATATAGTAAAAAAATTTAGATTAAAACGAATAAAAACGGAATAAATTTTTACATCGAACTCACGTTGAGTTTAAGAAATGATATATTTTCACCCCGTCACCCCCACACCCTACACCCCCTCAGCCATAATACCGATACAATACCTGTAATGCTTCCCCAGAGACATCAAAAGTCAGCAATTCTCCATGACAATTAATAGAAGAAAAGGGGATCACTTCTACAACACTATTGCTATAAGCAACTATTTCTAGGGATTGAATCCATGAAGGAGTCCATTGATTTTCTTTTATTTCGATATTTTGTTGACGTAACCAGTTAATTAACTGCCATCGTCCAATACCAGGTAAAATCCCAAATTCTAAAGCCGGTGTGTACCATTTTCCCTGTTTCCATCCCCAAAGATTTCCGGTACTGGTTTCGAGCCAATTACCTTGCAAATCGACTAAAATTGCTTCTTGACAACCGAGAGTTTTGGCTTTTTGTAGGGCTAAGTAAGCTCCTAAATAATTCCCTGTTTTATGAGCCTCTAAACTACGTTGACAAAGAGCATCAGAAGCTAACCATCCTTTAACCCCTTGTTGTTGAATTTGAGCTAAATTTTCGGGTAAAAAACGTCCTGTAATCCACTCCTTTCCATTAGGAAAAATTGTTATTCTTAATACTGGATAAGTCTCTATTAAATGCTTTGCCCCTTGCACTATTTTTTGCCAATTCGGTAAACACCAACCAAATGTTTCTAAACTCTTTTTTAACCGATGACAATGAGCGTCCCATTGCGTTAAAGGGTGTTCTAAAGACTGTTGATAAATGCGAAGAGTCGTAAATATAGTCGCTCCATACTTTAAACCTGGGTCTTCAATAGATAGACTAATTTTTTCTTCTTCATATAGCTGACCATCATACCAATAACTCATCAAAATTTAAGACAGTGAATAATTAATAATTAATAATTATTTGATTAACTTAAAAACCTGTTCACTAAATACACTAAGCCCACAACCTACCTGATAAATAACATATCATGAAAATAGCCGAAATTCAAATTATGGAAAATTTGGGCAAAATTAGGAAAATTTAACGGTTTATGAAAAGGTCAAAAAAAGCAAGTATTATTGAGGAAATTAAATAATTTGACTAAACTACTATAAGTTTAAGTTATAAAAATAGGAACATTAAGCACCAGTTTTGTAGGGTGGGCAAAGTTTTCTAATTTACGGGTAGCCCAGATAAATCTCTGAATTTGCCCACCCTACGGTCTTAAGATTTTATTTATAAACA
>JAAUYD010242245.1_pt1 | contig 19692 bp, 17 predicted proteins | sample 7278101 | NCBI WGS metagenome assembly JAAUYD01 (sample SAMN14350128, study PRJNA611818) | marine sediment metagenome | isolation source: surface marine sediment (0.6m) | place: French Polynesia: Moorea | collected 2018-08
CCTGTTGGTCGTCCATGGGTTGCTGGGCCATGATGGCCTTGGAAAATCGATCGTCATCCCAGTTATATTCGTTCAGATCGATTTCGCCTTCTTTTGTCTCGATGATTTTACCTTTTTGGCCCACGTGCCCTGCTCCTATCAAATAAACGGTTCAAGTTTGAATAGTCTATGTGGCTTGGGAAACCGATTTTTTGAAAACGCCATTTCCCCAAAAGGCAGCTATCTGGCTTGTTTTCTACGGCCAGATTGTTGTTTCTGAAGTTATCAGGTGATAAAGGAATTTTCCGAGCCCCAAGCGATATAAAATGTTTTACACACTACATATGGTATGTCAATAGTAATTATTATCAATATGTGGAAAATTCACATTGACAGATTTCGACATCTTGTGGTACTTATCGGACTCACCGACAACGAAGTTCTTAACCAAAATCCCTTACGGCCCCAAGGGGCCACTGTACAATTTGGCAAACCAGATTTTAATCCTTAGCCCAGGAAGGAGAGTGCGTTGTTCGAGCAAATTAAGAAGCGCGACGGCCGTATTGTTGAGTTCGATTCTTCTAAAATCACCGGCGCCATTGCCAAGGCAGGTCAAGCCACCGGCGAGTTCAGCGAGCGCGAAGCCCGCAAGATGACACTTAGGGTGCTTACCCTGGCCCACGAGATGCGGCTGGGATCGGAACCGGAAGTAGAAGAGATCCAGGATATTGTGGAGCATGTATTGCTCGATTCCCCCTATCCCACAACGGCCAAAGCCTATATTATCTACCGCGAACAGCATGCTCAAATCCGATCCATCGCCACAAAGGCCAATGTAGACCTGGTTGACCACTATATCCAGCGTTTGGATTGGAAGATCAAAGAAAACAGCAACATGTGTTACTCCTTACAGGGGTTGAACAACTATATCTCTTCGGACGTCACCTCAGAATACTGGCTCAACAAAATCTATCCCCCTGAAATCAGGCGGGCCCATAAGGCCGGTGACCTCCACATTCATGACCTGAGCCTGCTCTCCATCTATTGTGTGGGCTGGGATCTGAAAGACTTGCTGAAAAACGGGTTTAAAGGCGTCGAGGGCAAAGTGGAAAGCGCGCCGCCAAAGCATCTGCGGTCAGCTCTGGGGCAGATCGTCAACTTCTTCTATACCTTGCAGGGAGAGGCGGCCGGAGCTCAGGCCCTGTCCAACTTCGACACCTTGCTGGCCCCTTTTGTCCGCCGGGACAACTTGTCCTATGCGCGGGTCAAACAGGCGCTGCAGGAGTTTATCTTCAATATCAACATACCCACCCGGGTGGGATTTCAGACACCGTTTACCAATATCACCATGGACCTCCATGTTCCCTCGATCCTCAAAGACCATCCGGTGATCGTGGCGGGTGAAGAGCAGGAAGAGACCTATGGGGATTTTCAGCCGGAAATGGACATGATCAACCGCGCCTTTGCGGAAGTAATGATGGAGGGCGACGCCAAGGGCCGCGTCTTCACATTTCCGATCCCCACCTATAACATCACGGCGGATTTCGACTGGGACAACCCCAACCTCGATCCGGTTTGGCAGATGACGGCCAAGTACGGCATCCCCTACTTCTCAAACTTTGTCAATTCGGATATGTCCCCTGAGGACGCCCGCTCCATGTGCTGCCGTCTGCGCCTGGACAACAGGGAGTTGATGAAACGGGGCGGCGGACTTTTCGGTGCCAACCCGCTCACCGGCTCTATCGGCGTAGTGACCATCAATCTGCCGAGAATCGGGCACTTGGCTAAAAATCAAAGCGAATTCTTCGAGCTTCTGAACCAGCGCGTCGACCTGGCGGTGGAGAGCCTGACCATCAAACGCAAGGTCCTGGAAAAATTCACGGAAAAGAACCTATACCCCTATTCGCGCTTCTACCTTCGCGAAATCAAACAAAACTCCGGCACCTATTGGAAAAATCACTTTTCCACCGTCGGCATCATCGGCATGAATGAGGCGTGCCTCAATTTCATTAAAAAAGATATCGGCACGGTGGAAGGTCAAGCCTTTGCCCTTAGGGTGATGGACCACCTGCGCGACAAATTGTCCGAGGCCCAGGACGACAGCGGCGATATCTTCAACCTCGAAGCCACCCCGGCCGAAGGGACCTCCTTCAGGCTGGCCAAGCTGGACAAGGAAAAACATCCCGGGATTTATTGCTCAAACGAGAATGAATACAGCAAGGGCGCGGCCCCGTTCTACACCAATTCGACCCAGCTGCCGGTCAACTACACCGACGACCTGTATGACACCCTGCAGCTCCAAGACCAGTTGCAGTCCAAATACACCGGCGGTACCGTCTTGCATATCTTCTTGGGCGAACAACTCAGCGATATCGAAGCGGTAAAGTCCCTGGTCCGTAAAATTTCAGCCAGCTACCGCCTGCCATACTATACCTTGACGCCGACGTTCAGCGTCTGTCCATCCCACGGGTATTTGGGCGGAGAACAGCCGCTTTGCGCCCACTGCAACCAGGAAACCGAAATCTACTCCCGGGTCGTGGGATATTTGCGCCCCATCAAGCAGTGGAACGATGGCAAGCAGGCCGAGTACGCGCTGAGAAAAACCTATCGGCCCGACTCCGTGGACGCCGGGATCGGTACCGCCGCCGTGGCGCCACCACGCGCCGCTATTATTGAGAATGCCATCGCTGAAACGAAAAAGCTGCAGGAGGAATCTTCACCGCAGCAGGCTGAAACCGCTATCAGGTAACCCTATTGTTGCGAAAGATGGTTATAGCCGGTCTGCAAAAAAACTCTTTGATCGACTATCCGGGCAAGGTCAGTGCAGTGGTGTTCATAACGGGGTGCAACTTCTCGTGCCCCTATTGCCACAACCCTGAGCTTGCCCGGGGCCGATATCCCCAACGCATTGCACTGGACGAACTTCTCGATTTTTTGAGTCCCCGGAAACGTCTGCTGGATGGTGTGGTCATCACCGGCGGCGAACCCACCACATGGCCCCACTTGGCCTCCCTCTGCCGTGAGATAAAAAATCTGAATCTATCGATTAAACTGGATACCAACGGCAGCCGCCCGGAAACCCTCAGCCAGATCATCACCGATGGGTTGTTGGACTATGTTGCCATGGACATTAAAACCAGCCTGGACAACTACGCACCGCCCCTATGCCGACGCACTGCCGGTTCGATGGTTAAGGAGAGTATCGGAATTCTCATGGATGGGGAAGTGGACCATGAATTTCGCACGACATGCGTGCCCCCTTTTGTGGATGAGGCGATCTTGAAACGCATCGCCCATCAAATTCGGGGAGCCCGTCGTTATATTTTACAGCGATTTCGCCCGGGGACGGTCTTGGACACGAACTTTTTTGAGGATCCCCAAATGGCTGTCAGTGATGCGCAGATGGAACAGTTTAAGTCAGTCGTCTCTCCGCTGGTGCAGGACTGCCGCGTACGCTAATTGCCTATTTAATGCCAACACCCCTATTCATACACTGGATTCCATTCATTTTTTTGTCTTGACTTTATACATCCTCTTTTTTATGTTGGGTATGGTACCAGGAAAATAGCGCACCCCCCAGACGCTTCACGCCGGGTCTTGTATTGTTAACACTGACTTAGAGGTTTCAACTGAAATGTAATTGAACCTGCCTGGTACCCCACAGACCGAATACGGCGTATCCTGCCGTTTAAAATAATATTAGCACAATATGTCCCTGCGCCCGGTATTGGACCTCCGGGCGCGAGTTGCTTAAGTCACAAATCGCGTTTACCAAGGAGGAAGGCTATGACCAACGCATACCAAAACGCTTTCGATCGATCCATCAATGCGCCCGATGAATTTTGGGGTGAAGCAGCCGAGAATATCTCTTGGGCCAAAAGGTGGGACAAAGTCTTGGATGATAGTAACAAGCCCTTCTACCGATGGTTCAGTGGCGGCCAACTCAACACCTGTTATAATGCATTGGATTTTCACATCGAAAATGGACGCGGCGACCAGGCGGCCTTGATTTATGACAGTCCGGTGACCGACAATATTCGGACGTATACGTATAACCAGCTCCGTGATGAAACAGCCAAATTTGCCGGTGCCCTCAAGGCGCAAGGTGTGGAAAAAGGGGATCGGGTCATTATCTATATGCCCATGATTCCGGAAGCGGCCATCGCCATGTTGGCGTGCGCCCGCATCGGGGCGGTGCATTCAGTCGTATTTGGAGGATTTGCTTCCAATGAGCTGGCCACCCGAATTGATGATGCCAAACCCAAGGTGATCGTTTCCGCCAGCTGCGGCATCGAAATCAAGAAAGTGATTCCCTATAAGCCGCTGCTGGACGGTGCCATCGATATGGCCAGCCACAAACCCGGAAAGTGTATCATTCTACAGCGCCCCATGGAGACGGCCAGCATGGTGGAGGGGCGCGATATCGATTGGATGGATACCGTAGCAGAGTCCCAACCGGCGGATTGCGTGACGGTAGAGGCCACGGATCCCCTCTATATTTTGTATACCTCCGGAACCACAGGGCAGCCCAAAGGTGTGGTGCGGGACAACGGCGGCCATGCGGTGGCGCTCAAGTGGACCATGAAACACATCTACAATGTCGAGGCGGGTGATGTGTTCTGGGCGGCCTCGGACGTTGGTTGGGTCGTGGGCCACTCCTACATCGTGTACGCTCCCCTGCTGGCGGGCTGTACCACCATTCTGTATGAAGGCAAACCGGTCTTTACACCGGATGCGGGAGCCTTCTGGCGGGTGATTTCCCAGCACAAGGTTAAGTCCATGTTCACGGCGCCCACCGCCTTGAGGGCCATCAAACAGCAAGATCCCAATGGAGAACTGATTAAAAAATATGATCTCTCCAACTACAAATATCTCTTTCTGGCTGGCGAGCGCACCGATCCGGATACCCTGAAGTGGGCCCAAACCCATCTGGGCGTACCGGTGATCGATCACTGGTGGCAGACAGAAACCGGTTGGGCTATCTGTGCCAACTGCATGGGGCTGCATGACTTCCCGGTCAAAGAAGGATCGCCCACCAAGCCCGCGCCCGGATGGGATCTACAAGTCTTGGACCCGGAAACCAATGAACAGATGAAGGTGGGCGAAATCGGCGCCTTGGTGGTCAAACTGCCGCTGCCGCCGGGGACCTTGCCCACCCTGTGGCAAAATGATGAGCGCTATATCGAATCCTACCTGGAAGAGTTCCCGGGATATTACAAAACCGCTGATGCTGGCTTTATCGATGAAGAAGGCTACGCCTACATCATGTCGCGCACCGACGACATCATCAATGTGGCCGGCCATCGTCTCTCCACCGGTGCTATGGAAGAAGTTCTGGCAGACCATCCCGATGTGGCGGAATGTGCTGTGCTGGGTGTGGACGACAAACTCAAGGGCCAGGTGCCCGTTGGCTTTATGGTGCTGAACGCCGGCGTTAATCGACCTGAAAACGATATCGTCAAAGAGGTGATCCAAATGGTGCGGGACCGCATCGGTCCGGTGGCTTCCTTTAAAACGGCCACAGTGGTGAAGCGGTTGCCCAAGACACGATCGGGAAAGATACTGCGCGGCACCATACAGAAAATCGCCGATAACAAAGAGTGGAAAATGCCGGCCACCATTGACGATCCAACGATCCTGGATGAGATGGAGGAGGCATTGAACACCATCGGTCTGGCCAAATCGCGACCCTAGCGACCAAGGCTGCGGCCGAACAGCCCATATACCGTTGTGCCCAAGGGCACAGTGCCTCGATCATGCCGGCTTCCCCCCATGGGGGGCCGGCATGATCTATTTTGGGCCGGCGTTATAAATATTTACCTGCATTTCCCAGTTCACCTAAATGGCTAAGCCTCCTCGGCGATCTTGACCTGCTGTTCCTCTAAACTTTTCAGATGCGCAAGCGCAGTTTCACGCACCATGGGATCCTCATCCGTTTCGATAATATGTTTGAGCAGCTTCGGATCCAAAATTTTTTTCACGGTTTTAATTCGTACTTGTGGATTGGAGTGTTGCCATCTGGGGACAAAAAGATCCTTAAACTTCATAATGTTCCTCCTCTCCCGGCCTTTCACAAATTGAAGGCCTACGGTTGGCCTATTGTTGAAACCACCGCCGACATAATAGGGGCAATTCCACAGCACTGGACCTCATCGGCAACGTCCCCGCCCAGGACGGCCGGTACGGATCCCTATGTCAGACCGTTTCCAACAAAAGGGGTGGTGTCGCAGACGTACATTTAAAAAGGACAAGGAGCAGGCTGGACTTTTTTGGGGTAGAACAAACGATGCGTCGTCAAAGGGAGATTCGGTGATGTTTGCAACAAAACGCTTCGGGCAGGTCCGACACTCGGCCCGGTGGAATGCGCAATTGATCTGCTGCGACGTATAGTCTCATCTTAATGACCCGACCGGTGCATGTCAATTCATTATCAGGTCTTGGATATACGACGTTTTCAACTATTGAAGCAGGAACTAGCTGGTGTGTACGGTAATTAGGAGCCCTTCGGATGTAACGTCATCTAAGGCGTGGGTGTGGAGCGCGCTAGGGATGGAGATGGTGGTTGGAAAAAGCGCCGGGCGGCATTGACCCGCTCCGGCGCTGTATCTGTTAAGCTATTCCTCTTTGGGTTTCAAATGATCGGGAACCACCACCATTTTCAGCAACAGGGGTTTGAGAAAAGACCAGCGGATGCCGATCTTGAAAACTTCTTCCATATCCCGAATCGCGTCCCAGCAGTTGTGGCAGGGCGCAATAACGAGCTTGGCGCCGGTGGCCAGAATTTGATCGCGTTTGGTTATTAGCCCTTTGTTGCGCTGCTCGCGGTATTTACCGATACCATTGAAACCGCCGCCGCCGCCGCAGCAAAAGTTGTGCTCTTTGCAGGGGCTCATCTCGCGAAAATCTTCGGCAATATAGCTCATGATCTCGCGGCCGCACTCGGCCAGGCCGCCGTTGCGGATATAGTTGCAAGAATCCTGATAGGTCACGGGTTCTTTAATCCGTTTATCCGGATCGATTTTGAGTTTGCCGGTGCGCAAGGCTTCGGCTACCCACTCGACATAATGATAGCTATCGACGGGTGTCTTACCGTCCTTCATTCCCGCCCAATAGGGTCCTTCCAAGACCGTTGCGCGATAGGCGTGTCCGCATTCGGTGACCACCATGCGTTTGGGTTTGAGCTTCTCCATGGCTTCGTAGACGCTCTCCACCTGCATCTTGCAGGCAGCCCAGTCACCGGCGAACATGGCCAGGCTGGTCTCTTCCCAGCCTTCGCTGGGCACCGTCCAGTTCTCCCCGGCCAGATGAAACAGCACCGCCGCTTCAGCCAAATCTTCGGGATAGTGTTTTACTTCACGGGCGTTGACCGTGTAGATGATATCGGCGTTGGGTTTGTCGATGGGAAATTCAAGACCGGGCCAGTCCTCTTCCCACTCTTCGCACATCCACTCGCAGGTTTCGGTCCAATCCTCGGTGGTAACGTCCATCTGGGCCCGGTAGATACGATGCATGCCCGCACCGATTTTCAACTCCCAAGGCACGAATCCCTGGGAATAGCAAAGCCCTCTTAAATAACCGAACATGACGCCCATATCGATGCCGAAGGGGCAGTAAAGCGCACACCGGTTGCAGCAGGTACACTTGGACCATGCAGTATCCATGACATAGCGCATGAACTCGTTGTCCACCTTGCCTTTGCGTTTCACCAGCTCACCCAGGGTGGATTGAATTTTGTAAGAGGGGACCTGCTCCGGATTGTTGTTGTCCGTTAGATAGAGGAAACAACTCTCCGCACACATCCCGCAGTGGGCGCAGATCTCCAGCCAAGTCTTCAATCGTGATTTCAGGCTCTTTTGAATGGTGGCCCAGAGCGCATCACTGTCCACGTCCAGTGATTTCATCTCTTCGTAGTACACCTTGCCGCTCTTATCCGCCAAGAGGGCATGCAGCTGTTCTTCCGTATCCACCGTCTGTTTGTTACAAAGCGTTCCTTCAGGCATGATATTTCCCTACCTTTTTCAGAGGACGTATCCTAAACCGTGCCCTCAAATTCATTTCCGCCAACCTACTTGTCAGCTTCAAATATCATCTATGCGCAATGCGCAATCATAAAAATCGACAGAATACCTCAACTTAAAACTTAACACTTAAAACTTAAAACTTTCCTAATTTAGCAGTACACAATATGTTGTTCTTCAGCCTGTAAAAGGCTCATTACCAGGGCATACCACCGGTTTTCTTCATCCCCCCGCGCTTAATCCCAAAGTCCATCCCGATCTGCGCTCTCGACAGGAAGAAGAGTATAAAGTGGGACAGTTTGGTAAAGGGAATGGCCAGCAACATAATTTCACCGGTCAGAATGTGCGCGATCAACCAAAAGTTATAATTCCCCACCTGCATGTGGGCCAAAAAGCCGGTCAAAAAAGGCGCAATGGCGATAACCAGCACCACGATATCATAAGGTTTGGTCAGAATCCGAACTTGGGGCAAGGCAATGCGGCGCAGTAAGATAAAGAGCCCTGCGATCAGCATCGCGACGGTCAATGTGTCGGCCAGAGCTTCAGGGATGGTGGGGAAGCTGAATCCCCAGGCATCCTGTAGCATCAGGTTATGTCCCAGCAGGAAGATGGGAACGAACAAAATGCCAATATGAAAGACGAAAACCAACACCGTAAATCCAGGATAAAAGCGCCAGCTGTGGGTGCCGAAGGGGATTAACCAGGCAATAATGGAACGCAGCGCGCCGCTCGCGCCGGCGCCCATATGCTCGGTATAGGCAACCCGGTCCGCCTGCCAGTTGAGGCCTCGGACGTAGTTGATAAAACGCCAAATCAACCCAAGAAAAAATATTACGAACGTAATCTTGGCCAGAGGGCCGGCGACAAACTCATACATGGTGAACTCCTAATTATTCTATCGATTACCGCTATCCCAACAGAACAGCGGCCCAGGCTATTCTTCGTCTCCGCCGGTTAAAAACTTCCAGAATGCCGGCATGGCGACCAACGCCAACACAATCAAGATATAGATGATGTTTTTGGTGTGTAGCATGAAATCCTGTAACGTATTGATGGTCTCCATCTTAACCTACTCCATATGCGTTGATGGGTTTAGCTCCCCTTGGGGGTGTTCTGCCCCGATTTAATGCGGTTCATACTCCGGATGTTCGTAAAGGATCGGCATGCGGGTACAGATGAAACGAAATACCAGGATGCCGACGGTCACGATGAATACGGAGATGGCGATCTCGATCCAGTGCGGGAAATACCGCTCGCTGGAGGGCAGGTGATAGTTAAAGGCCACCATTGAGATATTAAAGCGGTTGACAATGATGCCCAACACTGTCCATGCAGCGGTCCAACGAATCAATTTGGTGTTCTTGTCGCGAACACCTACCGCGTATAGGAATGCCGGCAGAGCGACGAATCCCAGCACCTCCACTAAAAACCATGCGCCGTAACCTGTGGTCAGGTAGTGCCAATTGTCGTCAGCCGCCACGCCGATAATTTTGATCATGAAATAGCCGGCCAGCACCCAGGCGGCCGCCTTACCAAACCCGAGAACCAAGCCCTCGTTGTTTTTTAAATGGGCCTCGTCCATCTTGTGATGCAAGTAGCGATGGGAGAGCGTTCCTTCAAAGATCACCATGGAGAGCCCGGCGATGGTACTGCTCACAAAGAAGAATATGGGCAGGTAAGCGGAGTACCACAGCGGGTGCAGTTTTGAGGGCGCGATCAGAAAAAGGGCGCCCAGTGAAGATTGGTGCAGGGTGGAGAGAATGACACCGAAAATTGTCAGTATCATGGTCAGCTTCACCACCAGGTTGCGAGCCTTCTTCAAGCCCAACCACTCCATGGCGGCCGGCGAAAATTCGATAAAGAGTACCGTTAGGTATAGGGCTACACAGGCGCCCACTTCAAAAAGCAGTGAGGTGGTGCCCCGGGAAACCAAAAACGGATACGGCAGGCGCAGCGGCCGCCCCAAATCGTAATGCAGGGCCAACACCACCAGGGCATACCCTAAAAAGGCGGTTAAAATAGCCGGCCGCACCGCACTATGGTAACGTTTCATTCCGAAGATATAGACCGCAGCGGAGGTAACGTAGCCCCCGGCGGCCAGAGCGACACCCACCAACAGATCAAATCCGATCCAGATTCCCCAGGGATTGTAATCGGAGAGATTGGTGGTGGCATCCAGGCCTTTGGTAAATCGTATCACCGTTAGGATCAGACCCATGATGACAATCAAACCCGCTATAATATTGAACGGTGTAAAGAGGGTGCGGTCTGAGGCTGCTTGCTGGGACATTTAAATCCTCCTGTTATGCGTCTTCCGATGCCCCGTCAGAGGGCTCGGAACCTTTTTCATCTTTGGCTGCCTCGGCTTCTGCAGCAGCTTTAGCTGCTTCATCCAGGGCTTTCTTCACTTCGCGCTGCACGGCAGCTTCCTGATCCTTGGCCGCTTTTTCCATGGCGGCTGACAGCTTGGATTCCGCTTCGGATTGGGCTTGGGCTACGGCACTCTCCACTGCCGCTTGTTGCTCTTCGGCAGCAATTTTCTCTTTGCGTTTGTTCACGGCATAGATGCCGGTCAGCAGAACCGGCCACAACCCGACGACAATGGGAACAGCCCCCAGAGCGCCTTTGGTGAGTTTGGGGGCCGCAGTGTTGCCTAAATCTTCGCGCATGCCGATCTCTTGGTAAGGCTCGCTTGAGAGATAGAGCCAGTTAGTTCCGCCCATCTCTTTTTCGCCGTAAATATGGTCGACGTAACGATCCGGATAGGCGGCAATGCGCTGATTGGCCACCTTGATGAGGTCCATACGCTTACCGTAGACCAATGCTTCGGTGGGACATGATTCCACACATCCCGGCAGCAATCCTTTGGAGATGCGGGGATGGCACATGGTGCATTTCATGATCCGCGGCGTAAAAGGTTCGTCATACTCATAGGTGGGTATCTCAAAAGGGCATGCGATCATGCAGTATCGACACCCCACGCAAACATCTTCATTATAAATGACCGCACCTTCCGGCGTCTTGGTAAAGGCATTGACGAAGCAGGCTGAAGCGCAGGCCGGCTCCTGGCAGTGGTTGCACTGCTGTTTGACAAATGTCGGGCGATCGCCTTCGAATTGATTCACAACGGTGTATTCTTTGGGCGTCGTGCGACGTTTTTGTTCCAGTACCTTTAAATCGTCGAACGGCGCCTGAGGCGCCGGCAGCTCGTTGACGATGTTGCAGGCCTCTTCACATTTACGGCAGCCGATGCACCGGGTGATGTCGTGCAACACCGCCATGCTATTTTCATAGCCCTCGAATTCTTGGTTGGAAGCTGCACGGGCTGTAGTTCCCACAGCACTGGTCAGACCTGCAGCACCCATCCAGCCTAAAAATTTTCTCCGTGAAATCGACATACGCATTACCTCAAATGCTGCTAGCTATTATTTGCGTTTGGCATGACAGGTCGTGCATTCCCGCGTTGCGGGTTTTTCAAGCCCCATCTTGTCATGGCACTGGATACATTGTTGGTGATAAGCCGCCATCAAACCGGGACGGGTCAAGTTGAGCGCCTCGGATGTCCGGCCATGGCAACTTCCGCACTGGGGCGGCTTAGCGGATACCGGGCTTTGATGATGACATCCCTGGCAGAGCGTGGCCGGATCAGTATGAAAGTAATTGGCCAGGCGGCTGTCTTTCATTCCCTGGGCCAAGGACTGAACAATTTTACGGTGCGGCAGCACAGCCCCTTCATACTCCTTGGCCAAAACATCGATGGTCACCGTTTCCGGGATCTCATCCAGGGCGATGGTCTCGGTTGTCGGCACTCTGGACATCAATAGATCGGCGGCAACGGCCTTGCTCTCCTCGCTGCCTTCCACAGGGAAGGGATTATCCGCCGGGCCGTCTATATGACAGCTCTTGCATGAAGCCTCGCTGGTCAGCGATCGCCCTTGGGAGATACTGCTGTGACATCCGATACATTCGGTCTGGGACTGCTGCTGTGTATGGCAACCAACGCAGCTGCTTTCCGAATTATTCTGGTGCATGGCCTGGGCCAGTTTGACCTGTTGGCCCTCTTTGGCGCCTTGAACCGTATGACACGTCGCGCAGCTTTCCAAGCTGGCGTGATGGCATTGACGGCAGGTATCGTTGTACCCCTCATGGGCCTTGTGATCAAACGGCACCGGCGCCATGCGACCGGCTGCGGCAGCGTCGCCTTTCACAATGCCGGTTTTGACCAACACAACATCCGGCTGACGGTGTTCCATACGGGGCACGTCAACTAAAGTTTCAATCAGAGCCTGTTGTTTGGGATCATGGCAACCGCCGCATTGGACCGGCCCGGCATCCTGGTTTTTCGCCGTCAGTCGATTATGGCACTCAACGCAGGATTTATGGGACGCCAACCGATTGGAAATGCGATTCTCCTCGGTCTCTTGCTTATGGCAATAAAGGCAGGCGCCTTCCTTGCCCTTTTCATAATAGAGCGCCTTGGTCTGGGGATTGTATTCGTGGTGGCACGCTTCGCACTTCTTATCGTTGGCTTTGACGTGACGATAGTGAAGCGATTTGTCCAGGCCAATGGGCTTCCACGTGCTCTGTGCCTTGGGATTCTTGATATGGCACTCGCCACAGGTCACCGGCCCGATGGGCTTGCCCGGCTTGCCGAGCTCTTTGTGGCAGCTCATGCACTGGTCATGGTAGATGTCCATGACGGCCTTTTTGCTCTTGTCTTGAATCCGTTTGAATTTTTGCGACAGACTGTCCTTGGTGGTCTCGTGACAGGCCGTACAGTCTTTGTTCTGTTTGGCCAGCGCATCGGTGTGCTTGTCGTGATAGAATAACACGGCCGGCCTTTCCAGAGGACCAAAAGTGCTGAGGCCGTCTATGGTAATCACATCCGCACGCCCGGGATCTGCGGTTGCGGTTTGCTTTACCACTGCGGCGGCCGTCAGTACAGCGGCCAGGACAAGTACGATGCTAAGCAAAATTCCGATACCGAATCGGTAGCTTCTCTTTATGCCCATTTTTCCAATTCCTTGCATTCAAACTCCTTGCGCTCGAGACGCGTTCAACTCGCTCCTAATGCGCTTCCGCCCCCACCGTTTCATTGGCATCGAGCAGATCTTGCATGGTGGTTTCATCATATATTTGGAAAGCCGCCGCCTTGACGTCATGCCATAAACTTGAAAAAGCACACCGCTCAAGGAAAGGGCAGGCCTTTTGTGAAACACAGGCGATACAACTGGAGCCGTTCTGATCTTTTTGCAGGAATCTAAACACATCTCCCACCGTAACTTGATCAGGCGACTTGGCCAAAACATACCCGCCGTAAAATCCCCGTTTCGATGCGACGATGCCGCTGCCCTTCAGCTGGTTCAGAATCACCTCCAAAAACCGCCGGGGAATGGCTTGGGCAATGGCGATGTCCGAAATCTTGGTCGGACCTTCACCCGTGCGCTTGGCCAACTCGTAGATGGCCCGCAACGCATACTGTCCTTTTTTGTGGGGTATCAGCATAAATGTTTCTTGACCTCTGTAGTCGGAAAACTTGCCGACTTCTATAGTCAAGTTATTGGTCCGCGTCAATATTTTTTGTAAAAATTGTAAAAATATCAATACAATACCAAATTACTATGATATTAAGCAGCCATTATTACGAGTTTTTTCGATCCGGCCCGTTTAAACATCGCCCTTTCTTCCAGCAAAATATTTTTTTTTACAGTCATCTTGCCCAAATTCGACAAACACGATAATGTGGGGGTGGCTTCTATCATTATTGGTGTTCCCAACCACCACATATGGACCTATAAAAAATGCTGATCACACAGAAAAAGCAGTATGCGTTGCGGGCGATCTACGAACTGGCCAAGCAAAAGGAAAAGGGGCCGATCAAAACCGCACAGATCGCCGAGGCGCAGGCGATTCCGCAGCGCTTTCTGGAAATCATTCTCAACCGTATGAAACATGCCGGTATCGTTAATGCCAAGCGCGGCTATTGCGGCGGATTTCAGCTCAACCGAGACCCCAATGAGATCACGGTGGAGGATATTTTCAAGTCCATGGAGGACATCGACGAGGCCACGGTCTGCATCAGCTGCATCTCAAAGGCCGACTGCCCTTTTTACGGGGCTTGCGCTTTTTTGCCGGTTTGGAACCAAATGCAAAACGCCATCGACCATATTTGCACAACCACAACCGTTCAAACTTTATTGGACAACGATACCGTCAAGCCTGTGATACCCCGTTAGGGTTTCAATCACCCAGCGTCACACCACTTGAATTTATTCCCCATCCATGCTATAGATCCGCGCTTTGATAGAGACTATTAATTGTAGGCCGTGTCATCATAGAAAAGGAGCTTACGAAGATGTCCAATAAACTCAATCTTGCACCTTTGTTCATTGTCGTCGGTATCGCTGTTGTTTTGCAGGCAGCCCTAATCGGCATCGATTGCCGCCAAACGCCTATCACTGTGGCCAAAGGCTTTGCCGACGCCTACTACTACCTTGACGCTGATATGCAGGACTATCTTTGTGCAGATCTGGCCAAAGACGGCGAGGTGGTAGATAACTACCTGGTCGAAAAAAGTGACGAAGCTTCCCGGCGCGGCCTGAGCACCAATTACCTGCGCCACAAATTTCTTAAAATGCATGCGGATGTTGTCGAGTCCAGCGAAGAACGCATGACAGTTCACCTCACCGGGACAACTCGGGTATGCATCAATCCGGCGTTCATGCTGGTGGGCAAGCTTTTTGGTATCGGGCACGACTATCCGGTGGATGCGACCCTTGAACTGGTAAAAGAAGATGATAAGTGGCGGGTCTGCGGCGAACCTTTCGGGTTAAGTCCGCAATAATAGCGTTACTGTCGCAATTCCATGATACATCCGGACCGGGCCGTTCCTGTGGTATAGGCGCCCGGTCTTTTGTATTTGACACCGGCAACATTCATAGGACAAATCGGTTGCATCATGTCGTCAAAAAAAACACCTAAGCCTGAGACGAAACCCCAGCTTATCTGGGTCTACCAGCAAAATGAAAATGCTTTGGGCAAGATCAAGGCCATCTCTCAATACAGCCCCAATGAGATCAAAATGAAGGTTATCTCCATCGATGAGCCGCTACCGGAGGTGATCGATGATGGGGATCCCTATCTGCCCGATCCTGAGGGGGCAGATTTAGTACTGGATCACTTAAAGCACCCTGATTTGAGTTTCTATTTGGCTGAAAAATGCAAAAAGCTCAACATACCGGTGGTGGCATCGGGAAAAAAACCACCACTGGAGGAGGCCCTCACGCCACGAACATGCTGTGCTCTCACCCAACAGAAAGGATTGGGGCCCTATGGGCAGCTGTACGGCCAACCGGAGTATCGCGTCGTGGTAGAAAATGGCGTGATATCTGCCGTCGAGACCCTGAGGGGCGCCCCCTGCGGTGCCACATGGGATGCTGCCGAGCGTATCATCGGTCTCCCGGTGGAAACGGCCCGCATTCGCGTCGGTCTGGAAACCCAGTTCTTCTGTGTGGCAGACCCATCCAACTGGGATCCCATTACAGGGAAAAGCCCGGTACATGTTGCCGCGGATCTGCACAAAGCCGCCCTGGTGGCGGCGCTCAAAAAGGCCGAAGGGGAGGCGTCCTCTGAATAACGCCTGAACAAACAACCGGCAGACTCCCATCTCCAGAGAACTGTTAGGCGCATTAATTTTGGAGAACCAATGGCATCGATCACCATCCAAGACTACCAAGAGCAAGTGGACCAATGGGTTAGAACCCATGGAGTTCGCTATTTTAATGAAATGACCAATTTGGCCATCTTAATGGAAGAGGTTGGCGAAGTGGCGCGCTTGATGGCGCGGACTTACGGCGAACAGAGTTTCAAGGATGGAAAAAATGATCAGGGACTTGCAGACGAATTGGCCGATGTGATGTTTGTACTGACATGCCTGGCCAATCAAACCGGCATCGATTTGGCCAAGGCCGTCCAGGAGAACCTGGTTAAGAAAACTGCGCGCGACAACCGGCGACATTGGGACAATCCCAAGCTTAAACCTTAGGGGCCAAAACACAATAGATAGAAGGCATCCATATGAAGCGCTATCCCTTCTCGATCCCCTTAACTGTAAGGATCAGCGATCTAAATTATGGCAACCACGTGGGCTATCAGAATTTCTTCTCATTCTTCCAGGAAGCAAGAATCGCCTATCTTAAGCAATTCAACTATACAGAAATGGACATTGAGGGCCATGGCATGATCGTCGGCGAAGCCAACTGCAAATACAAGCGGGAACTGTTTATGAACGACAAGTTTCAAGCCTCCTGCGCCGTCACGGAATTACGATCAAAACTATTTGTCATGGAATATCAAATCTTAAAGGCCGATGCTGTCTGCGCAGAAGGTTTTACAAACAACCTGTGTTTTGACTACAAGGCAAAAAAAGTCGTCCGGCTGCCAGAACCCTTCGTAGAAGCCATAAAAGCATACGAGAAAACCCTGTAGTAATATTTTGGGAGTCAGGATATAAGGTCTATGTAGGATGGGCGAAGCGAAGCGTGCCCATCCACCAATCCCCCTATCCTCAATCTTCGGTTTCTTCTTCTCCATTGACGCAACAAATTTGATTGCGGCCTTTGGATTTGGCGCGGTATAAGGCTTGGTCAGCCTTTTCAACCAACACTTTGGCCGGCGTCTCTGCGTTGGGGATGATGGCCGCCCCTCCGAAGCTCAACGTAATGTATGGATTAACTATAGAGGTCTTATGTTCGATTCTCAGGGTTTCTATAGCTGCCTTGACGCCTTCGGCGACGCGCTGTGCACCTCTTATGTCGGTATTGGGAAGTATCATTGCGAACTCTTCGCCGCCGAATCGGGCCACCAGATCCGTTGGACGCCTCAGAGCGGCGCTGATGGTCTGCGCCACTGAATACAACGTCTCATCGCCCTTCAGGTGCCCATAGGTGTCATTGTAGTTTTTAAAATAATCGATGTCACAAATAATGACCGACAGGTAGGTCTGCTCACGTTGACTGCGGCCCCACTCTTGCGCCAAACGGCTGTCAAATCGACGACGATTGGCCAGTTGCGTCAAGTCGTCCAAGGCCGCCAGGCGTTGAAGTTCGTCATTGGCTTTCTGCAAGGCGACTTCGACCTGTTTATATTTGCTCACATCGATCAGGGTGCCGACGATTCGAAGCGCCTTGCCGCCGGGGTCCGACTCCACCGTACGACCTCTGACCTGGAGCCAATGCCACTGCCCCGGTTTAGACAGCATTCTTATTTCAATATTGAATGCTTCTTGCTCCCCAGCGGAATGCTTCTTCATTGTATCTTGCAAATGTGGCAAATCGTCCGGATGGGTTAAAGTACTCCATGTCTCCAATGTGTCCGGGAATTCTCCCTGCTCATATCCCAGCATGGTAAACCACCTGGGACTGTAGTAAATTTGACCGGAAATGGGGGCATAATCCCACAATCCTTCATTGGCAGACTCAAGGGCCAGGTTTAACCGCCTTTCGCTTTTGGCTTTATCCGCTTCCGTTCTCTTTCGCAGCAATGCTTCGACGAACGCTTGGGAGAGTGCCTCCAAGTCCATTTGATCCACCATCGCATAGCCGGGATCTTTCTCGGCAATGACCACGAATCCGCTAACCTGTTGTTCCTTTGATAACGGTACAATAAGAAAGGACTTCAACCCCACAAGACATTTCGGCAAGGGAGACAGTATTTGCCCTTCATCGATAGGAGGGAACGATATCGGCTTTTCAAAGGCCGTCAGTTGCCGCCACAGGTTCCTAATTTGGGCTTGATCAGGTTGCAGAACAGGCCCCTCGTATTCTTCCCTTTCTTCGGGGCCGTCGAGGGCCGCGATTTGCCACTCCCCCTCACGCTGCTCTGCAATAAATCCGAATGGGCTTTTGGTGAGGCGCCTGGCAGAACTCAAAAAAGTGCGCGCCAATGCACTATCACTCTGATCACTCAATGTCTGGTGGAAGATATGGTTGATGGCATCCATCAGTCTTGATTTGCGATCGGCCAGTTCTTCCGCTAAATCACGCTCCAGAACTTCAAGCTGCAAACGGTTATTTGCTTTGATCAACTCGGCTGTTCGCTCCTGTATCTCCTGCTCCATTTGATACCGATATTTTTCCAACTCCCTCTCCACATCATTGAGTTTGGAGAGATTGCCGGTCAACACATGATTTTTATATACCCATCCAGCAAATTGGCTGGAAATGGATTTGAGCCATGTGATGGTTTTATCAAAATATTTTTCTTCACCTTTTGGCAGCTGATGGAATGCCTTTAACAATACTTCTTTATCCACGCCGATATCTTCCGCATAAGCCCCTATTTGTTCTTCTGAAGGTATCGGCCCGCAGTATTGACTTACCCACCAATCCGCCAAGTGAATATCGTCTACCATAATTGGAACAGCAGTTTTCATAATCCCTATACTCTCGCACAAATCACAATATTCTTCACGCCCACCTGCTGCTTGGGTCAGGGAACGAGATACCTCCAGGCATCGAGACAGCCCCTTGGGGTGTTTTTGAATCAAACGGCATACAGAAATTTCATTGCTGGGTAGCGTGAGATAATTGCCTTTAGGATCAGTAATTACAGATGCCACTCGGTGCATATCTGCAAGGGTATCCTGGAGTAGTTGAAGCTCCTCCATGGATATCAAATCCGATAGCGACAGTCTCTCAACCGGCACGGACCCGTCGGTTTCATCCCTATCTGTATAACGGTTCATTCAAGTGCCTATGGTGCAATGGATCTGTTCCACCCCTTGAAATCATCTCCACCGATATCATGCCCCCCGGCAATGGCCCCAAGTATCAGCGGACCGCATTCGATGGTAATGATTTCATCTTCAATAACACTCAGGAAATTCAATTATCGGCGACAGTGTAAATCGGCCCCCAATAAAAAACCGGATTGCCGCTGCACAACCCGGTGTGGAGAATTCCCTTCCAGGCAGCTCGGCCATCCATTAAATAAATGGATCCGTAACTTTCCGTCCCCCGGTTACCCGAAGTTTGGCCTTGTCTGTTATGTTTCTTCTGACATTAGCAGCAAAGATAGTGCCAAATTCTCCGGCCATACCAATTTAACACATATATAATTGTAAATATTAAATATATTTAACCGAATGGCAGGCCAAACCTATTAGTTGGGTAGCCAAATTTCTCAACTACTATAACATTTATTTCCTATTTACACAGCAATCATATCCTAACCGTGGATGGTACCGGCTGATTGCCAGATAGTGCTCATTTGGGGATAATCTAGCGGCATATCATTGAGATGCTCTTTAAAGATATCCTGGATTTCTATGGTAGCGTGCCACCCTATTGGCCCGTTATTATTGGGATGCATTACCCTTCTGGCTTGACACGCCATCACGTGTCTCTTATAGTAAACGACTAATTGGGATAAGCGTGCATATTTGTGTAGACCCCTAAAGTTTTTAAATATTTTTCCGAATAGACTATTAAACGTAGACATAACGGTTACGCGAGTCGTCATTACATCTGCAGGGCTTCAGAGCTGGTCCCCAAATGCCCGATTAATTAACAACACCAGACCCGCTGCGACAAAGGAGGCTGAAATGGCCCTCACATACCGGTTATTTGTCATATTCGCATTTTTTGTGTTGTCAGGCATAGCGAATGCCGGTACGCCAGAAATACGTCCGATGGAG
>JAAUYD010254265.1_pt1 | contig 19685 bp, 16 predicted proteins | sample 7278101 | NCBI WGS metagenome assembly JAAUYD01 (sample SAMN14350128, study PRJNA611818) | marine sediment metagenome | isolation source: surface marine sediment (0.6m) | place: French Polynesia: Moorea | collected 2018-08
AGTAAATCTTTCGTTTGGAGCTTTAAGAATAACTTGCGTTCTCCCAGACACTCTTACTATTCCAGAAACAAATACTTCTTCGGCTAACTGAGCTGCTTTCGTGTCCGCAGGTTGGTCAGTTTTATCATCAATAGTTTTTTTGTCATCAACAGTTGAGGTTGGTGGTTCTTCTTTTTTGGTTATTATCCGTCGGTTTGGTTTTAAGGGAATTAAAGCAAAAGGATCTTGTCTACCTTTGGAAATCTCTTGTCTGCGTCGATCGGGATCTGTAGGAGCTATTAAGCCAGGAAGAACGTCTCTATTAGCCGCAGTGTCGTCTATTTCTGATTCTTTTTTATCTTCTGTTTCTTGCTTGTTATTAGATGTATTCTTAGAAACATTAGAGTTGTTTGGTTGAGAGGTTTGTTTTGTGATTTCTGATTGATTTTCTCCAGAACAGCTTGCGATTGATAAAGTTAATGTAGTCAGAAATACTGTCAGTAAAATTTTTCTCACGATTTATCTCCTAAATCTTTACTTCAGTTGAAAATCCTATAGAGATACTTTCTATAGTAAGCAGAAGTTCAACCTAAGAATATCAGTTTTGTTTTAAGTATTATTATTTCGATCGAAAAACTTTGAATTACTAAAGCGATCGTTTGAAGATGAAAATATTAAGGTCAAACTAAGAAACCGATCTATCTATTCTTTCATAGATTTTTTTAATAAACCAATTCCTTTTTTTACTCGACGAGCTACGGTTGCGACACTAATACCCAAACGTTCTGCGGCTTCTTTTTGAGTTAAGTCTTGCAAAAAGACAAACTCTAAAACATTACGGGTTCTATCTTCAAGTTGTCCCAATGCGTGTTGCAAACGGATGCGATCTTCTCGAGCTAATTCAAAGCTACGATAATTAGGATCGGGAACGAGATCGACTAAATTAGTTTTACCGTTATCTTCGTCCCCAACTGAAACATCTAAGCTTACTGGTTCTCGATTTTGATAAGCTAATTTAATTTCTTGCCATTCTTTAAGAGAAACTTCTAAAGTTTCAGCTATTTCTAAATCTGTTGGTTGCCTGTTTAAATTAGCTTGGTAATTTTTAGTTACACTGCGAGCTTGTCTTCTTAATTCTAACCAACGTCGAGGAATTCTTACCGAACAGCTATGATCGCGTAAATAATGCTGAATTTCACCCCGAATATAAGGAATCGCAAAAGAACTAAAAGCATATCCTTTATGAATTTCAAATCTTTCTATTGCTCTAATTAAACCCATACTTCCTACTTGCAATAGATCTTCGTATGTTTCATTACATTGATTTGACCAATGGTAAGCTTCTTTTCTTACTAATCCAAAATTGAGTTGCATAATTTTGTTACGAATAGTAAGATTTTTATTTTGTTGGTACTTTTTTAATAAAATAGAGCTTTCTTGTTTAATTTCTTTAGAAACAATTGTTGTATTCATATCTAGATTTATTTTTTATATTTATAGGAATGAAATAGTTAGATAAATACTTGAGTAGTAAGTTATCTATCTAACATTTAGAGCTATCTAAATTTAGGATCTTTACAGATCGATTATTTTTCTATTGAAAAAATAGTTTTGTTGAAGAGTGTTAAGGTGAACCTTATTTAGAATATTTGCTAAATCAACTTTTCTTAAGTGTATTGGTCAACTCGATTTAATGACAACTGCATTTACACTATTATTTAATAGATAAACTAAAATTTATATATCCTAGATTGTACTTACTTTACCTATTTTTTATTTGAAAATACCTAATCGATCGAACTATCATTAAAAATGTAGCTCAAACTAAGTATTTTTTTCTATAAAGGATGGGCAGATCGATTTGGAATAATTATTAACTGTTCCAACTGTCTCTTATTCTCTCGGACAAGAATTAATGTCTTAATATAATTAAGGTGCTATAGGTTTTTAAATTTTTGATAAAAAAAGGGGGAGATATTAAACTCCCCAAAAATAATTTAATTGTTTTAAATTTTAAGTCTCAGCGATCGCTAAATTTAAGCTTTGGGTTCGATGCGAGCGTAGAAAATACCACGAACTCTGACATCTTCAGGTTCTTCTGCGCCTAAATCTGTAGAAGATGGTTGTTCGCTTTGGAAAGTTCCGGCTATTTCTCCAGTTTCGCGATCTACTTTTGCGATTTGAAGGTTCATCGTACCAGTACCGGATACTAACTGTTTGACATTAGCACGAGTTAAGTCTTCTTCATCTGCTTTAGAAGGTAGTGCTTGAGCACTATCATAACCACTAGCTACCCCACGACCCTTGGGATCTAAGAACACAGATCCGCGATAGGATGGGACTTTAAATTGGCCAACAAAGTCAGTAGAGGTATTAATTTTAGTGAAACCTGGTTCTGTTTGAGCAGTTAGACCTTTAACTGTAAATAAGAAAGGTGTTTGAGCACCACCAGGTAACTGAACTGTAATAGGTTGAAAGTCAATTCCATCGGTTTCTTGGAATGTTAAAACTCCGTTTTCGTCAGCTTTTAGAGTGCCACTAATTTGATCGAGACTAGAAGTATCTCTGGTGAGAACTTTGGCACCAATAAATTCTGCTTCTCGTCTTTTATTGGTCGGTTCTACTTTGACAAAATATTCTTGCGGTTCAATGCACATATCCGTAACAATGTATTCTTGGTCGGAATCTATCGCAATAGAACCACGAGTAAATTCTGAGATTTGAGGACACTTATTAGCCAATCCAGTATTTACTATTTCATCGTAAGTTAGCTGTTCTTTACTAACAACTTCATCAGAACAAGCAGTCAATAATCCAACACAGATAGCAAGTATTGCTGCAATTAATCCTCGATATTTCACAATCAATTTCTCCTTCTCAAGTGTAATGTTATATTTTTGTCAATTTGTCGAGCAACCCTAATATCGATGAAGACAAAGGGAAAGCGCAAGTTAACTTTATTTGTTGTTTTCGCGAGTTTGTTTTTATCTCTTATTTCGATTGGCAAGTAATTTTTGCTCCTCGTAAGTTGGTAGTAAATCAATTTACTAGCCATATATTTTGGGTTAAGAGAACCGATCGCTATTGATGGGTAGAGAAACCACCTTTTATTTGATTTTTTTGAAGCACTTTTGGTGCTTTATCAATCTTATAGCTTCATGGCTTTGTTTTTAAGTTATTTACTAGATTGGGAGCAACAACTGGTATTGAATTCTACAACTATTGAGACAATTTTGCCAGAATCGCAGCTTAAATTTTGAGGAATTAAGTGCTGTCGGTCAATCCAATCTCTTGCGAAAAGCAACAGCAAGCAGATTGAAGATCCAATAAAACTTGACTTTGCTATTGGTTGTTTGTAGAGAGTAAATTTTTTGCCAAAGCCATTTTTACAAAAGTTAGACAATTCTCAAGGGAGATTCTCTGTTATTGTGTGCGATTAACTTTTGCAGGATCGATAGAGTGAGATCGGGGTTTAATAATGTTATTTTTATTCCCAAAATTTTTACTATAGAGTTATTTTGGTTAAATTGGTTTTTCTTATTTGACGTTAGTTGCTTTGCTAAATAGGGAATATTTATTAAGGAATGTTAATTAGATTGTTATTTTATTTATGTTCGCTCAGTTGTTAGGCATACCAACTTTTACAGTCTCGAAACAGGTAGTTGTTGATTTCTATTCCGAAATCGATCGCCTCAATTATCTTAGATATGTTTCCCAAAGACTACCGCGCTTGTATGAGTGGATTGTCGCTTTATCTTATGCTATTAGTCTGAGGAATAAGCGGGAAGTCTGGGGACTTTTTGAAGTAGGAGTTGCTGAATTTGGTTCGGATTTGATAAAAGAAGCTTATCAGTGCGTTCTCGACTCAATCGTAACTGAAGAAATTGATTGGCTTTGTGACAATCTTGATGGTTTATTAGCTGTTTTAGATCGATAGCTTTGATTAGTTTTGCTCCTACTATAAATAGCTCTCATTTGCCAAAGGCATCCATAATAAATTTTTTCAACAATCGCTTTTTTTTGAAAAAAATAATTGTAATAACCGCCTGTCCGTTAACAAGTTTCAACAGACAAGCGGTTTTCAGATTAATAAGTTTTTAAATTCAATTGAGCAATACTGCGATCGGATTCAGGCTATTAAACTTGATTAAAGCGAAGCTCGATAATAGATAATTGCTAAATTAAGTTTATTATTTGGCTTTGCTCGTTTTAATCGTTTATTTCGCGCCGTTACCAACGAAAGCTACAGTTAAACTATCGTAAGTTAAGAAGTGATCGAGATGGTAAGCTCTTTCTTCTGTTTTAAGTAAAATTTGTTCGTAAAGATAGCGACTAGCGCGATCGCCTAAGCTTTCTGCTTGAGCAGCTTGACGGCGCAATACTTTAATAATTTCTTGTTCTGCTGCTAAGTCGTTTTCGATCATGCTACGACAATCATACATTCCGTCCTCTTCTGGATCGAAGCAGCATAATTCGGCTAACTTAGTAAAACTAGCTGCGGGAATTCCACCCAATCCATTAAGACGTTCTGCTAGATCGTGAACGTGACCTTGTACTTCATCGTAGCTTTCTTGAAAGTAGTCGTGTAATTGAGTGAACTCAGAACCTTCTACTACGAAATGATGTTTTTGATATTGCAAATATAAACCTTGGAAGCTTGCTATGAGTATATTCATACCTTCGCAAACTGGTTCGGTAACGTTTTTTTCTAAACAAACAACGTTCTCTTCAATTTGACCGAAAGGGCGTAACAGTCCTTTTGTAGCAGCCATTTTTGTGTTCTCCTCTCATTAAGCTTTGCTTGTTGCAAATACAATATAACAAATAATTGACCCACTGTGTTGCGAAAATGGGTTCTTTTTTACGAAAAAATATCCTTTATTAATATTCTATATCATTTCTTAGGAAAATAGAATGATTTTAATTGACAATAATTTTCGTTTAGGGGTTATACTTAAGCTAAGCACAAAAACTACTCTTTTAAGTTGAATTGGGACTTTAGAGTCTCAAAGAACCGAAAGGAGCAATTGAAAACTAACTGCAAATACTTATCTATTAACGGATAATGAATTTAAGCAACCCAGAAGCAAAAATATCTCAAATTGTCAAAATAAATCGAGCCGATCGCTGGCTAGTTTATCAGCGATTACAACAATTAGGGATAGTTTGTCAATGCTTCACCAACAAACCATTACGAGTCGAATTGAGTAGCACTAAAGATGCGATTCAACTTTGGAGTGTAGTTAAACAAGTCGATTCGAGTCGCACTGAATTAATTGGTTGGTTAGATAGTTGCTGGCAAATCAATTCTTATTAAAAATCGAGCAAAGGTTAAAGGTAATGACTCAATTAAAGGACAAAGTCTCAGAATTCAGCGTTATTGGCGAGCTATTGGGGTTTATTTTTAAAGACGGTTATAAGATTAAATATCTCAGAATTTTTGTATCAGAGCGAGAATATTGGATTAAATTGCCAAAAGAACTTCGCAATAATTTAGATCCAGAAATTAAACCCGGATGTTTGCTCAAAGTTAATGGAGAGGGAAAGCTCTCTCTCAAAAACGGCAAATTAAAACTTAAAGCTACAGAAGTTAGTCTTGCGGCTACTCTACCTAATATCTCTGGTTGCGGCAGTTTAGTAGCAGAAAATAAACAAACTAAGTCTAAAGCCACCATCTTAGTATGTCAAAAATCAACTTGCTGGCATAAAAAAGGTGGCAAAGCGGTATGTCAATCAATTGAAGCGGGTCTGCGCGATCGCGGTTGGGAAGATAAGATAAAGATTAAAACAACCGGCTGTTTAAAACAATGCAAGAAAGGGCCTAATGTTGTAGTAATGCCGGATAAAACTAAATACAGTCAGGTGATGCCCCAACAAATCCCAAATTTACTAGAAAAACATTTTGCTTAGGATCGTTTAATTACGTCGTTTTAAAAACCAAGATTTTAATTGTTTTTTAGTGGCAGACTCGAGAATCCCACCTAAAACTGCTAATTTATGGTTGGACATCGAGCTATCGGGTATGTTTGCGACGGTGCGAATAGCTCCGGTTTTAGGATCGTCTGTACCGTAGACTAATAAACTGATTCGAGCTTGAACGATCGCCCCGGCACACATCGGACAGGGTTCTAAGGTAACGTAAAGAGTGCAGTTGTCTAAATATTTTGAGGCGATCGCAGCACTAGCAGCTCTAATTGCTAAAATTTCTGCGTGTGCGGTAGGATCTCGATCCCTTTCTTTGCGGTTCGATGCTTTGGCGATTAAATTTCCTGTAGGATCTAATATGATTGCTCCTACAGGAACGTCACCGTTTTGCCCGGCTTCTTCTGCTAATTCGATCGCAGAATTCATCCATTGTTTGTGGATTAAATAAGTTTGGCGATCTATTCTTGGTAAGGATATTTGTTTAATAATTTTTATTGACTCTTTTATTATTAATTAGCGTTTTGTGCTAAGAGCGGATCTAATTGTCCTTTGCCATCTAATTCATGGATGTCGTCGCAGCCACCAATATGCTGGTTGTTGATAAAGATTTGGGGAACAGATCTCCTACCATTAGCACGCTCGGCCATTTGTCTCCTGGCATTTTCGTTGCCATCAATTTTATATTCGGTGTAGTTAACTCCTTTCCACCACAGCAGTAGTTTTGCCCTGATACAGTAAGGACAAGTTTGCCAGGTATAGATTTCTACTTTGGCTTTAACTTTTTTTGGATCGCGACCGATTAAAGGATTGAGGAAGTCTAACATAGTTTTTGTTTCGTTTACACATAAGATTACTAATATTGACACTCTCACGGCTGAAGCACGTGAGATTCTTTTCAGCACTTGCTAAACTGTAGGGGTTCGAGAATTCCACAACTTAACACGCCTAGGCATTGTCAAAACGCCTCTAGCGAAACCACGAGCATCAAACAGAAACCCATATTGCTCCGCGACTTTTCGTGCGATTCCTATTGCACCATTAATATCAGCATTGAATTCGATTCCAGATGCAGAACGATACAAGCCTCGCTTCACTCTTCTACCAGATGCTTTCCATCCTTCGGGTTTTTCACCGTACACGGGAATATCATCTAAGTCCAAACTTGAAGCAACAGAAGTATAACTTTCTTCTGTTTCAATGAATCGAATGCCGTATTGCTCCGATAATTGCTTGAGTCTTTCTTTTAGTTTTGCTGTAGGAATTTGAACAAACGTTTGGTTGTTCTTTTTTCCCATATTAGAGTCCTGTTTTTGTCCTTTATTCCAGCCGAAAACTATCGTCCCAATATTGTGGTCTAAGCAGTGATTAATTACAATACGAGCAGCTTTGTTAACAGCATCGCGCATTTGTCTATTTCGCTTATTTGTCGTCAAGTCCAATAGCTTGCACCAGAAACCTTGAGATTTTGTCTCCTTAATAGTTGCAACTCGCTTGTTGTACCATTGATTTAAAGATTTAAGATGCCTTCCATCTACGATAAAGCTAGTATTTACATTGCTAATACAAGTTAGCCAATTATCGATTCCGTGGTCAATTGACAACAGATTGTTTTGGTCTAAATTAGTAGAATAAGCTTGAGACTGAGTAACCCAAACTGCATCAAAATATCCAGCACGCGGGACAATTTGTAATTCCTTAACAGAGTCCCAATCAAGATTTGAGGGAAAAGGTAAATATATCTCAGCAATATCAAACCATACCTTACAGCTTTTACCAAGTGGTACTCTCACACCCTGATCTGTTAACTTTAACCATCGTTTCGGATAGCTAATTTGGAACAATCCGCGCGTTCGATAACTGGGGAATTTTGGCTTGTTAGCTAGTTCTCCTTGTCTCCATAATTTCAGTAGTTTTTTGTAGCCATTAATCGCTTCACCTACTGCCATACAGGTCTGCTGTGCCGCAGAAGTATAAAGAGCTTTCATATGAGGATTAGTCTTTAACTGGGTTGCTAACCAAAATTTGTTTGCATATCTACCAGTTTTAAAGTGAACTTGCCTTGCCAAATAGGTAGTGCAGTTGTATAACTTATTGGACTCAGAACATAAATATTCTAAAACCGCCGATAACTCTTTATTATCAGGTAATTTATTGATTTGGGCAGTCATAATTTTTGTCATAGAGCAATGATACTATGATTGTTGATAATAGTCAATTTATCAACATGAGAAAGAATTCCAGAAATTATCGACATAGTTCTCATTGCTTGGGTTTAGCAACAGTTCATTTATGCTGGATTCCTAAACGAAGAAAATCTGTCTTAATCGGAAAAATTAGAAATAGGCTAGCCGAAATCATTAATCAAGTAGCAATAGATAAAACCTGGCTTGTTAGGTCTTTAGAAATCGCACCAGACCACGTTCATTTGCTAGTTGAATATGATAACAATCATTCAATAGCTGAAGTTGCTAGAGCTTTTAAGGGTCGCTCTAGTAGGTATCTTCGACAAGAATTCCCCGAACTACTAAAACTTCCTTCTCTTTGGTCAAGGTCTTATTTTTATGAAACTACAGGCAAAATCAGTACCGCTAAAATCAAAGAATATATTGAAGACCCATATCATTACTAACAAATACTTCACTCACGGCTAAAGCCGTTCTAAGACTTTTCCGCCCCGCGCTAAAGCGACGGGGTTACCAAGTTACGTATATCATGTTTATTGTGCCAAAGAAGTTATCTAAGTCGATCGATGCGATCGATATCTTTATTTTTATCTCTCTTTGAAGTGCATTTGTTTGTAGGACGCGCAAGTTGACCGTTTTTAAAATTGTTTGGATCGCATTTTTAATTCATAATTTAATCTTTTACTTTCTCGGTATAAATTTTAAAATTCAAATTACAGCTTAATTTAAAGGGTCAAATTAAATATTTTAAATAGTAAATATTTTAATTGTCGAGAACCTATTTACAAGGCTTTCCTGAAATGGTAGTATTTTTTTGTCATAGTAAATGATGTTAATTTCGGGTTTTATTATTTATTTTTAGATTAGTTAGTTGTCTAGCTTTTATTTGCGTTTGTTTGGTTTTGACTAGCTGGGTTTTAAGAGTGATTTGTTAAATTGATTTGTTTTTAAAGTAATTGTGTACTTCTTGACAATATTTTTAAAATGTGAATCTTAGGTGAGAGTGAAGTTGGCGATCGACAACTTAAAGCAAGATCTTAAATCTGTTTTTTGCTAATATTTTTACCTTGTTTGATATGTAACACAAGTATAATCCTAACTTCTGTTATGTTCGTACACCACACGAAAACCAATATTAATCAAATTTGACAATGGGAATCGATCGCAATAGCAGTCACGATAAGCGGAAGTACATAGGGATGGTGTTTTAAGAAAAGAACCACCACGGATAATTTTAGCCTTCCCCATAATAGAATTGAAATCTTCTTGTGCTAACCAAACACTACCGTCATTTGCTGCACCTTGATAATTTTTATGGAAAAAATCTTCGCACCATTCCGAAAGATTACCGTGCATATCGTATAAACCGAAAGCATTTGGGGGAAAAATTCCTACGGGAGTAGTTTTTTTTCTATATTCTCCTTGCGGGCCATTTTCATAGCTACTAGAGAAAGTTTTTTTTAAAAAATCGATCTTTTCTTCCTCTAAATGAATACCTACTTCATCAAACATATCCATCCACATTGCATACATTTGCTTAGATCTTTCTGTTTCTCCACAATAATTAGCTAGATCGCTTGTAATAGTTTCGCCAAAATAAAAAGGTGTAGTAGTTCCGGCACGACAAGCATATTCCCATTCTGCTTCGCTAGGTAACCGATATTGTTTTCCTGTTCTTTGGGATAGTCTGTGACAAAATTCTTTTGCTTGGTACCAAGTAATTGTTTCTACTGGAAGTTTATCCCCGTTAAATGTAGAAGGGTTTGATTCTAAATCTAGATCTATCTTAGGGAAACTAGCAACTTGTTTCCATTGTGCTTGAGTTACTAGAAATTTACCCATATAAAAAGGTGGTACTGTTACTCGATGTTGGGGGCGTTCGTAATCGGAACTACCTTCTTCTGTTTCTGGTGCACCCATCATAAAAGTACCGCCAGGAATAGCAACCAGATCTAAAGTTATGCCATTGCCTAAGTCTTCTGTAAAGTATTCAGCTTGTTTGTTGGTGCGATCGATTATTTCTCCGTAACTATTTACAGTAACTACTTCAAAGTTGAAAGTTTTTAAATACGGTTTTGTTGTAGTTAGTTCGATCGCCTTTAATTCTGTTTCTTTAATGACAACAATAGTATCTAAATCTTCTAATTCAGATTCAGATTCAATTGTATTTTCTAAATCTTCTAAATCTGCTAAAACTTGAGAGATATTTTGATAGCGATCGCGATAATCGGAGCGTACCATTTTAGTCAAAATTGCGGCTAAATTATCGCTAACAGAAATAAAATCTTGCCAAATTATTTCATCATTATCATCTTCTGGCAAATCAAAAATAGGCAACCCAGTTAAAGCTTCGATCGCAATTATTCCTACTGCGTAAATATCGCTGCTCAATTTGGGTTTACCAAAGATCTGTTCTTTCGGCATATAACCGCGAGTGCCAATACCGAGAGTGGTTTTTTGTAATTGAGTATCTTGGACTTCTTTGACAGCACCAAAATCAATTAAGATTAATTCTCCGTTTCTATTGCGAATAATATTGCTGGGTTTTAGATCGCGATGGATGATTTTTTCTTGATGGACTAAATTTAATTTAGATAATATTTCTTGTAAAAAATAAAATACTTTTGCTTCGCTCCAACGATGACCGATAACGATTTCTTCAATGAGATCCCAACCTTCGATCAGTTCTTGAACTAAATAAAAATTATTATCTTGGTTGAAGTAAGCAAAGAGTTTGGGGATGAAATTATATTTTTCTCCGAGACGATATAAAGTTTGAGCTTCTTTTTCAAACTTTTGAACCAGGTATTGAAAAATTTTGAGATTATCTTTTGTCTCGATCTTTTTGATAACTCGTTGCGGTTTAGGAGTTACGGGAATATTTAAATCTTCAGCTAAATAAGTCGTCCCAAATCCTCCCTTACCTAGCTCGCGAATTATTTTATATTGACCTTGTAAAATCTGTCCGATTAAATCTTCTTGCATAAAATGATTTTGAATATTTCGATCGCATTTCGAGGATGAAAATAATAGCAACTGTCAGACTAAATAGCATGTAAATAATACAATTTCTTATGCTCTTTCTCATCAATCGATCGCGCTCAAAATCTTGGCGATCTCATTAAATTAATAAAACTTAACAAAAACAAATTTCCGACTCAAGAGCAAGGAGATGCCCGATTCTGGTAGACTTTTGAGATGGAGCTATAAATAAGCTGCGACTTAAAAAAAACATAATAAGCAATTGAGGGTAAAAACTCGTGGAAAACACTCTAGGTTTAGAGATTATTGAGGTTGTCGAACAAGCGGCGATCGCCTCGGCAAAATGGATGGGTAAAGGTGAGAAAAACACCGCCGACCAAGTAGCAGTAGAAGCAATGCGCGAGCGCATGAATCAAATTTATATGCGCGGCCGGATTGTAATTGGTGAAGGGGAAAGAGACGACGCTCCCATGCTTTACATCGGTGAAGAAGTCGGAATTTGTACTCGCGAAGATGCCAATAAAGTTTGCAACCCAGAAGAATTAGTTGAAATTGATATTGCAGTAGATCCTTGCGAAGGAACTAACCTAGTTGCTTACGGACAGCCCGGATCTATGGCTGTATTGGCAATTTCGGAAAAAGGCGGTTTATTTGCTGCACCCGATTTTTACATGAAAAAATTGGCAGCACCAGCACCAGCGAAAAATCATGTCGATATCAACAAATCGGCAACAGAAAACTTGAAAATAATTTCCGATTGCATGAACCGCGCGATCGAGGAATTAGTTGTAGTAGTAATGGATCGTCCCCGTCACAAAGAACTAATTCAAGAAATTCGTCAAGCTGGTGCGAGAGTAAGATTGATCAGCGATGGTGACGTATCTGCAGCTATTTCTTGTGCTTTTGGCGGAACAAACATTCATGCTTTAATGGGAATCGGTGCCGCACCTGAAGGAGTTATCTCTGCTGCAGCAATGCGCTGCTTGGGCGGACATTTCCAAGGACAATTAATTTACGATCCAGCAATAGTAAAAACTGGTTTGATCGGAGAAAGCAAAGAAAGCAATATTGCTCGTCTCAAAGAAATGGGAATTGAAAACCCAGATAAGGTATATAATGCTGAAGAGCTAGCAAGTGGCGAAACAGTTCTTTTTGCAGCCTGTGGAATTACACCAGGTACTTTAATGGACGGTGTTCGCTTCTTCCAAGGTGGTGCTAGAACTCAAAGTTTGGTAATTTCTTCTCAATCGAAGAGTGCCAGATTTGTCGATACTATCCACATGAGCGACAAACCTAAATACCTTCAATTGAAGTAGTCAAAGTTGAGATTAAAGCAACTTAAAGATTGAAAAGATAATTTCAATTTAGTTGTTTTCACTCGAGAAAAAATATCTTATTTGCTAAAACAATTCTGTCTTTTTTCAACAGGATTGTTTTAGTTTGATAAGCTGCAAATTGTTGGAGTGGAAATTATCACAATTTATTTACACGGCTGAAAATATATATAGTTTTTTGTAGAGTATTCTTAGCGCCGATAGCGGAACGAGGCAAGAGGCAAATTTAGGGAGAACACATGAATATTGTAGTTGTCGGTTTAAGCCATAAGACAGCGCCAGTAGAAATTCGCGAGAAACTGAGCATACCAGAAAATTTAATTGAAAGTGCGATCGCCAATTTGGGTAAACTACCCCACGTTGAAGAAGTAGCAATTCTCAGCACCTGTAACCGATTGGAAATATACGCGGTTATTCAGGGAACAGAAACCGGAGTAGGAGAAATCATTCAGTTTCTCTGTGACAACTCTCAGATCGACTCCTATCAATTACGTCCTCATTTGTTTGTTTTGCTGCGTCAAGATGCGGTACGCCATCTGATGAGGGTAGGAGCGGGTTTAGAAAGCTTGGTACTCGGAGAAGGTCAAATTCTCTCCCAAGTTAAAACCACCCATAAGTTAGCACAGAAATATAAAGGAATCGGTAGATTATTAGACCGTTTATTTAAACAGACAATTACCGCAGGTAAAAGGGTTCGCAGCGAAACTAACATCAGTACGGGTGCAGTTTCGATTAGTTCGGCAGCAGTCGAACTGGCACAATTAAAAGTAACTAATCTAGCTCCGCGAGCAATTACAATTGTCGGTGCTGGCAAAATGTCCCGTTTGTTAGTGCAGCATTTAGTGGCAAAAGGCGCGCAAAAAATAACTATTGTCAACCGAACTAGTAAAAGAGCTGAAGATCTGGCGAAGAAATTCCCCGATGCCAAAATAGCAATTTGTTTGCTAGAGCAAATGATGGATGCGATCGCAGTCTCGGATATCGTATTTACCAGTACCGCAGCTACCGAACCAATTGTCAATCGGGCTAAATTAGAGGCTTGCGCGATCGCACAGAGACAATTAATGTTAATCGACATTTCCGTGCCTCGTAACGTCCATACAGACGTAAAAGAGGTGGTAAACATCGCAGCATACAATGTAGACGATCTCAAAGAGGTAGTTGCAAAAAATCAAGAAGCTCGCCGTCAAATGGGCCTCGAAGCAGAAGCTCTATTGGAAGAAGAGATAGCCGCATTTGAAAGTTGGCGACACAGTCTTGAAGCAGTGCCGACGATCAGATCTTTACGTTCTAAAGTAGAGGTGATTCGCGAACAAGAGTTAGAAAAAGCTTTATCTCGTTTAGGCAGCGAATTTGCTGAAAAACATCAAGAAGTGATCGAAGCTCTAACTAGGGGAATTGTTAATAAAATTATTAACGAACCAATGGTACAATTGCGGGCACAACAAGACGTAGAAGTTCGCAAACAAGCAATGGAGTCTTTACGATTGCTGTTTAATCTCGATACAGAAAAACAATATAGCTGATTAAGATAATAAAAATAAGGTCTGCTCCGTGAAGAGATCCCTTTCGGAGTAGTTTATTTAGAATTGAAAAATACTTTCGGCTGCTATGTTTAAACTATTCTCCAAGCAACCTATCGATCGCATCCTGTTAATTGTTTTGGCGATCGCGATCGCTTTGATGGGAATTGTTCGCTTGACAGTCGAAGTGTTTTGGTTTCAAGAGTTGGGTTATCTGAACACTTTTTTAAAGCGTTTATTTTGGCAGTTAAGTTTGTGGTTTGTGGCGACGGGTTTTTCGACCGCATTTTTATTAGTTAATTTGCGTTTGGCTGCTAATATTAAGTCGAGATATATCCCCAGACCAAAAAGTTTTCAAAGCAAAAAAAATTTAAATCCTTCCCAGAGTCAAAAATTATTAGTTGACGAAGCTTATAATAAGCCTCGAGGCATATCTCTGGGTTTATATTTGCTCTTACCGATAGTAGTAATATTGGGAATATGGATCGGTTTAATTGTTATTTATTACGGTCAAGAAGCCCTCAGATTATTTCAGCCCGATTATACTATTTTTAAAGTCAAACCACCAATTTTATTTCCTTTTGAAATAAATAGTCTTTCACCAAAATTGTGGACGGAAGTATCTAACCATACCGGGCAAATTATTGGCTTAATTACAATCTTTGTTTTAGTATTATTTAATCCCCTCTTTTGGCTGAGAACGATCGCCTGTTTGATAAGTGGAATTTTTGGTTTATTGATAGCAGGAAACTGGACTAAAGTATTACTTTTTTTCAATGGAGTACCTTTCGATCGCTTAGATCCTATTTTTAAAGAGGATGTTGGATTTTATATGTTCCAGTTTCCCCTACAACAATTATTTGACTTTTGGTTGGGGGGTTTATTTGGTTACGCTTTAGTCGCAGTTAGTTTAATTTACGTTCTTTCAGCTAACAGTCTTTCTGAAGGTAAATTTCCCGGATTTAGTATCAACCAACAACGCCATTTATACGGTTTGGGAGGATTAGTGATGTTTGCAATTGCTTTGCATCACTGGCTCAAACGTTACGAACTGCTTTATTCTAGTTTGGGAGTAGTTTACGGTGCCGGTTATACCGATGTAAAAGTGCGCTGGCCGTTAGAAGTTATTTTAGCAATTATTGCCACAGTCACGACAATTTTATTCCTTTTAAGAGTTAAAAGAACTGCGAAAAGAAGAAGTAAAAAAAATCCTTTTCAAAGAGTTCCCTATTTTTTAATCCCTTTAGGATTGTATTTAATTACTACAATTGGCGGCAATGCGATCGCACAAATAGTCCAAGTTATCGAAGTGCAACCGAACGAACTTAGATTAGAATCCCCCTATATAGAAAATAGTGTCAATTTAACCAGGGAAGGATTCAAACTCGATCGAGCTGATGTGGTTGATTTCCAGCCAGAAGGAGTTCTTACGGCTGAAGAATTAATAAAAAACAATTTGACTATTGAAAATATTCGTCTTTGGGATACTCGACCTTTATTGCAAACAAACCGACAGTTACAACAGATTCGACTTTATTATCGATTTCCCGATGCAGATATAGATCGCTACACCCTGACAGTAGAGTCAGATCAAAAAAGTAATTCCCAAAGCGATCCTAATTTACAGCAAGCCACCAAACAACAAGTAATTATCGCAGCTAGAGAATTAGATTTCAATGGAGTTCCCACTAGAGCGCAAACTTGGATTAACAAGCATTTAGTCTACACTCACGGCTATGGTTTCACTCTTTCTCCAGTTAATAAAGTAAACGAAGAAAGTGGCTTACCAGAATATTACGTTAAAGATATCGGTAAGGGCATAGAAAATGCCAAAGTTAACATTCCGATCGGCAAACCAAGAATTTATTACGGCGAAATTACCGACAATTACGCTTTAATCGATACTAGAGTTAAAGAATTGGATTTTCCCGAAGGCGAAGATAACGCCTACAATACCTATGACGGGACTGGAGGAGTAGCAATAGGTTCGATTTGGCGCAGAATTGTATTTGCTCAGTATTTACAAGACTGGAGGATGCTATTTTCGAGAAATCTGACTCCAGATACTAAAATTTTATTTCGCCGTCAAATTACCGAGCGAGTTCGGGCGATCGCTCCTTTTCTTTCTTTCGATCGCGATCCTTATTTAGTTGTAGGCGACGGTAAAGATGTCAATCAAGGGGGTTCGCCAAATTATTTACACTGGATTATCGATGCTTATACGATCGGCGATCGCTATCCTTATTCAGATCCAGGAGAAAATAAATTTAATTACATTCGCAACTCGATTAAAATCGTTGTCGATGCTTATAATGGCGATGTTGAATTTTACGTTGCCGAACCTGACGATCCGATAATTCAAGCTTGGCAAAAAATTTTCCCCGGTTTATTTAAACCTCTCGATGAGATGCCATCGGAGTTACTCGCTCATATTCGCTATCCCGAAGATCTTTTTGATATTCAATCCGAAAGGCTCTTAACCTATCATATGCGCGATCCGAGAGTGTTTTACAATCGCGAAGATCAGTGGCAAAATGCTTTGGAAATTTACGGCACTGAATTACAAAAGGTAAAACCTTATTACCTAATTATGAAGTTACCGAAACTGCCGACGGCAACAACTGAAGAATTTATCTTGGTCAATCTTTATACTCCCAGACAGCGCAATAATTTAATTGCGATGCTTTTTGGCCGCTCTGATGGCGAAGATTACGGTAAACTGTTGTCTTATAAATTTCCCAAACAAACTCAAATCTTCGGGCCGGAGCAAATTGATGCGAGAATCAATCAGAATCCAGCGATTTCAGAACGGATTTCTTTATGGAATCGTCAAGGATCGCGGGTGGTTCAAGGGAATTTATTGGTAATTCCGGTCGAAAATTCTTTAATTTATGTCGAACCTTTGTATTTGGAAGCAGAAAGAAATAGTTTGCCTACTTTAGCTCGGGTAATTGTGGTTTACGAAAATCGCATTGTGATGGCCGAAACTCTTTCTGAGGCTCTCGAACAAGCTATTTTTCAACCTGAAGAAACTACTACACCCCCAGTTACGACAACGATTGACGAGACTCCACCAGTGGTTGAAAGCGGTCTTGACGAGTAAAAGCGCAGATCGAAATTAAATTGTTGTGTGTCAATAATTACATATAATTTATTACTTAACGAAAAGGAGGAGAATAGAGCAGTCCGCTATTTTTCCAGAGTTTGTTCTGGCCTCGAGGTATTTGTAACTCAGAATTTGCGCCGAGGTTGCGATCGTAAATTTCTTGGTAGTTGCCGACGTGAGTGACGACGCGCTCGGTAAAATCTGGAGCGAGGCCCAAACTCAAACCTAAATCCCCTTCAATACCTAAAAAACGTCTAATTTTTGGATTTTTAGATTGCTTCATCTCTGCGATATTTGCGCTGGTAATGCCTAATTCTTCGGCTTCGATAGTGGCATAAGTCACCCATCGAACTATTTCAAACCATTCGTTATCTCCTTCAACTACTGCGGGGCCTAAAGGTTCTTTTGAGATAACTGCTTCGAGAATGTCATGTTGCTCTTTATCTGCTAAGGTCAATTTGCGGGCGAATAATTGGGAGCGATCGAAAGTAATACCCTGACAGCGTCCTTCTCTGTATGCGGTTAAAGCATTTTCATATTTTAAAAATCTGACGATGTTGTAGTTGACTTGCAGTCGAGCCATTTCGTCGAAAAGATTCAGTTCGCTAGTCGTTCCGGTAGTGACGCAAATAAATCTATTGTTTAAATCTTCCCAGCTTTGAATGCCGCTATTTTTGCGAACCATAACACCTTGACCGTCATAAAATGTAATCGCGGCAAAATTTACTTTTAAAGCTCCATCCCGTTTGAGAGTCCAGGTTGTGTTGCGCGAAAGTATATCGACATCGCCATTAGCAACAGCAGTAAAGCGGTTGTTTGAACTGAGGGTTTTGTATTCTACTGCTTCGGGATTGTTGAATAAAGCAGCGGCTACGGCACGACAAATATCGACATCGATACCTGAATAGCGATCGCGTTCTCCTTTGAAACTAAATCCTTTAATCCCACCGTGAATGCCACAAATTACTTTTTCGCGCTCTTTAACGATTGCTAAACGACTCGTAGGGGTTAGCTTTTCGCTCTGCTGTGCGGTTGGATCGCTTTCTATTTTTTGTCGGCGATCGCAAGCATTGAGAAGGGTGGCAATAACAATTATTATTAAGAAAAAAAAAGTTTTTTGTTGCATAATTCATTTAATCGAAAATCATCCCGATTGATAAAGTTATTCTATTTTAATCGGATCGTAAGTTTGCCAAACTTGAATTTCATGTTTGCTGCTACTAATTATTATTCTTTTATTGCCACTAATAGCAACATGATTGATATATTCTGTTTGCTTTTCATTGAGTTGTTTATGCTGGCCGCTTTCCAAATTCCAAACTACTACGGTGCGATCGTTACTCCCGCTTACTAAAATATTGCCTTGTGGATTAATATCTAAAGAACTAATTTTTTGAGATTGTTGTTGGTATAGTTTAATTTTTTTTCCGGTTTGAGCGTTCCAAATACCAATTTCTCCGGTGCGATCGCCGCTAATTATTTTGTCAGATTGAGGTGATATCGTCACGGCAAATACTTCAGAATTTTCTTTAATCGTATTAACTAATTGTCCCGTTAGAGCATTCCAAAATTTAACTGTCGTATCGTTACTACCGCTGACAAGATTTTTACCGTCTCGGGAAATTTCTAAAGAATTAATCGTTGCTGAATGACCTAAAAGAGTATGAATAATTTCTTTTCTTTCTACATCCCAAACTTTTATATTTCCTGCGATATCCCCACTAGCAAGCATTTTTCCATCGGAACTAATTGCTATACTTTCAATACTAAAAGGAGAATGACCGGCAAAAGTATGAATTGCTTTTTGTTTTTTAGCATCCCAAATTTTAATTCTCCCGCGTTCGTTAGCAGTGATAATTTTATTCCCATCTGGAGTGATGACAATTGCATTAATATCTATTTTCGATTCATCTTGAAACGAAGCAATTAAATTGCCAGTAACTACGTTACCAATTATTATTTGTCCGTGACGACCGCCGATAACAATTCGCTCTCCTTGTAAGGCGATCGCAAATGAATTAATTAATTTGGCTTCTCGAGTCAAAAATTTAGATAATGCTGCACTTTTTACGTAGTGGGGTAGTTTTTCTACAGTATTTTGGATGTTTTGTTTCCCTGTTGGTAATCTCACAGAATTGGGAAAAAGAAATAAGCTAAATATTATCGGGCCGATGCTAAGCAATATTAAAGCCGTCCATATATTTAACCACCTACTTTTGGATTGCGATCGTTCGCAATTTTGGGAATTATTCTTAGCTATAAGACCTTTTTTTGTTAGATCGAACTCATCTCTCCTTGTAATTGAAGGAAAACTATTTAAAACTTTAAGTTCAACTTTTTCAGCTTCTGGTGGTGTTAATTTTAAATCTTGCTGTAGTTTTTGTAGTTGTCGTTCTCGGTCGGCGGATAAAGGATATTGTTGAGATATTAAACTCAAATAAAATCGTTCGTATTTTGCTAAATTGACTTGTTGAACTTGGTTTTCTTCGTTTAAATAGTCCTCTTTTCCTGGTTTGTCAGACAGACGAGCGCGAATTTCTCGAAAAGGAGAAGACCCTTTTCTTTGATATTGATGTTGGCTGTTTTTATCTTCTTGTTTCATTTTTTTATTAAGGTGGAATCTGAATCAAAAGTTTAGTGTTTTTTATTTATA